>Ga0209491_10002443_pt1 | contig 33192 bp, 29 predicted proteins | sample BON02_FD_187213 | JGI IMG/M metagenome (GOLD analysis project Ga0209491, IMG submission 187213) | Freshwater microbial communities from Lake Bonney liftoff mats and glacier meltwater in Antarctica - BON-02 (SPAdes) (version 2) | ecosystem: Environmental > Aquatic > Freshwater > Ice > Glacier... | reverse complement strand
CGGGACGTCGGGCACGATGGCCCTAGTTGGTCTGATTAGGGAGTGATTGGGGCAGGAGTGACGGTGGATTTTTTGGTGGCTTGGAGCGCTTGGTTCAGGGCATGCACCGTCTCGGCGAGTGCGGGTTGGCGGGAGATATTGTGATTTTCCAGCGAGTCAGTGGCGTGATCGTAGAGCATGTCGGATTGGCGGAGGCCGGCGCCGCGGTTGTCGCGGTATTCGGTGTAGCGGTAGCGATCGGTGCGGATGGTGTCGCCGTGAACGAATCGCCCTACGGCGGCATCGGCCCAAGGGCGATCGGGGAAGCGCAATAGGGGCACGAAACTCTTGCCTTCGGCGGTGGCAGGAATGGGTAGGCCAGTGAGTTCGCAAAGGCTCGGATAGAGGTCGATCGATTCGGTGAGGCCGGCGGTGTGCGTGCCGCCGGTGATGCCGGGCGCACGGACCATCAAGGGGATACGCATGGAGGATTCAAAGGTGCTGTGTTTGTTCCAGTAGGTGTGGTCGCCGAGATTCCAACCGTGATCGCCCCAGAGGACTACGATGGTATTTTCCGCAAGTCCGAGACGGTCGAGTTCGGCGAGCACTTTACCGATTTGGGCGTCGGTGTAGCTTACGCAGGCGTAGTAACCGCGGATCAGATTAAGGGCGGTGGCGTCGTCGATGGGGCCTTTCTTCGGGATGCCTTCGTAGGCGCGTAGTTCGCCCCAAGTGTGGGCGGATTCGGCGGGGGCGTCTTCGGGGAGTTTATAGTTTTCGGGCAGCTTGATGGACTCCGGGGGGTAGAGGTCCCAGTAGCGCTGGGGCGCGACGAAAGGCAGATGGGGTTTGTAGAATCCGACCGCGAGGAAGAACGGCTGATCGGGTTCGGCGGCCAAAGTTTTCAGGCGTTCGATGGCGGTATTTGCGACCACACCGTCGCCGTAGGCATCGTCCGCGACCGGGGCGGATTCGGTGGGTGGACCGCGATGTTTTTGGTCCTTTTGAGGGAGATTCGCTGGGAGTTGATAGGCGGGAAGATCGGGACGCCAAGGATCATCAGACCAACCAGCAGCGCTGTCATTCTTGGCGTGGAAAACCTTGCCGAGCGATCCGGTGCGGTAGCCGTTATCCTTGAAGTGGGTATTGAGGGTTTTGGCCCAAGGGGCCTCTTCGTCGGCGCGCGCGGTGAAGGTGACAAAGCGTTGGGCGGTGGGCCGCACGCCGGTCATCATACTGGCACGAGATGCGCCGCACGTAGGGACCATGCAATACGCGCGATCGAAGCGGACGCTTTGGGACGCGAGCTTATCGAGATGGGGTGACGTGATGTGAGTGGCCCCGTAGGCGGCGAATTCCGGCCGCAAATCGTCAACGGCGATTAAGAGCACATTGGGGCGCGCGGCGGTCAGGGGGAGGCAAACGGAAGTGAGCCCTATGCCCAGAAGGGAAAGGATTGAACGGTGAAGGTGGAGCATGGGTTCGATCAGGAACGAAGACCCGCAACCAATCAACTGTGTTTGCTTTATCACGATGGCGTCATCGAGGGACGATAAAATCGACTCTCTTGTTGGTTGCGAGGTTGATTTAAGCGAGTGACCCCTTTTACTAAAAGTTGGTTTAAGTTCGGAGATTAGCCGGTGATCGCGTTGCGGGGACTGTTCGACTGGCCCAGTGCTCGATCAGAATCATGTGGGGCACGGTAAGAACCGCGAGGCCGATAAATGTGAGCTGGAGCAGGCGGTCGTCGAGTGGTCCGGGCGGTGCCAGCACGAAAAGAAGGGCGCCCAGAGCCACCGTGAGGATTGTCAGTCCTATGGCCGTGGTCAGGGCGACGTTGCGGTTCAAGCCTTGCGCCGCGTGCAGCAAGTGACGCGGACTGTGCAGTCCGCAGAAATACAGCAGGAAGAAAACCAGCGGAGGGAGCACGACGACAGCAGCAGCCAATACCGCTAGTTCGGCGCCAATTCTCGGCTGGTCGCGCAGGCAGCGGGCCGCGGCAATGGTCATCCCCGCCAGCGCCGGCACAGCGATCCAGGGAAGAAATTGGACGAGGATTGCAGCTCCGCGGGGGCCCGCGAGGAGGGAGAAATATTGGGTCACAAGATCGGCATGAAGGAGTGCCGACGCGCTTACGATTGCGAGTCCGGCGCAAAGTCGCGGTCCCAGTGGCAGCTCACCCCGCCAGTCGCCCGAGAAATGCCACGCCGAGTAGGCTAAGAAGGCGGTGAGCGCCACGATCGGGGCGAAGAACCACAGTAGGCCGGCCGCGCCTGCGAGGAGCAGGTAGGCCGCCAGAAAGCCCGCTAGCCCAGCCGGGGTGCGCCAGAGTCCCGCCTTATGCGCCACGAGCGGATCCAAGGCACCATGGGGCAGTCCCACGAGCGCCACTACCCCAGCCAGCATCACGGCCACGGTCCAAGGCGATAGTCGAACATCGAACAACACGAGAGTGAACGCCCCGGCGGCGCCCATGAAGAACAGCCACTGCTGGATTCCGTGGGCCTTGATCATGCGATCTCGTGCTGCACGGGTAGGTTGGACGGGGGATGTCGCCGCCGAAAAAGTTGGTTCAAGAATGGAGTCTTGGGGAGTGATTTGATGACCGCCATCACGTCGGTGCAACGAGCTTGATCCACCATGAAGCGCGCCATTGCATCCGGTTGCATGCCCCGCGCCAGTCGGAGAAAAAGCGCGGGGGCTAACTTCGGGTCATTACGAATCACCTGCAGAAACAGGGAATCCATGCCGCGCCGGATGGGGGAATCTCGCGGATGTCCGACGACGCTCTCCGCGGCGATAAACTTGCGGGCGCAATCCTGCGACCACTGTTGGATGCGACGGTAGGCGTAACCGCTGGCGGAGCGCACGGCACCGCCGCCCGTTCCAGCCCGGACCCAGCCCGCGCTACCGGTGGGTGGAGCGGGGGGGGAGCCCATCGGGATAGTCCCTTTTTCGCTCCGGAGGCGCCGAAATTCGCCGGATGGAATCAACCGGTGCAAGCTTTCCCGCAGGTCTTGCGACAGCAGATCTTTGGTTTTGGCGTCGGGGCTGAAGCGGGTCGCCTCCACCAACCACCGCCGGGGCCCCAGCGGCAGCACGTAGTCGAAACAGAAGTTGTTGCCGTCGGCGCGCATGTGGTCCATGAGACCGGCAATGTGGGGATCACCGAGCGTTTGATCGGTCTCGATTTCCACGCCCTCGAAGGCTTGGAAAAACAGTGGTGCGCTGCGGTGTTTTGTTTCCGGTGGACGGGTATCCACTACCTTGGCCGCCACAAAGTCGCCGGCCGTCGTTCGCACGGTAAATTTTCCGGCAGTGGGTTCAACCGCGTCGACCTTAACGCCGAGCCGGAGGTCGATCGTGGCGGTGGCGTGGATTGAAGCGAGGGCATCGCGGTAAAAATCTGCCCCGGAAATAAGGCAATAGTGGGATTGGATCGATTGGTGGACCGCCTGTTCGCCCCCGCGGGAAAACCGCCACGCCGACCAGCGCCGGCTGACGAGGGGATCAGCCGCTTCTCCCGCTAAAGACCAGAAGCACCACGTCCGATCGTTTTCGTAGCGCGGGCGCGGTTCGAGGACGACGACCCGGCTTAGCGTTCCCAGTCGCGAGATATCGCGGGCGAGGGAAAGTCCAGCGCAACCACCGCCCAGAATCGCGAGGTCAACGGGTTTCATTATTTGGAGGGGGGAGGGGGGGCGAGTGGACCGACGACAACCCGGCCAAATGTCGATGCAGATCGGCATCATGGTTGAGGGGCTTTCGGCAAAGCCCGCCGAGCCAACAGAAGTCACCGAGCGCCCGCGCCGCAATCACCACCTTTTTTGAGGGGGAAACGATGGTTCGGCCTGCCCAAACGGCAAAGTTCCGCCGTTCGATTTCCCGCCCAATCGCCTGATAGACGCGGGCCGCCACCAAGATACCGAGCCGGGCGCGCGGCGGGAGGTAGGTGAGTCCCGCCACTCCGGAACGGTAATACCGATCAGCCTCCGTCAACAGCCACTGCACGGCCCGGCGGATGTCTCGGCGCAACGCTGGATCGCCAACGGCGAGCGCGTTGGTCGTGGGGGCCAGATCAAACAGTTCTTTCGGCAGGTAACGGCGCCCGGCCTGCGCATCTTTGCTCACATCGCGGGCGATGTTGGTCAATTGCATGGCCATGCCCAGGTCGATGGCATGGGGAAGGGCGGCGGGATCTTTGACGCCTAGCACCCCGCACATCATCAAACCCACGGTGCCCGCTACTCGATAGGCATACCGCTTCAGTTCCGCTTCGTCGCGGAAATCGACCCCGGCCAGATCCCCGTGCACTCCTCGCACCAGTTCAATCGCAGGGTCTACCTCGAATTCGCATTCGTGAGCGAGGCTGAGAAAATCGGCGACCACTGGGTCGCGCGGGTCTCTTTGCTGCAGGTCGGCTTCGATCTGCTTCAACTGTCTCGCCGCCCAGACAGCGTCCGCGCTTTCATCGGAAATATCGTCGAGGTAGCGACAAAATCGATACAGGCGAGCGCAACGTAGATGCGCGGTTCGGGTCAGGAAGTTTCCGGCAAATTGAAACGATTTACCGTGTTGTTTAAGCACCGCTCCGGCGCTCGGCGGCGGTGGCATCGAGGCGGACTCGAACTGGCCAGCGGCCAGTTTCACCCGGCCCCCACGGCGGTTGGCTGAAGCGGGGAGCGGCGTGGGTTCGGGACGATTTGGTCCAGCACCTTGGCCGAACACAGCACACCCGGCAGGCCGGCGCCCGGGTGGGTTCCCGCGCCGACAAGGAAGAGATTTTTCGGGCCCTCGGCGCGGTTGTGGAAGCGAAACCAGGCGGACTGGCTGAAGAGGGGTGACACTGAAAATCCGGCCCCGGCCACGCTGAGATAGTCATCGGCAAAGTCCTGTGGCGTCATGTAAAAGTCTGCCGTGATCTGGTCTGCTAGACCGGGTAACAACGACGCCCCGAGGGCTTTCACAATTCGCTCCTGGAGCAGAGGCCCCTCTTTTTTCCAATCGATATCGGCGTTGAGGTTGGGGACTGGGGCCAGCACGTAAAAAGAATCACAACCATCCGGTGCGAAGCTAGGGTCGGTTGCCGTCGGACGGTGAAGGTAAAGGGAAAAGTCCTCCGGCAAGGTGGAGCCGTGAAAGATTTCGCGCAGCAGTTCTCGGTAGCGTTTTCCCAGCCAAATGGTGTGGTGCGCAACCTCCGGGTAAGTTTTCCGGGTGCCAAAGAAGAGCACAAAAAGGCCCATCGACATTTTGGCTCGCCGCCTTTTCAGCCTGACCGGGATACTCTGAGCTGCCTTGGGCACCATGTGGCCGTAGAGGAATCCAGGATCCGCGTTCGATACCACGATATCGGCGTCCAACTGTACGCCCTGCTCGAGCCGCACGCCTCGCGCGACACCGCGTTCGACGATCACCGATACCACGGTCGTGTTGAGCCGGACCTCGATATTCACCTCGGCCATGAGGGTGCTGAACGCGTCCACGATGGCACCGGTTCCGCCCATCGCGAAATGCACGCCCCATTGCCGCTCCAAGTAGTGGATGAGGCTGTAGATGCTCGTGGTGTCGAAGGGGTTCCCTCCGACGAGCAACGGCTGAATGGAAAACGCCTGGCGCAGGCGAGGATCCTTCAGATGATGGCTGACCAACTGCCACACGGTCCGATGGCAGCCCAACCGGGCCAGATCGGGCACCTGTTTTAACATGGTGCCAAAGGAATCGAAAGGTTGATCGGCCAAGGCGGTGAAGCCGACGTCGAAGATTTTCCGCGACTGTTCGAGTAGCCCGCGATAACCAGCCACGTCTTCGGGGCAAAAACGTGCAATTTCGGCTAAGGTGCTTTCCACGGTGCCGCCGTAGTTGAAGGTTTCGCCGGAAGGAAAATAGAACTGATACCACGGATCGAGAGGCACGAACGTCACGTAATCGCGGCGACGCCGGCCGAAGAGCTCAAAAATCTCGTCGAAAAGAAAGGGGGCGGTGACCACGGTGGGACCGGCATCATGGCGAAAGCCGTCGCGTTCAAAAACCTGGGCGCGTCCGCCGAGCCGAGGGCAACGATCCACGACGGTCACCTCGTAACCGCGGGCCCGCAAGCGCAGGCTGGCGGCGATGCCACCAAACCCGCCGCCGATGACGATGGCCTTACTCATCGAACAACAAATTAAATCGTTGGCGAACCTCAGCGGCCAGATCGGCCAGTCCTTGTCCGGAGTTGGTCGGCAGGCTGAGGGCGGCGATTGCGGATGACCCGAGATACTGATCCGCGAGGCGGCGAGCCTGAAGGCGCGCTTCGGTTGCCGGTAACTTTCTCTCCAGCGCGATAACCATGTTGCTGCATGAATCGGAGGTGCGGTCGTCGTCCAGATCGACGATATCATCGTAGATTTGATAGCCGACGCCGAAGTCCTCGGCCGCATCATTCGCGGTCGCGAGAGCCTCCGTTTGGCCGGCGAAGTAAAGGGGCAGCCCGAGGGCCAGTCCAAACAAGGGGCCCGACTTGCGCCGGGCCAAGGCGATCGCGTTTTCGAGGTCGGTGGTTTGGCCGTTGAGGTCATCGGTCTGCCCGCGCAAGGTCGTCGCTATCGCTCGGTGAACTCGGTCGATCAGACCTGGAATTAAGCGGGGATTGGATACGTCCGCGAGCGAGCGGAAAGCTGCGCTGATCGTGAGATCAGTGAGGCCGATGGCGCAATCGGCGCCGTATTTCGACCAGACGGTGGGTTCGCCCCGGCGCGTCGGTGCGCGGTCCTGAAGGTCGTCTTGGATGAGGGATGCGTTATGTAGCAATTCGACCGCGGTGGCCAGCGCCACCGAATCCGATTCCGCGAGACCGAGTTCAAGGCTACTCCGGAGCGAGACCCGAGACCGGGTTCTTTGGCCGCCTGCTGCCAGGTGGCCCTCAAGGGCTAATACGAAAACGTTTCCGGGGTGGTCGAGTCCGGTGCAAAGCCGACGCATTCGGCGTTCCACCAACGGTGCCTCATGGGGCACTGATGCGGCGGTGGGGGGCGGCGGGACGAATACAAAAGACATAGGAAAAAGCCCGAGTCGGCGTGAGCTGACCCGGGCAGTTACTTAGGGTTGCATCAAAGCTATGATTTGGCCGCGGAAGTCGAACCATCTACGATGTAGCCTTCGGCGGCGGATTTTCTTACCGCGATCATGTAGATGAGAATACCAAAGACTGCTTTGGCGACGACGTCGGAGATGGAGTAGCCGACCTGAACGGCGGTGGTCGCCGCTCCGCCCGAAAAGCCAATCATGGGGAAGACAAAAACGACGGCGTAGAAGGACCAAGAGATGAGGACCAACCAGCGAGCGGAATTTACGATTCCACGGACTTCGGCAGGCTGATTTGCAAGGGACGATTTGAGGCCCACGAACAGCTCATAGACGATCCAAAGGAAAGGAACCATGGCAAGAGACCACCAGAGCCAACGGGTTCCGGCGTCTTGGGCGATTTCACCAGGGTAGCCCAGGAGGATCATGACGGCAGCCAAAATACCGAGTCGGACGCTTTTGGATACGGTCAGCGCTTTCGAAAGTTTCATCACAAGGATGAGTTCGACGAGGAGCAGCGGCACGGTCAGCAGCCAGTCGACGTAGCGGTAGACGTCATTAAATCGTTCGCCAGTGGCAACGAGCATGCCGTCGGTGACGTCGTAAGCACCGGTCCAACTGGCGTAGATGCGGAAGTAGTGGTAGAGCGCGATAAACGTCACCAAGCCACTGATGGTGACCGCCGGGCGGTAGGAGGGCGCAACTTGTGATCGGTTCAGCCACAGGAATGCGGTGGCTGCACCCATCGCAGCGATGGTGAAGGAGAAGAAGTTGGCAATCAGATCAAATTGCCCAACAGTGAGTTCTTGCATGGTTTGGAGACTTGAGGGTTTGGATATCGCCAGACGGGTTGCCTGAGCGAACACGCATCAGCCGTGGGTTAGGCCCTGTTCGACCGGATTTTGGATTTCAACGGTTGGTCAAGACTTCAAGAGTCGGTTATGCATCGGGAATCAAACCCGGTTCTTAAAGCTGTCAAGGTGACGTCGACTTTTCGAAGGGGCAGACGCCATAGCTTCATCTTCCGGATAATCAGAACAGCTCTAGACGATTTACTTGAAGGGTTTGATCCCGGTTGAGCGCCATTCGCGTTCGACCCGTCCAATGCGTTTGCCCCGTTTCTCAACTCCGCATTTGTCACCTTCGAAGGGGCGTTGTGATGATGGAAAGGAACTCAGCTGTTTTGTTGCCGCCCGTCTACTCGCCCCAACTTCATCGGGTCTGCGGTCAGGGTTGCGATGGTAAGGTGATAGGCGCGGATTCGGCCTCTGCTCGCTGCTTGGCCTTGGCGTCATACACGTACCAAAGCACAGAAACTACCCCCGCCAAAAATATGGCGATTAGCACAATGATTTCATTTGGAATACGTTTCATTTCTTGGGTTGGCCGATTTCGCTTCACGGGCAGGGATACTTTGCATCGAGTCAAATACGATTCCAAAAAATGAAACTTCTGAGGTAGGAGATGATCGAAAAGAGTCCCCCCCCAAAGCGGCCGAAAAGAGGCTGATCGTAAGAAATGGAGATTCCGGAAAAGGGGCGTTGCGGCCCCGATACCACCGGTTGAAGCACGGCGCAACGGCGGAGAAGCCGGCGAACGGGCCAGCCTTCGAAAGTGGGGTAAATGAGACGGCTGTTGGTCGGGTAGCCGAGAGGAATGAGCGGAGTCTGGCTTAAGAAAATGGCGAGATTCACCCGCCGTATTGTTCGTCGCTGACCTTTTCCATCCAGTCGGCATTTTTGCCGTCGAGGATCTCGGCGATGGCGAGGTGGGTCATGGCAATGTTGGGCGCAGCGCCGTGCCAGTGTTTCTCACCGGGAGGGAACCAGACCACGTCGCCGGGCCGAATTTCTTCGACGGGGCCTCCCTCGCGTTGCACGCGTCCGACGCCGGCCGTGATGATGAGGGTCTGGCCGAGCGGGTGCGTGTGCCACGCGGTGCGCGCGCCGGGTTCGAAAGTGACATTGGCACCGAAACTGCGAGCTGGTGCCGGGGTTTTAAACAAGGGATCAAGGCGGACTGATCCAGTGAAGTAGTCGGCGGGGCCGGTGGAGGAGGGTTGTGAGCCGATGCGAGTGATTTCCATGGGATTGATAGGATTGGGATACCGCTTTGCGCGCGACGCAAGGTTGGCTACGCAGTGGCCGCGCTGGGTTTTGTGACGGTGCGACGTCTAAACGTTGACCGACGTTTTTCGGGCAGAGCAGATTGCGAATCAGTGGGGTGGGGCGGGCCGAGAGGCAGGATTGGGCGTCGTCCAGCGACGCCCCTCCATCGGGTCTTGATCAGGCTACCAGTGGTTTTACTGAGCGGCCCAAGAGATTGATGGCGTGGAGGGTTTCGGCGGGGGGGGGAAGGGAGGCGACGCTCATTTGGAAGTTGAGCCGGTCGATGCCGCCGAGGGCATGGTTGATGTAGGGGATCTTTTCGGAGACTTGGGCAGCGTCGCCGACGATGAGGGCGCCGGTGGGACCGCAGAGGGCATCGAAGGGTTCACGGGTGACGGTTGGCCAGCCGCGTTCGCGGCCGATCCTGGTGAAAGCGCGGGCGCAGCCGGGGAAGAATTCGTCGGCGGCTGGTTGGGTGGGGTCGGCGACGTAGCCGAGCAGGTGGAGACCGACTTTGAGTTGGGTGGGGTCGTGGCCGGCGCGTTGGCTGGCTTCGCGGTGGGCGTTGATGAAGGGGGCGGAATTGACGGGGCTCGCCGCCGATGATCGCGACCATGAGCGGGAGTCCGAGCGTGCCCGCGCGCCGGAACGATTTGGGTGTGCCGCCGACTCCGATCCAGATGGGTATTTTCGATTGTAGTGGACGAGGAAATACGCTTTGGCCGGTGAGCGCCGTGCGGTGTTGACCGGACCAATGAACGGCCGGGGCGGCGCGCAGCTTGAGGAGCAGATCGAGCTTTTCGGTAAAGAGCGTGTCGTAGTCTTTCAGATTGTGACCGAAGAGCGGGAAGGCTTCGGTGAAGGACCCGCGGCCAGCGACGATCTCGGCGCGGCCGCCGGAGATAAGGACGAGCGTAGCGAAATCTTGGAAGACGCGGACGGGGTCGTGGGCGCTGAGCACGGTGACGGCGCTGGTGAGACGAAGCGGTTGAGTGCGCGCGGCGGCGGTGGGAAGAATTACGGCGGGAGTGGAGTCGAGGAAGTCGTGACGATGATGCTCGCCGATACCGAAGGCATCCAGCCCGGCGGCGTCGGCGGTCGTGACCTCGGCCAAGAGGTCGCGCATGCGATCAGCTGGGTGGGGAGGGATGCCGGTGACCGGGTCAGGTTGAATGGCGATAAAACGGTCGAGGCCAAGTTGCATGATGTTTATCAGGTGCCGCAGAAGGTTTGCGTGACGCGTTCGGCGGGAGCGGGGGCGGCTTCGAGATCGGCGTAGATGGGGTTCTCGTCGAACGGTTTCGCGAGGGCATCAACGAGGCGGTGGAAGAGGGCGTAGTCGTCCTTTTGGGCGGCTTGGATCGCTTGCTCGATGCGGTGGTTGCGCGGGATGATGATCGGATTAGCGGTGCGCATGGTGGTGAGAGAATCGGTCGGGGTGGCGAGCGTGCGCCAAGACGCGAGCCAGGTGTTGGCGACGGCGGGATCGTTGAAGAGGGAGAGGAGGGCGTCGTCTGATTCGCCGGCGGCGATGCGGGTGAGCTGGCGGAAGAAGAGGGTGAAATCGACCGCTTGGGTGGAGAGGATTTCTTGGGTGGATTTGATGAAGGCGGCTCCTTCGTCGGCGAGGGAATCGGGGAGGCCGAACTTACGGCGGAAGCCGGCGAGGTAGCCGGAATGAAAACGGTCGGGGAAAATCGCGAGGGCGGTTTCGGCGAGAGACTTCGCTGCTGCAATATCGTCGCTGAGGATGGGAAGAAGCGTCTCGGCGAAGCGGGTGAGGTTCCATTGGGCAATGGCGGGTTGGTTGCCCCAAGCGTAGCGGGCGTTGCGATCGATCGCGCTGAAGACACATTGGGGGTGAAAGTCGTCCATAAAGGCGCAGGGGCCGAAGTCGATCGTCTCGCCGGAGATGGCGACATTGTCGGTATTCATGACCCCGTGAATGAAACCGAGGTGGATCCACGACGTGACGAGATCGCACTGGGCGCGAATGACGGATTCCAGGAGGGCGAGCGTGGGATTGGCCGCTTGCGCGGCGGCGGGGTAGTGTCGGGCGATGGTGTAGTCGGTGAGGGTGCGTAAGGCCGCGGAGTCATCGCGAGTAGCGAAGAACTGGAAAGTGCCGACGCGGATGTGGCTGGCGGCAACACGGGTGAAGATAGCGCCGGGCAGCGGGGTTTCGCGGTAGACGGTTTCGCCGGTGGCGACGGCGGCAAGGGCACGGGTGCTGGGGACGCCGAGGGCGGTCATCGCCTCGCTGACGATGTATTCGCGGAGCACGGGCCCGAGGGCGGCGCGCCCGTCTCCACGACGTGAATACGCGGTGGGACCGGCCCCTTTGAGTTGGATGTCGCGGCGTTGGCCTTTGAGGTTGATGACCTCGCCGAGCAGGATGGCGCGTCCGTCGCCGAGTTGAGGGACAAAGTTAGCGAATTGGTGGCCGGCGTAAGCTTGAGCGAGGGGGGCGGCGCCGGCGGGGATGGCGTTGCCGGCGAGGATGGCGAGACCCTCGGGGGTGTCGAGTTGCGCGGGGTCAAGGCCGAGCTCTGCGGCGAGGGCGTGATTGACGCGGATCAGTTTCGGCGCGGCCACGGGCGAAGGCGCTTGGCGGGAGAAAAAGTGGGTGGGGAGGCGGGCGTAAGTGTTGTCGAAATTAATCTGCATGCGAGGGATGTCGTATCACACTTTGGGCAGAATGCGAATCGTGGGGCCGGGGGCGGGTTGAGAGGCAGAGTTTTCGGTAACCACGAATGGACACGATGGAGCGCGCAGGCGCGGGGACAGTGCGATCGAAGATTGTGCTCGGGAGGGATGCTGAAGGAGGCTCCCTTTTGGGCAACTGAAGAACAAACGCTTCGTTTACCGACTACGGGGTGGTGGGCTGACCCGGCGTAGTTGTTTTTGCTCTGAGAGGCAGGGGCGGGCGTGGGCAAGCCACGCCCCTACATCGGGAGGCGGGCATTGGGAGGTGGGTCAAGCCACGCCCCTACATCGGGAGGCGGGCATTGGGAGGTGGGCGTGGTCAAGCCACGCCCCTACATCGGGAGGTGGGCGGTTTGGGCAGCGGATCTTTTGGTTGGGCGGGTTGAGGGGCAGGGCTTTCGCTAACCACAATCCTGCGTCGCTAAAGCTATGGAGGGCATGGTGGAGCGCGGCGGAGCGCGCATGCGAGAGAGTGCGATCGAAGATTGGGCGCCGGAGGGGTGCTGAAGGAGGCTCCCTTTTGGGCGACTGAAGAACAAACGCTCTGTTTATCGACTAGGGGGTGGTGGGCTGACCCGGCGTAGTTGTTTTTGCTCTGAGAGGCAGGGGAGGGCGTGGGCAAGCCACGCCCCTACATTGGGATGGGGTGGAGGGCACGGGGGGGGGCGGCCCGGCGGCCCGTCCTTTCCTCGGGGATGGTTGGCGGAAAATCCGTGCATGGGCATGGGTTCCGGGTAACTTGTTTCCACCTGCTTGGTATCGATCATGAAAAATTCACAGCTAAACTTACGGGCAAAATTTTTTATGGCACGAACGGATGTGGTTGGGCGCTCCATGACTTTCGCGGCTAAACCAAACGACGTTATTCCGCCTTTCACGGGAATTTTCGAATGGCTGTTTAAGTCATTGTTCGGAGCCGCTCTCTTGGGTGGAGCAGTGGTTTGGGGGCACGATTTGCCTCATCGAAAGAAGACTGATTATCGTCCGCCAACGGAAGTGGTTGTGATCGGTCAGGGGGAGTGGCGATACCGGCTGGTTCCGGGTTGGGCCTCCGCAGCCGGAGAGGAAGTTGAAATAGGCCATGGTCACGCGATGGTGCAGGACCGTAGCGGACTCCTTTATCTAGTAAATGCCCACGCGGATCACGCTGTCGTGGTGCTGGATACCGAGGGGAATTTGATTCGTTATTGGGGCGACTTTACGCCGTCCGCGCATGGGCTGACCATCGTAGGGGAAGGCAGTGAGGAATACCTGTTTATCACGGATAACAGCCCGAACGGCGCGATCTGGAAAACGACACTCGGTGGGGAAGTTTTGTTGAAAATCGAATGCCCCATGGAGTCGGGCTTGTATGCCTCACCCAATGAGTTTCGACCTTCGAAAACGATCGTGATGCCAAATCGCGATTTGGTGGTGTTGGATGGTTACGGTAAAGACTACGTGCTGCGGTTCGATTCGAAGGGAAAATTCCTTGATGCTTTCGGCGGTGATTTGGGTGAAGGTGAAGCTAGGATCGAGCATTATGGACCGCATGGTGGAGCGGTTGATTTCTCCTCTTCGGGCCGGCCTGAACTCATCCTAGCGCTGAGTGACAAGCAACGACTCAAACGGCTTTCCTTGTCCGGGGAATGGATCGAAACGATTTCACTTCCCGGCAGTAATCCGCGAGATATTGTTTTTCATCGAAACCATTTAGTGATTCCGAATCTGGGTGACGACTGGCCGACCGATCTGTTGGCCGCGGGCTACCTGACCGTGTTAAATCGGGATTTCAAAGTGGTCGCAAACTTGGGGGGGGCGCCGCCCGAATACGAGGATGGGAAGTTGCTCCAAATGCGCCACGATGGGCATACCTTTTTGCATCCGCACGGGATTCTTTTTGACCGAGAAGGAAATCTCTACGTCGCTCAATACGATTCGAACGGAACGTTTCCGCTGAAGTTCGAGAGAATGCCCTGAGGTGTTTCTTGCCCGCTCAATTTAAGTTAGCCGCTGGATTCGGACTTGGTTTAAGGGGGGGGCACCATCGCGCTGGGCGGGACTCAGCGCTGATCCAAAGTTAGTATTTAAATTGATGAAGATACCCTATAACTAAATTGAACGAATACCTTTAGTGACTAACGGCCTCTCGTTCTGAAAACTAAGCATGTTTCTCAGGATGATCCGCCAATTATTTCGGTTGTGGGATATCAGGTTGGATCGTTTACGAGTGAGGTTTCGGATTTACAAGGGGTTCGATGATGTTCGGAGGTTTGGTTTAATTGATGATGTTCCAGATCAAGCTGTCTTGAGATGGCGTGAGCAACAGGCGGGGCGGAGTCAGTTTTCGGCTCAACGAATTACTTGGCTGGAAATGTCCCAGTGGAGGCTTGTAAACGGGCAGCTAAGACACGACGCGGGCGGCTTCTTTTCGGTGGTGGGGCTGCGGCACGGATTGGGTAAGGGAAGGAGCGATGCCTCGCAGCCCTTCATTCTCCAACCTGAGATCGTGATTTTGGGGTTCTTGATGTGTCGGGATAATCGCGGGGTGAAGTGGACTGATCCAAGCGAAGACTGAGCCGGGTCTTTTATAAAAGGGACAGACTTATAATAGGGGTTGACGATGGCTCCGGACTTGGGGTTTCCTAGTTGAATGAGACAGGCGCGGATTAAGGTGGATGCGGCAGAGGGGGAGGCGGTGTATCACTGCATGACTCGCACGGTGAACGGGGAGCGGTTGTTGGATGATGTGGCGAAGGAGGTGCTGCGGAAACAGCTGTGGCAGATTGCGGATTACTGCGGCCTGGAAATCATCACTTACGCCATCATGTCCAATCACTTCCATGTGCTGGTGAGGGTTCCTCAGAGGGCGGTTGTTGATGATACCGAGTTGGTTCGCCGCTACCGAGTGCTCTATCCGAAACCCACCAGATACCAGACGGCTCGTTTTGAGGTGATTCGGGCGCAGCTAAAAACGGAGGGCGCGGAGGCGAACGCTTGGCGAAATCGTCAGCTCGCGATGATGGGCGACCTTTCGCCGTTCATGAAGCTGGTGAAACAACGGTTCTCAGTCTGGTTTAACCGGAGCCATCAACGCTATGGCACTCTCTGGGCCGAGCGCTTCAAGAGTGTGTTAGTCGAAGCCAAATCAGGGGTGCTTTGCACGATGGCAGCCTACATTGATCTGAACCCAGTCCGGGCTGGGTTAGTTGTTGATCCTAAGGACTATCGGTTTTGCGGCTATGCCGAAGCCGTGGCAGGCCACCCGGCGGCGCAGCGGGGTTTTGTTCGAATGATTGAGGGCGCGCGAAAGCAGGGGTGGTCGTGGGCTCAGAATGCCTACCGCGAAACGCTCTTTGGCAAAGGGGCCGCGCCCAAGGAACGAGGTGCCAAGATTGATGCCGCGGCCATGCAGAAGGTGATTAAATCGAAGGGGCGATTGCCACTCCATCAGGTGCTGCGGTGCCGCGTTCGTTATTTTACCGATGGCGCCGTGATCGGAGGCCAGGCGTTTGTGCAGCAGCATTTGACCCACTACCAAAGAATGACCGGAAAACGAAGCAGAACGGCACCGCGACCGGTTCCGCGAGTGACCGATTGGGGCGACTTAGCTACCTTGCGGGGTTTGAGAAGTCAGACGTTTGGGTAGGTGATTTTCGACAGGAGGGTTAGGCACGTTTTGATAAGTGGTCCTCAATTCAACTTAGGAAATTCCCGTCCACGGAGTGATGGATGCTGGCCCCTGAGTGATCAACGGGGGTGATTGCGTCGGCTTTGTAGCGGATGGTTTTTACGTCGTCGAAATCTTTGGGAATCGGGACGATGCCCTTGATGTAGTTAACTCTGGCGGGCTTGCGAGGGGCAGAGAAAGGGGGCATTGCTCGCCCCCAGCACTTGGTCGGCACAATTGCCAGCAGTTTGCGGTCGCGGCCAAGATTACTTTGTCCTTTGTCCTAATTGCGTATCCCGACGCTGCTCTCATCCGCAGTTGCGTCACGGCCTCTCAAGCAATGTCCCCTCATAGTGCGACCGAAAGGCTTCGTTTTTCGACGACGCACGAGGGATTGGCGAGGGCTTGACGGGTAGATGTCGGGGTGGTGGCGTGGCGCGATTTGATTAAATCGGATAGATTCGTTTCAATGAATCCCGTATCTTCTCCTATGCATCTCGACTATTCCTCTCGGATTAAACTGGAACGTCTTAAACGGGCGTGGACGCAGGAGCGTCTGGCGGAGTTAACCCGATTGAGCGTGCGCACGATCCAACGTTTGGAGGGCGGGGCGGAACCGTCGGCTGAAACGTTACGGGTTTTGGCGGAAGGGTTCGAGTTGGAGGTTGAGGACCTGCGGACCAAGTCGCGACGGAAGCACTTCGGTGCGCCGTGGACGCGTGCGTTGAAATGGACCACTTGGGTGGTGGTCGCCTTGCTGGTGATTCCCGGTATCTTTATTCCGTATGTGATGTTTCCATCTCTCGCGGTGGTTTTGATTTGTTACCTCTTCTCCGTCTCCGGTTACAGCCTGCAGGATGATCATTTGGTGGTGCATCGGATTGGTTGGGCCACGCGTTTTCCGTTGGCGGACGTGACGGAAATTACGGTGAATCCGCATGCGACAATGGGATCGATTCGGATCTTCGGTATCGGCGGACTCTTTGGCTATATCGGTCGCTTTCACAATTCGGTGGTCGGCGACTACAAGGCCTACATGACCCAGCCGAATCTCGCTTTGGTGGTAGGATTGGGAGCCAGCACCATCGTGGTCACACCCGACGATCCGGCGGAAATGAAGGCGGCCATTGAGGACGAATTACGGCGGTCCGAAAAGTGAGGATCGCAGTCTGATTAGGCCCGTGAGTTTAGGAGCGGGGCTGACGCACGGGAGTTTTTACAGGAGCTAACAGAGTAAACAGAGTCGAGGGGAAGGGGCGGACGCCCAGCGGTCCTTACCCACCTTGGCGAGTAGGATGGCGCGCGTGCGTTGCACCTCTTCTGCCCGTTTACGACGGGGTGAAACTTTGGTTCAGGCGTCCCCCCCCCCGCCCCCGCCGTTTTGGGCGGGGATGCCGTGGGATGGGTGCCCGAAAATCTACAGACGCGATGCTTGGACCACTGATTTGTGCTCCCCATGGAGACGCGCCGCATTTTATGGCCGCCGTCGTCGCAAAAAATTCGGTTAAATTTGGATGTCTGACGATCTAGGAGCTTGTCTCACAATAAAATCGGCGGTGAGTGATTCCGTTGCCTAAGCCATTGCTCAGTAACAAACCTTTCCCTCTTCCCGGACACCGTTGCCCGGCGGATTGCGTGACGTGGACTTCGTTGCGAAACCATCCTTACCGGCGCTCGAACCTGCGTGGAGGAAAGCCGTAGGGGGGGCGTCGCGTTTTGGCGACGAGTTGCCGCAGACGAAACGGCGGTGAGTCCCGAATTCCGCGCGATCGCTGGCCGCGCCCTTGAAAAAGTGGAACAACTCCCGCACCGGTAGGGTTAGGATGCGGCATTTAGGCCAGGGTGGTCAAAGAAACGGGCGGATTTTGATGCAAGGTGAAAATCTGTCCCACTTGGGTCTCGGGCCGGGGCAATCGTGGAACAGAAAAGGCGGTCGTGTTTCCGTGCAAATGCGAATCACGAAGCCTCATCTTTCCGGGGCGGATCCGATAGCGATTAGTCAAAAGTCAAGGCAGGGCGTCTTTAGTCCGACTTGACGTTATAAATCCGAGCGGAGGGGCAAGGCTTTCTTTAACCACCGATGCACACAGATAAACACAGATTCAAACACCAGACCTCCGAGAAAATGACTGTTCAACAACACCAAGGTGAAAGTCCGAAGGGGGCAATCCTTCCTGTTTGAAATAATCCGACTTCGTCTTCTTCAGCTTGCGCGACCCCAATACCAGTTAATGTCAAACAGTCAGGATCGACCCTTTTCTCCCCTTCACCCTTTTCTCCCCTTCCGTCAGACATCGACCATCTTCGACGGAGAGACCGAGGGCAGGCAGCAAATGATCTCTGAGAATTCAACAAGATAGGGCTAACGAAGTGGCACGTCAGGATGTCTGAGGCGGCTTTGGGGCGGATATTGCGGTGGCGGCGGCAAAAAGTTCGCGCGTCCCAACCGTTTTACTTGCAGCCGCGAACAGCCTTGCCGTTGCGTAGATGCCTTCCATGGCAAAATCCAAAAAGCAGACAGACTTCCCTTTTGAACTCGACGGAGACAGGAGCGCCAAGGCCCAGCCGATGAGCGTGCGCCTCACCGGCGGCAAGCCCGCCAAGCGCCTCTCCCGCCAACAGAAAAAATTCGGACAACTGCTCAAAGAGGTCGAAAAACTCCGCGCCCGCCAGAGCCGTATCACCGCCCTCTGGGAACGCTTTCTCACCACCTACTTCGATCGCGTCCACCCCCAGGAACAGCGTCAACACGGCTTGCGCAAAGACGTCGTCCGCCAACTCGCCATCCACCTCCATAACCCCGGGAAACTCGGGGCGCGCCAACGCAACGCCCTCGCCGACCTGATCGAAACCCAGCTCAATCTCGTCTTGGATCACGAACCCGAGCTCACCGACCCCGAACTGGTCGCCCTGATCGAACACTTCAAAAAACGCGACGCCATCGCGCAAGCCTCACGCTCCGACGGCGACGATGAAATCAACGTTCTGCCGCCTTTCGTCGCCGAACTCATTCGGGAATCAGGCCTCGACCCTGCCGGCTTTCGCGGCGGCATGAGCCCCGACGAGATCCAGCAGGAAATCGAACGGCAAATGACGGAGGGCATCGGCATCGACGACTTCGATCGGGAGGGGTTCAACTCCGCCTCGACGTCGCGAGCGCGCCAATCCCAGGGCAAGCGCAAGGCCAAGACTGCCGACCCTCGCGTGCAGGCCGAGCAGGCCGAGGCCGCCCGCAAACGCACCATCTCCGTCATTTATAAACAACTCGCCAAAGTCCTTCACCCCGACCTCGAGAGCGACCCGGTCAAGCGCGAGCAAAAACACCACCTCATGCAGGAGCTCACCGCCGCCTATAAACAAGGTGACCTGCACACCTTGCTGCGACTCGAGCTCTCCTGGATTCACCGTGAGGAAGACGATCTCGACCGACTCACCGACGAGAAGATCAAGGTTTACATCGAACTCCTCAACAAGCAGGTCGCCGATCTGCGCCAAGAGGTCGCTTCCATCCCCTACTTGCCGCACTTCGCCATCGTCGGCCGCTTCGCCAATCCCTTCACCGGCGAGCCAGAAGCCATCGAGACCATCCTAGCGAACCTCCAGCCCTACATCGAATCGCTGGAGGACGCGAAAGGCGCCCTGCAAGGCCCCGCCGCCCGCACTGAATTGCGCGACATGATCCGAGCCCACATCGAACAGCGAAAAGCCGCCTCCCGCCTCCCCGACTTCCGCATGTTCGGCCTCTGACCTATCACCACATCAAACCAGAAGAACCGCAGCCGGCCGAATGAGCGAAAGGGTGAGAATTTCGGAGGGATCAATCCTGACGGTCTGATATAATCCGACTTCCTCTACTCCAGCTTGCCCGACCCCGATACTAGTTAAGGTCAAACCGTAAGGATCGATCCTTTTTGCCCGCTCACGACTGGGCGAAGCTTTGGTTGAGGCGGGCGTAGGCACCGGCTTGGGCGAGGAGAGTTTGGTGGGTGCCGCGTTCGATGATGTGGCCGTGCTCGAGCAGGAGAACGAGGTCGGCGTCGCGGATGGTGCTGAGGCGGTGCGCGACGATGAAACTGGTGCGACCGGTGAGGAGTTTTTTGAGGGCGGTTTGTAGGCGTGCTTCCGTGAGTGCATCGATGGCGCTCGTCGCCTCATCAAGGATGAGCAAGCGAGGGTTGGCGATGAAGGCACGGGCGAAACAGACGAGTTGGCGCTGCCCAGAGGAGAGGCCACCGCCTTTTTCGCCGACATCGGTCGCTAAGCCACGAGGCAACGCGGTGAAGAGATCGAGGCAGTCGAGTTGGCGTAGGACGTTGGCCACCTCGGCGTCGGTGGCGGTGGGTTGGCCGAACCGAATGTTGTCCAGCACCGTGCCGGAAAAGAGATAGTTTTGCTGCGTCACCATGCCCATCTGCTGGTGGATTGATTGGCTGGTGAGGGTGCGGATGTCGTGGCCATCGAGCCGCACCTCGCCGTGGTCCGGTAGGTAAAATTTGGTGACCAGGTTGAGGATCGAGCTTTTGCCGCTGCCGGTGTGTCCGACGAGCGCGACGGATTGTCCGGGCGCGACGGCAAAGTTGATGGACTGCAGCACGGGCTTGGTGGGCGTGTAGCCGAAACTTACGTGGCGCAATTCGACCGCGGTGCCTTGGCGTGGAGTGGGCGCGGGGAGGGCGATGGCATCGGCGGCATCGGTCCATTCCGGTTGGCGGTCGATGATCTTAAACACGCGCTCGGCTCCGGCCATGGCGATGAGCGCTTGGTTGAACTGATTGCCGAGGGTTTGAATCGGCGCGAAGAAGACGTTGGCGAGAAAGAAGAAGCTGATGAGGTCGGACATCGCCATCACGCCTTCGAACGTGCGCCAACCACCGAGCATGAGCAGGATCGCGATGAAAAATTGGCTATTGAGTTCGAGGATGGGCAGGAGGATCGCCGAGGTGCGGGCGAGGGCGACGTTGTGGCGAGCGTGATCGTTGATAAGTTCGCGGAAGAGTCCGGCGTTGAGATCTTCGCGCACGAAACCTTGGGTGACGCGGATACCGTTGACGGACTCGGCGAGGTTGGCCGTGACGCGGCTGAAGCTCTCTTGGCTGGCGCGAGATTGGCGACTGAGGCGGCTGCGGAAATGGCGATTGAGTCCCCAGAGGATCGGGGCAAGACCAGCGACGACAAGAAACATCACGGCATCGGTCCAGATCATGAGGCCAGCGGCACAGATCATCTGACCGATCTGCACGATGCTCACGAAGAACACGTCCTGAATGCCCACGCGCAGGGTCTGCACATCGGAGGTCATCCGACCGATGATCGAGCCCAGTTTTACGCGGTGAAAGTAGGCCATGGGTTGGCGCTGGAGGGATGCGAATATTTCACCGCGCAACGACTGCACGACGTGTTCGCCGAGCTGTTGAGCGTAGCGTTGGCGGAAGTGGAAAAGGAAGTCCGTGCTGAAGGCTAAGATGAAGTAGCCGAACACGGCCCAGAGCAACGGCTCGACGGCGTGCAGGGAAATCGGACCGGCGATAATACTGCCGACCATCCACGCGAGGGCGGGGAGTTGGGCGGAGCGGATCACGGTCAACGCGATGAGGGCGTTGCGTTTGCGGGCGATGGGTTGAGTGTAGCCGAAGAGACGGCGGATGAGCCCCCAATCCAGGGGGCGAAACTGAGATTCGACCTCGTCGGGCTGAGACTGGATTACGAGGCCGGGGCGCAGGCTGGCGGGCGGGGCAGGCAGGGGAGAGCGCAGCGGGTTCATGCGGCACCTCCCGGGAGGGGTAAATCGGGACTGTCGTCGGCGAGTCCGGCGGCATCGACGAGCTGGAGACGAGCCACGCGCCGATAGGCGCCCGGCGCGCGCAGGAGTTCGGCGTGAGTGCCGCGCTGTACGATGCGACCGGCTTCCATCACGATGATCTGATCGGCGCGACGCAGGGTGCTCAGGCGGTGAGCGACCAGAAAAGTGGTGCGACCGGTCATGGCACGATCAAGGGCGGTGAAGATTTCGTGTTCGGTTTCGCTGTCGATGGCGGCGGTGGGATCGTCGAGCAGCAGGATGGGTGGTTCCAGCAACACAGCGCGGGCGATGGCGAGACGTTGACGTTGACCGCCGGAGAGGGTGTTGCCGCTTTCGCCCAGCACGGTATCGTAGCCTTGAGGGAGGGCGGAGATAAAGTCGTGCGCGGCAGCGATGCGGGCGGCTTTCTCGATCTGCGGGCGAGTCGCCTCGGGGTGGCCGAATGCGATGTTGGCGGCGACAGTGTTGGAGAAGAGAAAACTCTCTTGGAAGACGATGCCGATGTTGCGGCGCACGTCGTCGAGGTGCAAATCACGGAGGTCGACGCCATCGATCAGAATGCGACCGCCGGTGGGGTCGAAAAATCGAGGTATCAGACTCATCAATACGCTCTTGCCGGCACCGGTGCCGCCGAGGATGGCGACACAACTCCCGGTGGGCACGTCGAGGTCGATGTGACGCAGGACGGGATCGATGCCGTCGTAGGCGAAGCCCATGTTTTCGAACTGCACGTGGCCGGTGAAACGCGGTCGACGGAGGGCGGTGGGAGTGCTGGTGACCTCGACGGGGGCGTCGAGAATCTCGAAGACCCGGCGGGCACCGATGAGGGATTGCTGGGCGCTGTTGACGATGTTGGCGATCTGATTGATCTGGCCAGAGAACTGTTCGAGCAGTCCGGCGAAGACGACGAGTCCGGTGCCGAGGGGGAGTTGGCCCTGCACGACGAGCCAGCCGCCGTAGCCGAGCAAGATCATGATGTTGATGCGGGTGAGGAAACCGATGGTGGGTGAGAACAAACTGACGCGCCAGAAGATGCCTTGTTGTTGATCGTAGACGTGTTGGTTTTTCGCATCGAAGGCGGCGCGATCATGGGCTTCGCGGCCGAAGGCTTTGATGACCTGCATGCCCTGGATACTTTCGGCGAAGTGCTGGATGAGTTTATCAATCAGCAAGCGACTTTGGGCGTAGCGCGGCTGGATGTGACGGGAGAAAACGGTGGAGAGGATCCAGATGATCGGCGTAGTGGCGAGGCAGGCGAATGTGAGCGCGGGACTGAGACTCACCATGTAGGCGATGTAGATCGTGAGCGACACCCCCATGATGATGAGTTGAATCAATACCTGATCGACGAACATGCGCACCGATTGGACGTCGCCGGTGACGCGGGTGATGATCGAGCCGGTGGTATTGGCGTCGAAGAACCGGAAGCTGAGGCGTTGGAGTTTGTGGTAGATTTCGCTGCGCAGATCGACCACGAGTTTTTCCTGCACGAGGCGGTTGACCGCGATGGTGTAGGTGAAGTTGAGCAAAGCCCGGAGCAGGGCAAAAACGAGAATACCGCCGGCCAGCAGCATGATCACATGCATGGCGGTCCAATCGGTCGGAAGTCCGACCCCGAACGCGGTGCGGGGCATCGGCACGGTCTCGGCAAGCTGGCCCCGACTGGCGAGGGTGTAGCGGATGTAGTCGATGCCGAGTCCGGTGAGACTGAGTCCGCTCAAGCCCAGCGTGAGGAGTAGGAGTTGCAGTCCGAGAACCTTGATCGAGTCGGCGCGGTATCGCCAGGCGAGTCGCAATAGTCGGCCGATCAAACTCAGGTTTGAAACCGATGGCGACGCGGAGAGCAAAGGATCGGGTTGGATAGGTGCGGCGGACAAAGAGGGAGACTGTCCAATATTCCGTGATTATTGTCCAATGTGATTGCGGTTGGCTGAGAGGCAGGAGTTTTTTAACCACGAATGGACACGAAAGGCTTCGTCTACCGACTACGCACTGAAGTTGTTTTTGTTGCTGAGGGGCAGGACTGTTTTGAATCAGGTCTATGAACGAGGTGAATGGTATGGACACGACGAAGCACGAGAGTGCGGAGATGGTGCGATCGAAGATGGCGCCCCGAAGGGGTGATGAAGTGGGTGCCCGTGGGGCAACTGAAGAACACGAAGCACGAGAGTGCGGAGATGGTGCGATCGAAGATGGCGCCCCGAAGGGGTGATGAAGTGGGTGCCCGTGGGGCAACTGAAGAACACGAAGCACGAGAGTGCGGAGATGGTGCGATCGAAGATGGCGCCCCGAAGGGGTGATGAAGTGGGTGCCCGTGGGGCAACTGAAGAACAAAGGCTTCGTCTACCGACTACGCACTGAAGTTGTTTTTGTTTCCGAGAGAGGCAGGATTGGGCGTCTTCGAGCAACGCCCCTACAGTCGGATCGGGGTGGCATGGGCGGCGGTCCGAGGAACGGGGCGGACGGCCCAGCGGTCTGTCCCTCCCTGGGGGATTACTATCCCCTTGTAGGACGAGTTGATCCGAACTAGGTTTGGTTTTGGTAAATGGGAGACGATAATAACGGCAAAACCCTCGCATTGATCACGACGTTTGACGCGAATTATGAGCGGATGGGGCGGATGGGTCTTCACTCGCTCGAGAGGTGGGCGGCGAAGCATGGTTTCGATGCGTTTAAGCCAACATTTGCCCCTGACACCGGCCGCGTGGGCTAAAATTCCGGCAATTTTAGAGACCTTTGACCGGGGCTATGCGTTTGCGCTTTGGGTCGATAGCGATGCGATCTATGTCGATTCGGACGCAAATCCACTTGATTTGGTGCGCGAGGGGAAAGACCTCTATCTCGTTCGCCATAAAACTCCGACGAAGCTGAGTCCGAACTGTGGGGTTATGCTCTTTCGCAACAGTGATTGGAGTCGCTCTTTTCTGCAAAAATTGTGGAACATGGCGCGCTACATTGACCATAATTGGTGGGAGCAGGCAGCGCTGATCCATTGTCTTTGCGCTCCAGAATTTGAGGAGGAGGGCATCGGATGTGAGCCCGATGCGGTGGCCCAATCAAAGGTCGAGTGGATCGACAAGCGGTGGAACAACATCCCCTACGCATTCCATGTGGATTCCAAAACGTGTTGCCCGGTAATTCGTCACTACGCGGGGGAAGGCCATCAGATTAGAGAGGAGGAAATGCGGCTTGATCTGGCGATCATGGAAAAGAAGGCGCGCTGGAAACCGGGCAACTTACTGACGCGATTTAAACGTGTTTTGCGGACGCGCCATGTGGCTAAGGTCGAAAGTAGATGGGGCGGGTGGATTCACTTCGGTTTGGAGGCGCTGGGGTGGCGGGGGCCGTTGCCGCGGTAGAGGACTTCGTCGAAGTTGAAGGCGTTGCTGGGGTCTTCGCGGGGATCGCGGGTGGCGACGAGGTCGGCGGTGAGGCGGGCGGAGAGCTCTTTTAGCGTCGCGGCGTAGGCGGGGTCGGAGGCAACGTTGACGAGTTGGTCGGGGTCGTTGCGTTGATCGTAGAGTTCTTCGGCGGGGCGTTTGGCGAAGCTCAAATCATACGCGCGGCGATGGGCGTCATCTTGGTCTTGGTGGTCGATGAGGTAGGTCTTCGAAGGGCCGTTGTCGGTGTCGCCATACCAGACGCCGGGGATGGTGGTTTGGCGGTAATTGGGGGTGCCATTGGGCCAACGGGCGGGGGTATAGTTGCGGATGTAGAGGAAGTCGGGGGTGCGGATGGCGCGCATGGGGTAGCCACCGTAGTCGGGGGCTTCCTGGCTGGGGACGTGGCGTTCTTTGCCGGTGAGCACGTAGGGGCGCAGGGCTTCGTCGCCGCGGTCGGTGGTGAGGGCGGGCAGGAGGTTGGCACCGGTCATGTCGGCGGGAATCTTGGCTCCGGCGGCGGCCAGGAAAGTGGGGGCAAGATCGGTGAGGGAGACAAAGCCTTGGCGGACTTGAGCAGACTGGATCTGGTCGGGCCAGCGGACGGCGAGGGGGACGCGAGCGCCGGAGTCGTAGAGGTTGCTTTTGCCGCGGGGAAAGGGAAAGCCGTGGTCGCCGGTGATGACGACGATCGTGTTGTCGGCTTCGCCGATTTCGGCGAGAAGTTTGAGGGCGGCGGCGACGTCGGAATCGAAGCGTTGGACTTCGAAATAGTAGTCGGCGACGTCGCTGCGGATTTCCTCAGATTCGGGGAAGTAGGGGAAAGGTTTTACCTTATCGATATCCATGCCGGAGGCGCGGCCGGAACCGAGTTCGTAGTCGCGGTGGGGATCGCTGGCGCCGAGCCAGAAGAAGAAAGGTTGGTCGGCGGGGCGGTGGGCAATAAATTCGGGGAAGCCACCGGCGACAGGTTGGCCGGCGGGGTGGTCGTCGGCCCATTTGCCGAGGAGTTTGCCGGGCCCCCAGGATTTGCGCCAGGAGCCGATGTGGTAACCGGCGTCGCGGAGGAGGTGAGGGAAGACGGCGAGGTCTTGGTTGAGCGTGCTATGAAGATTGGCCCCCGGGCCGAGGCGCCAGTGGTATTGGCCGGTGAGAATCGCGTTGCGCGAAGGGGTGCAGGAAGGCGACGAAATGTAGGCGTGGTGGAAGAGGGCACCTTGGGCGGCGACGGCGTCAAAGGCGGGGGTTTGGACCACCTCGTCATTGGCGTAGGCGGAGGCATGGGGCCAGCCCCAGTCATCGGCGATACAGAACAGGATGTTCGGTGGACGTTTCGCGGGGGCGGCAAAAGCGACCGAAGCGAAGAGGGCGGTGAGAAGAAGGACGAGGGGTAATCGACGAGCCATGAGGGAAACGTTGTTTCGTTGCCCCATGAAAATACAGAAAAAACGTGGGTGATGTTGGCGCGGTAGGGGGGCGAGTAAGATAACGATTGGTGGCGGGCGGGCGGCTTCCGGCCGGGGAGGTGGGAATATTTTACAAAAGGAAACGAAGTTAACGAAGGCGGTGGAGTGGTTGGGTCGCCGGCGTCAGCTGGGATGAAATGGATGGGTTATTCCATTTCTTGATCGGCGATGGCGAAGGAGTTTTTACCGGAGAAAACAGGGGGAAGAAAGTGGGGGGGCAGGGTGGAGAATCCAGATGGAGCCGAAGAGTCTGGTGGCGGTGGCGGAACGCTGTTTGCTTCGGCTTGAATTAGCGCTGGGTTTTTTCTCGGTTGGCCATGAAGTAGAGGACGGGGACGGCCATACGGCTGATGAGGAGGGAAGCGATCTCGCCGAACATAAGACTGATCGCGAGGCCTTGAAAAATGGGATCGGCGAGGATGACGCTGGCACCGACCACGACGGCAAGAGCGGTGAGGAGCATGGGGCGGAAGCGCACGGCACCGGCTTCGACTACGGCGTCGCGCAAGGCGAGTCCGTCGGCGCGACGCAGTTCGATGAAGTCGACCAGAATGATGGAGTTGCGCACGACGATGCCGGCGCCGGCCATGAAACCGATCATGGAGGTGGCGGTAAAGAAGGCGCCCATGGCCCAGTGCGCGGGCAGGATGCCGATGAGGGAAAAGGGTATCGCGGCCATCACGACAAGAGGCGTGACGTAGCTGCGGAACCAGCCGACCATGAGCATGGCGATGAGGATGAGCACGGCGGCGAAGGCGATGGCGAGATCGCGAAAGACCTCGAGAGTGATGTGCCATTCGCCGTCCCACTTGAGGGCGGGCTGGGTATCGTCGGCGGGGAGGTTGAGGTGGGTGATGGTGAGGGTCTTGTCGGTGGCGCCATAGTCGCGGGCATCGAGATCGAGTAACTGCATGTGCAAGCCGAACAACGCGTAGGCGGGGCTCTCTACGGCGCCAGCGACGTCGGCGGTGACGTAGGTGACGGGTTTGAGGTTTTTGCGGTAGCGGCTGGGGTCGAGAGTGGAGTTTTCCATGCGCACGAGCTCAGACAACGGCACGAGGGGAGCGTTGGGATTAAGGTCGGAGCGGACGTGGAGGGCGAGGAGTTCGCGGGGGGTGGTGCGGGATCCGGCGGGCAGTTCGATGATGATATTGACGTCTTCGCGCTCTTCGGGTTGATGCAACAGATCGACGGCGTGGGCTTGGGCGGCGAGGGCGAGAGTGCGAGAAATGGTGGCACTGCTGATGCCGTGGAGCGCGGCCTTTTCCTTGTCGACGAGGTAGGTGACCTTGGGTTGGGGCCCTTCGACATACCAATCGAGGTCAACGACGCCCGGGGTGGCAGCCATGATGTCGCGGACCTTGGCGGCGAGAGCGATGCGGTGTTCGTCGGATGGACCGTAGATCTCGGCGACCAGGCTTTGGAGCACGGGGGGGCCGGGTGGAACTTCGGCGACGACGACCGCAGCGCCGTGTCGGGCGGCGATCGCGGCGACGGCGGGGCGGATACGTTTGGCGATGGCGTGGCTCTGGTCGGAGCGTTCACCCTTACCCACCAGATTGACTTGGATATCGGCCACGTTGGGGCCACGACGCATGAAGTAGTGGCGGACAAGACCGTTGAAATTAAACGGAGATGACGTGCCGCTGTAGATCTGGAAGTCGCGCACTTCCGGTTGGGTCGCGATGGATGCGGCCATCTCTTGAGCGATGGCGGTGGTGGCTTCGAGGGTGGTGCCCTCGGGGGTATTGATGACGACCTGAAACTCCGATTTATTGTCGAACGGCAGCATCTTGATCTTCACGGCGCCGAAGAGCACGAGGGCCGCGGAAGCGAGGAGGAGGCCCACGATGGAGACCAGGAAAAGCCAGCGCCAACGGGCATGATCGAGCATGGGATCCATCACCCGGTGGTAGAGACGGGTGGACCAATCGGAGGAGTGGTCATGGCTGGACGGAGAGTCTGGGGCGGAGGCGCTTTGGCGGGCGAAGCGGCGACGCAGCACGCGGAGGGCAGCCCAGGGTGTGATGGTGAAAGCGATCCCGAGCGAGAAGAGCATCGCCGCGGTGGAGCCGATCGGGATGGGCCGCATGTAGGGCCCCATGAGGCCGCCGACAAAAGCCATGGGCAGGATCGCCGCGATCACAGCGCAGGTGGCAAGCACCGTGGGGTTGCCCACCTCGTCTACCGCCTCGAGGGCGACCTGACTGAGGGGCTTTTTATGGGCTCCGGGCAGGCGCAGGTGGCGCACGATATTTTCGACTACGACGATGGCGTCATCGACGAGGATACCGATGGAGAAGATCAACGCGAAGAGCGTGATGCGGTTGAGCGTGTATCCATAAAGATAAAACACGAGCAAGGTGAGCGCGAGGGTCGAGGGGATGGCGAGCAGCACCACGAGCGACTCGCGCCAACCGAGAAAGAAGAGGATGAGCACGGCGACGCCGAAGACAGCGATGCCCATGTGGAGGAGTAGTTCGTTACTTTTTTCGGCGGCAGTGTGGCCGTAGTCGCGGGAGATGGTGAGTTCGACATCGTCGGGAAGGAGGGTGCCGCGCAAGGTGTCGACCTTGGTCATGATCTCGTTGACCACATCGATGGCATTGGCGCCGGGGCGTTTGGCGACGGAAAGGGTGACGGCGGCCTCGAGTTGTCGGCCGGGGGCGCCATGGAGGACGGTGTTGGTTGGTTCTTCGGCGGAGTCGGTAATGGTCGCGACATCGCGCAAGTAAATAGGGCGGTTAGCGTGGGCTCCGATGACGACGTTGCCGACGTCGTTGGCGTCACGCAGGAAGGCACCGGTTTCGAGGAGGATCTCGGTGTTGGCGAAAGGACGGGAGCCGGCTTGATTGGCGCGGTTGGCGCCTTGCACCGCGGCGGTGACCGTGTCGGTCGTGAGGTGGCGAGCCGCGAGGGCGGCGGGATCGAGGGCGACGCGCACGGCCCGACGCAGGCCCCCGATGAGAGTGGTTTCGGCGACGTTATCGACAGACTTGACGGCTTCGTCGAGTTGGGAGCCGAGGCGGCGAAGCGTGAGGTGATCCTGGGTCGCGCTGTGCAGCGTGAGCGCGAGAATGGGCACGTCGTCGATAGTGCGAGGTTTGATGAGGGGCTGACTGACACCGCGAGGAATGAGGTCGTAGTTGGCCTGCAGCTTTTGGTTAAGGCGGATGAGGGCGGCTTCGATGTCGGTGCCGACTTTGAAGCGCACGATGATCAAGGCGTTACCGGGAGAGGAAGTGGAGTAGATGTATTCGACGTTGGGGATTTCCCAGAGGAGTTTTTCCATGGGGCGAGTGACGCGATTCTCGACCTCGGTGGGGTTGGCCCCGGGCATGGCGACGAGCACGTCGACCATGGGCACTTTGATCTGGGGCTCCTCCTCGCGCGGGAGTTGGAGGACGGCGAACAGACCGAGGAGGATCGACGCGATGACGGCGATCGGCGTGAGCTTGGAATTGATGAACAGCGCAGCGAACCGGCCGGTGATGCCGTAGCGTTTAGGCGTCTCGGGGGTCATTGCGATGCAGTGACGTTAAGCGGTTGGCCGTCGCGAAGATGGGAGTGGGGGCTGAGCACGATGGTTTCCCCGGGGTTGAGGCCGGAAAGCACAACGGTGGCACCGTCTTGCACGTGACCGGTGGTGACGAGGCGCAGCACGGCATGATTATCGGCGACGATAAACAGGCGCCGCATTTGACCGAAGGAAGTGAGCGCGTGGGACGGAACGCGGATGACGGTGGCGGGCAGATCGGGCCAGCGGACGCGGACAAATTGCCCGGGAGTCGCGGAAGAGCCGGCGGGCAGGGCGAGGCGAACCAAGTGACTCCGGGTGACGGGATCGGCGGTGGGCGAGGCTTCGGTGATGGTGGCGACGGCGGTGGTGGATTTGCCGAGTTCGATGGTGATGGCGTCGCCGAGTTTTGCGGCGGCGAGGGATTCGGGCACGGCCGTTTGCACTTCGAGCGCGGAGCCTTCGACGGTGAAGAGAGGGGCTCCGGGGGAAGCGAGATCGCCGGGTTCGACTTGGCGGGCGGTGATCACACCGGTAAAAGGGGCGACGATCTGAGTGTAGGCGAGTTGCGCGGCGGCGGCCTCGAGTTGGGCAGCAGCAATCTGGCGATGGTCCTCTAGGGTGCGGACGGTTTCGGCGGTGGAGGCCCCACGGGCGAGTAGATCGGCCTCGCGTTGATGCTCGCGGGTGGCGAGGGCGAGGGCGGCGCGAGCTTGGGTGACTGCGGCGGAAAGTTCGTCGGCGGCGATGGTGACGAGGATCTCTCCAGCGGTCACGGTTTGGCCGAGGGCGAGCCGAGTGGACGTGATAGTGCCCATGACCTTGGCGGAGGTGGTGGCGCGGGCGACGGCCTGGACGGAGCCAGACAAGTGGCGGATTTGAGCCTCAGATCGAGCGGTGACGGTGAGGGTCGTGACGTCAACGGTGGGAAGGTGGGCTGAGGCGGATGGCGTCGACGTATCGCTCATCTCGCTACAAGCGGTGAGGGCGAGCGCGGCGGTGATTGAAAGGAGGGTGGGGAGTAGACGGGACATGGCGGCGGCGAGGGGAGGCGGGACCGAAAAAGGGGAAAACGATTATTGAGAGAGGAGGGGGAGGCCGGCGGCATGGCGGAGATTGGCGGTGGCGATGCGCTCGTTGGCGGTCGCCACGGCGCGGCGAACGCGGGCTGCGGTAAGGCGAGTTTCGGCGCCGATGAGCTCGGTCGTGAGGAGGGCACCGGCCCCGAATCGGGCGCGGGAGATGCGGGCGGCTTCGTCGGCTTGGGCGACGATCGTCGCGGTCACGGCAAGTTGTTCGACGGCGAACTCGTGGGCGAGGCGGGCTTGTTCGAGCTCGAGTTGGAGGGCGAGGTCGAGTTGCCGGAGACCGGCTTTGACTTCGGCGAGTTGAGCGCGGGCGGCGCGGACTTGGCCTGAGGTGGCCTTGCCGTCGAAAATATTCCACTCGGCCTGGACACCGGCGACCCAACTGTCGCCGCTGCCGTCAAGGCGCCAGCCGTGATCGAGTTGGTAGGAAGCGAAGGCGTTGACGACGGGTTTGCGGGCGCCGTCGGCGACTTCGGCACGTTGATCGGCGGCGGTGATCCGGGCGATCATGGCCTGACGTTCGGGACGGCGGGCGGGGTCGAGATCGGTCGGGACGAGGAGCGCGGTGATGGCGGGGTCCTGATCGGCCAGCGTGACATCTCCAACGGGGTTACGACCAAGCAGGTAAAGAAATTGGCGCGCGGCGAGGGTGACTTGTTGGCGAGCGCGAAGGCGTTGTTCCTGAGTTTGCGCGAGTTGAACTTCGAGGTTGAGGAGTTCGCTTTTGAGGAGTTGTCCAGCGTCGTAGCGCTCGCGGGCGATGCGGAGGGATTCCTCGTAAGTGGCGACGGCGGCGGCGAGCGCGGCGAGGCCCTCACGAGCTTGGCGAATGCCGAAGTAGGCGCGGGTCACGGCGACATCGAGTCGAGCAAAGGTGGTTGTGCGGTCCTGTTCGGTGGCGGTGACGTTGGCGCGGGAGGCTTCGAGTCCGGCGGAGGTGCGCCCGCCGTTGTAGAGATTGTAGCCGACGGTGCCGGTGAGGTTGAGGTTATCAACTTGTCCGGGGGCGTTGAAATTGATCGAAGGGGTGAAAGCGCCTTGGGTGAGAATGGACCCAAACGCCATCAAGGGATTGTTGGTCTGGGTATAACCGGCGCGGAGGGAAACGGTCGGCAGATTGGCGGCCCCGGCTTGATCGACCCTGGCTTGGGTCCGATCGAGGCGGGCGGCGGCGATCGCGGTTTCCGGGCTATGGGTGCGGGCTTCGGCTAAGGCGGCATCGAGTGTCCACGGTTCGATGGGTTGGCCGGGGAGGGCGCAATGGGCGGAAACGGCGAGGAGGAGGGTGACGAGGCGGCGCATATCGATCAAGGGCGGGACTAGGAGCCTGTCGGACTTAGAAACGAATCTCAATAAGATGGTCTCGAAGGTGCCTCAGTCTCAATCCAATCACTTCGCGGTGAACTTTGAAGTCATCCTTGAGCCTATAGATCGCTTCGAGGGGTTAAGTCCGACAAGCTCCTAGACGCGGGAGGGAGGAAGAGATCGCGGTTAGCCGCCCCAGACGATGGTGCCGTCGGGGCGGAGCCAGCCCAGTTTGTTGAGGACGAAAGTCGGGGGACAAAATCCGGTGAGAGCTGATTGGATCAAGTTGATGCCGATAAAGGCGGTGAAAAGCAGCCACCACGGACTGACGAAGTGGGCCAGGGCGACGCTTATTAGAATGAAGGTGCCGGCGAGAATACGGATGAATTGATCGGATTTCATGGTTGCAAAATAAATAACTAAATGCGCATATACGCATATACAAACACATATAGTTGCTTGCGATGTCAACCCTGTGCTCAAATTTTCATATGCCCAGATCTCCTCGTCCCATGACTGATAAAGCGATCGTGCAGATTGCTCGCCGATTTTCGGTGCTTTCTGAACCGATGAGGTTGCGTTTGGTGCATGCCTTATTTGCAGGCGAGATGTCGGTTAGTGAACTGGTGGTGGCGTCGGGCGGCACCCAAGCGAACGTGTCGCGGCATCTGCAGTATCTGGCCCATGATGGGGTGCTGACGCGGCGGAAGGAAGGCCTGCAGGTCTTTTACGCGATCGGTGATCCCTCGATCTACAAGCTGTGTGAGCTGGTGTGCGGGAGTTTGGAAAAGCACGCGGCCAAAAAAGTGGCGGCGTTTGGGGGGGGATGATTTTTACGGTTCACGTCGAGACGCCTGACGGTAAAGCCGCTGAGATTCAGGGCGCGCCGGGGGCAGCTCGGGCGCAACGCTCGTGGGGGCTGGGATGAGGCGCATTGTTTGCGAGGAGGCAGGATGGGGCGTCGTTGAGCGGAGCGGCGGCGGGCGAACCGAGGGGCAGGAGCGGGCGTCGGCAAGCGTCGCCCCTGCGGGCGGAGCGGGCGTTGTTGAGCGGCGGCGGGCGGACCGAGGGGCAGGGGCGGGCGTCGGCAAGCGTCGCCCCTACAGGCGGAGCGGACGTTGTTGAGCGG
>Ga0209491_10002440_pt1 | contig 33209 bp, 35 predicted proteins | sample BON02_FD_187213 | JGI IMG/M metagenome (GOLD analysis project Ga0209491, IMG submission 187213) | Freshwater microbial communities from Lake Bonney liftoff mats and glacier meltwater in Antarctica - BON-02 (SPAdes) (version 2) | ecosystem: Environmental > Aquatic > Freshwater > Ice > Glacier... | reverse complement strand
TTTGCTGCTTACCTCCTCGACTGTGATCAGCGAGCCAGGCGGCAGTTTCCAGGCAGAGAGGTCGACCGGGGCGATTTCGGCATGCGGGTAGAGATTGGTGAGCAAAAGGTAGTGGGTGTTATCCGTCTTTTCCTTGCCCAATGGGCACGTCTGCTCTCTTGGGCCGAGGTCGCCCGATGCTTCCGCGTGGCTTGGGCCGACGTGTATGGAGCCGTGCAATGGGTCGTGGAATATGGAGTCGAGCACCGCGATCTTTCCGGAGTCCAAGCCATCGGCGTGGACGAGATCCACGTAGGCAAGAAGCGCAAATTCTGGACGCTGGTCTATCAGATCGACGGGCATTGCAAGCGTTTGCTGTGGATCGGCAACGACCACACCGAAGACACTTTCCATCTTTTCTTCGAGGTCTTCGGCACCGAATTTTGCGAGGGGCATCCGCTTTATCTGCTCGGACATGTGGAAGCCCTACCTGAAGGCCGCCGCTGCCAACCTGCCCAATGCCCTCCAGATTCTCGACCCCTTTCACATCGCAAAAAACCTCAACGAGGCCATCGACACGATCCGCGCGAGGAAACCCTCGCCCGGGTCCAAGCCGGACTCGAACCCCTGCTCAAAAAGATGCGCTGGGCCTTCTTGAAACGACGATCCAATTGGACCCGATCTCAGCGCATCCACATGCGCGCCATTGAGGGCAGTGCCCTGCGCACGCTCCGCGCCTTCCTTTTGGTCGAGGCATTTCGCCACTTCTGGACCTACAAATCGCCGACTTGGGCAGCCAAATTCCTCGATGCTTGATGCGCCCGCGTCGCCCTTTCCCGCCTTGAACCACTCAAAAAAGTAGCCCGTAGTCTGCGCTCCCACCGCTCCCTGCTCCTGAACTACTTCCGCGCGAAAAAGCTCTACTCCAGCGGTGTCGTCGAGGGCCTCAACGCCAAAGTCAAACTGACTCTAAAACGAAGCTACAATTCTCGAACCGAAAACGCTAGCGAAGTCGCTCTTTATCATGTACTTGGAATTACCCGAGCCTGTTTTCACCCACAGTTTCTTTTGAACAGCCTGGATAATGAATGCCCTTTTTAGGCAGGAGATTTACCTTCTCCTCCCTGCATTCTCACCCCCCTTGGCAATGCAAAATAACGTGCCTGACCCTTTTATATTTACCTTTTACAAGCTTCCCGTTCAGCGGCAAAATCCTTCTCCACGTGTCTCCGGGTCTCCACGAGGCACTATCCCTCCGCGCCGAAGCCGTAGGGAAAAGCCTCAACACCATCGCTTCGGAAGCTCTCCGTGCCGGTCTCGTGGCCACTTGAACCGATCCCAAGCGGAGGGGGCGGTCCGATTGACAAGGGCAACACGACATCACTGCAACCTTTGACCAATGGAGGCGAGGAAGCATCTCCGGCAAGTTTGGATCGCGCACTTACGTTGCGCTCGGTCGCCGGATTCCCAGGAGCGTCTCGGGCGGAAGGTCGTTCATTTGGGTTTCCCTGATCCAGTGTTGGAGAAGGAGCAGGCACGCGATCGCGTCGGACAGGGCATCGTGCCAGCGAAAATCCGGCAACGACGCCAAACATTGGTCTTCGATGCCGACCTCACGGCACAAATAACTCAGAGAATGCGACTTGGCGTCGGGTAAAACCTGCCGGAAAATTTGCAATGTATCCACCCATGGGCCAAATCCATGGCCTGGAAACGCTTTGAGAAAACGACGCTCCGTACCCGCGCCATGCGCAACGATCCAACTCCCGCGCATCCGCTCCCGCACCTCCGGCCAGACATCCAGCAGCGTGGGGGCACCCCGGATATCGTCATCGCTAATCCCATGCACCTTGCGGGCCGACCACAATACGGGGCGTTCTGAGGCGAGGTAGGAAACAAAACATCTTGATAGATCGATGGCACCATCGGCACCGACCACCGCAACGCCGATTTGGACTGGCACATCCGTCGAGCCCCGCAAGGCACCCGCACTTTCAAAATCAATTGCGGCAAATCGAATGTCCGCAATTCGAGCGGGCATCGCTGTCAGGCCTCACGCAAAAGTGCTGCCGTGGCGTCCCAGTCGAGGCAACCATCCGTGATAGATACGCCATACTTGAGCGCGCTCGGGTCAGCAGCCGACGGTTGGGCGCCGAAATAGATATTGCTCTCGATCATCGCCCCAACGAGTTCCGGGCACCCTGCCCGCCGCTGATCAAGGATGTCGCGCCATACAATCGGCTGGCGCCCCGGGTCTTTACTGGAATTGGAATGGCTGCAATCCACCATGATCGCATTCGGAAGTCCGGCTTTCTTCAGCTTCTCCGCCGCGGCCCGGACATGTTCGTTGCTATAATTTGCGCCTGTCCGGCCACCCCGAAGAACTAAGTGGCAATTCGGGTTGCCCATCGTTTTGATAATACTGGTTGCGCCGTCCTGGTCGATCCCCAGAAAGCTATGTGCAGCCCTGCTGGAGCTCATGGCATCAATGGCGGTCTGCACGCTGCCATCCGTGCCATTTTTAAATCCCACCGGCATGGAAAGCCCGCTGGCAAGCTCCCGATGCGTTTGCGATTCCGTGGTCCGCGCACCAATGGCAGACCAGCTAATCAGGTCTGCGGTGTATTGCGGGATGATGGGATCCAAAAATTCCGTCGCCGTCGGTAAATCAAGCGCTAAAATATCCAGCAGGACCCGCCGCGCAAGCGCCACTCCGTGCGCAAGATCACAAGAGTCGTCGAGGTGCGGATCATTAATCAGGCCTTTCCACCCGACGGTCGTGCGGGGCTTTTCAAAGTAAACCCGCATCATGATTTCCAGACGATCTGAGAGTTCGTGACGAAGTTCTGCGAGGCGCGAAGCGTAATCGACCGCAGCCACGGGATCGTGAATCGAACACGGCCCGACCACCACAAGAAGCCTCGGATCCTCGCCGCGTAATATCCGACGAGCCGCGTCGCGCCCGCGAATGACAGTTTCCGTGGCCGCATCAGAGGCTGGCAGTTGCTCCTTGATTTGAGCAGGGGTGATGAGGCGGGTAACTCCGCTAATCCGCACGTTCTCCACGGACGCCAATACCGGCGAATCGATAGGTAATTCTGTTAACATAGAAAAATTTTGGGGACATGGAGGATGATGAAAGATACGTCCGATGACAACCCTCGTTTTCCTCCCTTAAAAATTCGCACAATACAATCAGTCCGCAAGACGCCGTGTGCGAATCGCGTCCAGCAGGTCGGCAACCACATCAGCCCGTGGCTTGGCGCCCAAATTGCCCTTGCCATGGACCCTCAGGCTCACGGCATCCGCCTCCATATCACGACGTCCAATTACCAGCATCGTGTGGACTTTGGCCTCCTCGGCCCGCAAGACTTTGCCGTTGATTTTGTCGGTGGTGATATCCATGGAGCAACGCACGGCGTGCCCACGGAGTTCATTTGAGATATCCTTGGCGTAGGCGACGAGGTCATCTTCGTCTCCGATGGTGAGAATGCGTACCTGATCGGGTGCGAGCCAGAGCGGAAAATTCCCGGCGAAATGCTCGATGAGAAAACCGATGAACCGCTCGTGCGTGCCCAGCGGAGCACGATGAATGCAAAGCGGAGTCGCGTCCGTATTCTCACGCGTGCGATACGTGAGACCAAACTTGGCAGGCACGGCAAAATCGACCTGATTCGTTGCGATGGTAAACTCACGACCAATGACATTCCAGACCTGCACGTCGATCTTCGGACCGTAAAACGCAGCTTCGTTGGGAACCTCGACGTAGTTGATTCCAGATTCGATGAGGACGTTCCGCACCATATCCTCGGTTTTTTTCCAAAGCTCGGGCTCGTCCACGAATTTCTGTCCCAGCTTGGACGGGTCGTGCGTCGAAAACCGCATCTGGAATTTATCGAAACCGAAGATCCGGAAATACTTTAAATACATTTCGTTCACTGCGCGGAATTCGTCAGCGAACTGCTCCTCGGTGCAGTAGATGTGGGCGTCGTTCATATTCAACGATCGCACACGCATGAGTCCAAATAGCTCGCCGGACTGCTCGTAACGGTAGCAAGTGCCATATTCCGCAAGACGCAATGGCAAATCCCTGTAACTGTGCTGCTCCGCCGCAAAAATGCGATGGTGATGCGGGCAGTTCATGGCTTTGAGGTAATACTTGTCGGTTGCCGGGACTCCAACTGACTCGCTATCGGATAGCGACTTCGGGCCATCCTCCGCCGCCAGCTCCATGGGCGGAAACATCGACTCCGCGTAATACGGCAAGTGCCCGCTCGTCACATACATCTTCTCCCGTGCGAGATGCGGCGTGCGGACGCGCACGTAACCGGCAGCGAATTCCGTCTCTTTCGCGAGTCGCTCCAGTTCCTCGACAATCGCGGTTCCTTTTGGCAGCCAGAGTGGGAGTCCAGGGCCCACGTATTCGGGATCCATCGCGAAGAGCCCCATGTCCTGACCAATTTTCCGGTGGTCGCGCTTTTTCGCCTCTTCGAGCATGGCGAAATACTCCTCCATCGCCGTTTTATTTTTAAACGCGGTGCCGTAGATGCGCTGGAGCTGAGGGTTATTTTCGTCGCCTTTGTAATATGCGCTCGCGACATGCGTGAGCTTGAATGCTCCAATATTACCGGTGCGCATCACGTGCGGGCCGGCGCAGAGGTCGGTGAATTCTCCGTTGCGGTAGAGCGTGATCACCTCGCCAGCGGGGATATTTTCCACGATATCGAGTTTGAACTTCGACGCTTCCGGCCGCGCTCCCAAAGACGCCAACGCCCCGCTCTTTGCGAGCGCGAGTGCGTCGTCGCGACTGATTTCCACGCGCTCAAAGACATAGTTCGCCTTGATTTCCTTTTTCATCTCGGCCTCGATCCGCTCAAAATCCTCGGGCGTAATGCGGTGTGATACCTCGACGTCGTAGTAAAATCCGGTTTCGACGGGTGGCCCTGCAGCAAACTGCGCGTCGGGCCAAATGCGTGAAATTGCCGTCGCCAGCACATGGGCGCAGGAGTGGCGAATGCGTTCGAGGTCAGTCATCGTTGGTGTCATGAGAGCCCGATAGAATAACGCAACACCCTAACGAGATTCAAACAGGAATCCCGCTGCCAGGCAAAAGAACTGGAATGTCGTCCAGAATCGCATACGCCATCAATCCATCCGCCCGAACCAGAAGCCCACTCAATGTGCCAGCCACCAATTGCCCCGACTCATCCCGCAGCCCGCCAGCACGCTGCCGGGCAATCATCGTGGCGAGAAGCTCCGGCGTCCCAAACACTACCCCCTGCCCGGTTACCGGACACCGCAAGAACTCAACAGGAAGGGATGATAATGGCATAAAAAAAATAGTGTCTTCAAATTATCCAAAGATGCCAATACTGCGGGCGAAATATTTATCAAATGGATGAACGAACATTGATTTTAAAAGTGAGCTGCCCCGACGCGGTTGGGTTGCTCTCGCGGGTGACTGGCTTTGTGGCTGGCATGGGAGGAAATCTGCTGGAGGCGCATCAGTTCACCGACTCGCTTAGCGGATGGTTTTTTGCGCGACTCGCATTTGAAGACGATTCGCAACCGGACGGTGTCGCAAGCTATCGCTCCGGGTTCGAGCCGCTCGCTCGTGAAATCCAAGCCGACTGGACGATCCGTCGGGCATCCACGCCCGTGCGCACCGTGGTCATGGTCAGCCGCGAAGATCATGCCCTGGCGGAAATCTTGTGGCGCGCCAGCAGCGGCGAGTTGAACGTCGAGATCCCCCTCGTCATCAGCAATCATGCCGACCTCGGCCCTATGGTGGAAGACTCCGGGCTCTCGTTCCTCCACGTGCCGATGAAAGCTGCCACCAAGGACCAGGCATTTCGCGAAATCCATGCGGCGTGTCAGGCGGTGGATGCCGGATTAATTGTCCTCGCCCGATTTATGCAGGTGCTCCCGGCATGGTTTTGTGAAACCTACGCAGCGCGGATTATCAACATCCACCATTCGTTTCTGCCTGCGTTTGCGGGCGCGGACCCATACCGGCGTGCTTACGAACGCGGCGTGAAACTCATCGGAGCAACCTGCCACTATGCAACGGACAAATTAGATGATGGTCCAATCATCGAACAAGAGGTGGTGCGCGTGGAGCACTTCCACGGCATCACCGACCTCAAGCGCCATGGTCGAGACTGCGAGCGCCTGGCGCTTGCGCGCGGCCTCCGATTTCATGTCGAGGACCGGGTGTTAATCCACGGGCCACGGGCAATTGTTTTCCGAGACTGACGTCGTCTCAGGTAAATACCGACATCACCGCATACTGCCCGAGCGTTCCAATAGCGGACATCACCAGTGCGGCGATTAATGCCCATCCGAAGTTGTCGATCTTCAGGTGGTCGGTAAGTCCATCAACCAGCTTGAGGACGATCGCGGTGATGATCCATCGTGTAATAAACGACAGCAGATAGGCCAACCCGAGAGTTCCGATCGTGAATACGGCAAAAAATAACCAGCCGAGCAGGAAATGCAGCACCCCGAATAACAGCGCGACGATGATCGCGCTGCTGAAGTTCTTCACATGAAAGCCCGGCACGATGACGGCCGTAAGCCAGACGGCGAAAGACATGATTAGCCAAGAAAGAAGAATACTCATGATATTTTTTGTGTGGGGCTCATTGGAACAGAATTATTAATGTGTAGCAGCGGAAACAGCCAGCAGATGTGTGTTTCCGATTACCAAACCGCGAATGGCACCACCGGCCCGGCGACGACTTCGACCCATCTGAATCCACCCGGCCAGGTTTTCTTTAATGCGGCGAACTGGCTCAACGGCCCGGCGAGCGAGTCAGATTCTCTTAAGACGTTGGGGTTTTGTGAATAGCATACGATGCCGAATACCGCGATCAGCAAAGCAGCCATAACGCCAAGCGTGTAGTAAAAACACTGACCCATAATTTCTATCTGCCGTGATTAGTCATTATGGATTCCAACTTTGCCAGACGGAAATCAACTCCTCTTACCATTCGACTATATTTCGAACGGCTTTTCAATCGACGTGAGCATTCGATGGCCCCGAGCAGTGACCACCGCTACATCTTCATGACGCACACCGCCCACACCCGGAACATAGATCCCGGGCTCGACCGTGAACACCTGCCCCGGTGATAGCACTGTGCGGGAAATCCGGGGCTCTTCATGGATTTCTAGACCGAGACCGTGGCCGAGGCCGTGAAAAAATCCGGTCCACCGGCCGCCGCGGAGTTCGGTCGGGTATCCGCTTTTTGTAAAAAACTCCCGGATGCCGTCTTGTAGTGCAGCGCCATTTGCTCCGGGTTTTAGCTGGCGGAGGGCGCGTTGCTGTGCGCGCAAGCAAATATCCCACATCCGTCGCTGAGCGTCGGACGCCTGTCCGCGCACCACGGTGCGCGTAAGGTCACCAAAAAATCCGGAGGTTGCATCGCGCGGGAAGATATCCAGAATAATCATCGCGTGTGCCCTGAGAGGTCCGTGCCCGCGCTCGTGAGGATCGCAGGCTTGTTCGCCACACGCGACGATCGAATTGTTCATGGCCACTCCCCCCTCGCGGAGGATCACAGACTCGATCTCGGTCCTCAAGCGTTCCGACGTCAACGCCGTCCCGGCCCAAACAAGATCTCCGTTCTTTCTGATCTTGCTCGCGCGCAAAATATCAAATGCCCGTTGCATCGCGGCCTCCGTCATACGAAGTGACCGCCCCAATGCCACAAGTTCATCAGGCGTCTTAATTTCACGCTGCGGCCAGAAATGCCCGGTCACCGGCTTAATGCTCACTCCTGCTTTGGAGAGTTCAACGGCTGTTCCGAGAGGAAAATTGGATGGAACCCGCACAGCATCCACCCCTTGGGAACGCAGATACCCCGCAGCGACCCGGCCATAAGATGGCGGCCGTTTGGACCGTCCGCGCACTTTCCGCTCCACCTCTGAGTAAGGCACCACCTCATCCACCTTGGCTTCACGTCTGCCGCGATCCACTTCGAGGTCACTCAAGAGCACCGATGTTCGGCCATTTTTTTCCAGAAACAAAAATGCATCAGGCACGCGAAAGCCAGTGGCATAAAGCATGTCAGCATTGGAGTCACTAGCGGCGATGATCAAGCGGGGCAAATTCACACTCGCCATGTTCCCGTGAACCATGGCATTTGCAAGGAAAACGCATGTGGTGCTGGACAAGAATATCCTCGGTGAAGTGGGAAGACTCCTGGGCCGAACGCCTTCGATTCCTTGGTCAAGGACGGGTTGTGTTCATGGAATGGCCCAATGGACGCACGCTCAAAATCGAGGCTTACACCGAAGAATCAATCGCCAAGAAGCTCGTCGCTGAGTTTGGCGGAAAAGCAGGTCCAGCCCACGATTGGCTCAGCAACCCAGCGCCCGCGCTGAAACCGGCATCCGTGCGCGGGCGGCTGCGGATCTATTCTGATCCCGGCACCTTCTCGTCACGGCCCCCAACCAATAGCAAGTATCCGCGGGATCTCCTCATTCCTGCGGGCATGGCCTTCGGAACCGGAGATCATGCGACAACCATGACGTGCCTGCGCATGCTTTGCGACAAGTCCAAGGGCTGGCCACCGGGGTGGAGCGCGCTGGATGCAGGATGCGGCACGGGCATTCTCGGGATTGCCGCGTCTGTGCTGGGCGCAACCAAAGTGGATGCATTTGATTTTGATCCCCTCGCCGTCCGCGCCGCGAAAGAGAATGTAAAATTAAATCCCGGGTGCAAGATGTCCGTGAAGCCTGTGGACATCCACGAGTGGACACCGCCCCGTCAATACGACGTCGTTCTTGCTAATCTCTTCAGCGATCTTCTCATCGGTTCAGCATCCAAGCTCGCTGCCGCAGCCGCAGATGGTGGCACTGTGATCCTTTCGGGCATCCTGCGCACCCAGTTCCCGGAGGTGAAATTTGCAATGCATACGGCAGGCCTCAGCTTCGACCAGATCACATTCGTCGGAAAATGGACGGCCGCCATCTGCGTCAAACGCTCCGCCAAAAGTTGATATTCTGAAACCGCTCGGATTTGTTGGGCTTGATGTCGCACCGCTTCCGGTTCCTGATCTGCATTGCGCTCTCGTTTGCGCTTACTGACGGCCATTGGACGGTGATGCAATCGGTCGCATGGGCGCGAATGGTTCAGCAATATTCGCAAACGACGTCCCTCGCGGAGGCATTTAGAGACACGTTCAGCGGCGAAAAACCGTGCTCGATGTGCGAACAAATCGTGGCAGCCCGCAGCAATCGTCCGAACCAGGCACCCGGTGCGCGGGAATCCAGCATCCGCATGAAACTCGATCCGTTCGCCCTCGCTGCGAAGGCCCTGTGTCCACTTCCCCGCGTCGGCCCGGAATGTTACATGGATCTCATTGTCATTTTCCCGGAAGATGTTTTCGACGGTCCTCCTTCACCGATTCCCAGTCTTCTTGCGGCCTGACAGAGCTTGATAAGTCACGACCAGCGATGGCGGATCGTGCGAACCCACCTCGTCCGTTCGTGTCGGGAATCTCCGCGCGGGAAAATCAGATATTTTTTCCCCGAAGGAGGAAACCCCGCGAGAACATCCCGTTTTGTATTCAGTCTCGTCGAGCTATTGGCAGTAACTGCCATCGTTGGCATCCTGGCGGCCCTTGCCACCACCGGTGCATCAGCGATCTCGGAAACTTCGAACCGCACGCAGTCGCTGGTATTGCTGCGCGGCATTGGCAATGCCTCGCAGCTCTATAGCAATGACAACGACGGCGAACTTCCGAAGTCCCAGCAGCAACGCGCATCTTGGGTAACCAGCCTCGCTCCTTACCTCGGATTGTCAGATAACCCGAGCGACAGCGACCATGGTTGGAGGGAGATTTGCTGGAAAATTATCTGGAGGGGATCCGGCGAGGCAACACACGCGCGCCGATACCGGCGCAGCTTCTGGAGGATACGGGTGCGGATTGGAGCACTTGGCCCGGCCAACGATAAAAAACTGCGTGAGGGAAATTGCGTGCCTACTTCTTCACTCATGCCGTATGATCCAGCGACGAAATGTTTATTTTTCTAATTGCTGTCTTTTTTACACTCGGGATATCCGCGCTTTGTTCGATTCTCGAGGCTATGGTTTTAAGCACCACATCCCTTGATGTGGAGGAACTTAAACAACGTAATCTACGCACCGGGAAATTGATCGAGTCCGTGAAGCTCAACGTGGAAGTCACGATTTCCAGTATTTTGACGATTAACACCGTCGCCAATACTTTGGGTGCAATTTTGGTGGGCGGAATCGCGATAAAGCTATTCGGTGAGATTTGGCTGGGCGCGGTTTCCGCGCTGATGACGCTGTCTATTCTCCTTTTTTCCGAGATCCTTCCGAAAAATCTCGGTGTGGTTTACCGACGCTCGCTTTTCCCGATAATGATTTTCGCGCTGCTTTTTATCATTCGGATCGCAACGCCATTGACTAGAATTAGCTCGATTTTCATACGGCTCTTCGTCCGCACGCCTGCCCCCGCAGACCGGTCTCAGGAGGAGATCGCGCTGATCGCCGAGCGCGGTGCCCGTGAGGGAACGGTATCCAAAGCGGAGTTGCACCTGATTCATTCGTCTCTGGCTCTGAAAAGCACGCGCGTGTCCGGAATCATGACTCCGCGCAACGTGGTCACCTTGCTTTCCTCCGACGATACCGTTGGAGACGTGATTGCCCGCTTTGGCGACATTCCCTGCGCTCGCATGCCGGTAGAAAGCAGCACATCGGAAGACATCGTCGGTGTTGCCCGCCGCCGCGACATCCTTCACTGCATCGCCAATGGCAATCGCGACCGACCGATCTCGCAAATCATGCAACCTCCGACATTCGTGCCAGAGGTCGGGGTAATTTCCAAAACTCTGGAATCCCTTCTGGAGACACATCAGCAACTCGGAGTTGTGATAGACGAATTTGGGAGTTTTTCGGGTGTTGTCACGCTGGAAGATATCTTCGAACACTTGATCGGACGCAAATTTTTCGAACCCGACGATCGAGCCGCCGACATGCGCGTATTGGCCGCATCGCGATCCAAGGCCCGATCACAGGCCAGTCACTAAAAATCGCACACCTTGTCGTCACAACGGCGCGGAGTGCCGCTCACGATATCCCCGGGGGCTGACACCCGTCGTCGCGCGGAAGCAGCGCGAAAAATACAGCGGGTCCGGATACCCTACTCTATCGGCGATCTCCCCCACGGACCAGAGCGTCTCGACCAGCATCCGCCGCGCTTCCCGCATACGCGACTCCACTAGATACGTGGACGGAGGCACACCAATCGCATCCAACCACCGCCGCCGAAACGTCGATATCGACATCCCAGACCGCCCGGCAATCCGGGGAAAATCATATTCGTTTCCCGGCGAATGTCGGATCGAGTCGGCGATTATCCGGATGACTGCGAGACGGTCTGGCGGCTCGGGTTCGTCCCGATCCATGAGACTGGCCACGATCATCTGCTCGCACAAGCGATCCAACCAGTCCACGGAACGCACGACATCCTTGTGCCCCGCGAGTAACAGGATCCGCTCCAGTAACCCGAGCACAGAACTCGCATCTACGATATTCCAAACCGGACGGCGAGAGTCGAACAAACCACGCGCAGACAGTTCATCGCTCATTTTTTCCGAATATACCACAAACAGCTCAGACCAAGTCGTGCCCGCGGTCGGCCCATATGAAAATGTCTCGCCCGGCCATTGCATGAGAACACAAGGGGCCTCAATAACCCGGCGCTGCCCCGCCCACACGTATTGGCCATGACCCTTAACAATGAACGAAAAGTTGATCGTAGTGAAGCCACGGTCCACCGCTGAGATTTTCAATGGAATCCAGCCCACGCTCTCCACCGGCAATCCACTTGGAAAACGCCTGCGGGACGGCGCGAGATGTTTGAATAAATTATCCATGTAAGTGATCGCTATATCCATTCACACGTCCAGTCATCAATGGTATTGATTCCCTTATATGAATAAATCGCGCACAGCATTGCTTTTATGTGGCGGATGGGATGGTCACTATCCGGAACAAATTTGCGCCCTCTTTTCCGAGGCGCTCACCGAGGCGGGATTTCATTGCGAACAACGGACGTCGCTGGATGCGCTCGCAGACCAGAACCTCCTCTCATCATTCTCGTTGATTTTTCCGTGCTGGACGATGGGCGCGTTGACCAAGGAACAGGCGGAGGGTTTAGAGGCCGCTATTCGTGGCGGCGTGGGACTGGGCGGAATTCATGGCGGAATGGGCGACGCATTCCGCGGGTGCACAAACTACGAATGGATGGTCGGTGGACATTTCGTTGGTCACCCGCATGTGGGTCCCTATACAGTGCAAATCACATCCGCAGACAGCCCGATTACCGCCGGCATGCCCAAGTCCTTTGAATACACCTCGGAACAATACTACATGTTGGTAGATCCAGCGATCCGAGTCTTGGCAGAAGCAGATTACACTTACGAAGGCACGGTCTGCAAAATGCCAGTTGTGTGGACGAAACCGTTCGGCGAGGGCCGCGTATTCTACAATGCGCTCGGCCATCACCCGCAAGAATTCACCGACCATCCGGACGTGCTTGCCATGACCATCCGTGGCCTCTTATGGGCGGCACGCAGCAACTAATCAGCCTTACATTCCACTCAATTAAATTTATGAAAAAGAAAACTCCCTCCCGCCCGTCCATCAAAGTCGGTGTCGTCGGCTACGGCGGCGCATTCAACATGGGGAAGGCCCACCTTACCGAAATGCAGGCTGCTGGAATGACTCCGGTCGCTGTGACCGAAATCGATCCCGCCCGCCTCGGCGTGGCAACGTCCGATTTCCCGGGTATCCAGACGTTCGGCACCCTTCAGGAGATGCTTGCAAAGTCCGACGTGGAACTCGTCACCATAATCACTCCCCACAATACCCACGCGGTGCTGGCATTGGAATGCCTTCGAGCCGGGCGTCATGTGGTCTGTGAAAAACCGATGGCGATCACTACGGCGGAATGTGACGCGATGATCACTGCGGCGAAAAAACGCGACCTAGTAATCAGCACTTACCACAACCGCCACTGGGACGGATGGATACTCCGGGCCGTCGAGGAAATCCGACGCAAAAAGAAAATCGGTGACGTCTTTCGAATCGATCTCCACATGGGCCGTCGAGGTCTCCCCGGCGATTGGTGGCGTAGCAGCCGGTCGATTTCTGGTGGAATCCTCTACGATTGGGGAGTGCATCTCTTGGAATACGCGCTGCAACTCATGGATTCGGAAATCACAGAAGTGTCCGGGTACGCCAAAGAAGGATTCTGGGCGCCGCAGACGAAGTGGAAGGACGATACCAACGAAGATGAAGCCTCAGCCGTGGTCCGATTTTCCAACGGCTCATGGGTCAACCTTTGTGTGACCAGCTTGGATGTCACACCACCCGACGGCATTATGAATGTCCACGGCACCAAGGGAAATTACCTCATCCGGACGGATGGTTACACACTTTCAACAATTGAAGATGGCGTCCTGCACCAGGAATCCGGGCCCAATCCCAAGAGTGAAGGATACCGCTTTTACAAAAATGTGGCAGGACACATTACCCGTGGCGAGCGGCTCGTCATCACGCCGGAGTGGTCACGCCGCCCCATCCATATCCTTGACCTCGCAGCCCGCAGTGCAAAATCAGGTAAGGCAATAGCCGCAAAATACGGCTGAGAAAGCCCAACCCGCGTCAGTCATCCCATTCGTCGTCATGCTCCGTGCGAAGGGCAAAAAACTGACTCCACCCCAGCGCCGTCCAAATCAGAAAATACAATCCCAGCGAGGGAATCTGCATCGGAAAATCGAAGGCCGCATGAATCGCAGTTAGGAGCATTGCCGTGGCGACACCAGCCAGTAACAAGGGCTGCCGCGCGTCCGGCAGGGCAAGAAACCACTGGCGACAGACATCCCAGCGCCCCCAATAGAAATTGCGACGGGGTGGCCGTTGAGGCAAGCGATTAGAAAACATTCCCCGTGCAACACCAAAAGCACCGGGTAATAGAATCAATCCCCAGAGTGCCGTACCGAGCGACCCCCACTCGATCACCGTCTGGATGTAATCCTGATGAGCCACCCAGAACGGCACCCGGGACAACTTGGGATCGTGCTTTAGATATTCGAGGTGCCGATGCTCGAAAGCGCCGACTCCCATGCCGGTGGTCCCTGCATCCGGGATCATTTTTACAAACTCCCGAAATGCCCGAATCCGTGTGTCGTTCTCCACCGAGATCGGATCCCTCGTATAGTCGTCCCATCGCTCCCACGGAATCGCGTAGTAACACGAAATCCCGATCACAACGATGGGTAAAACCACCGCCAACGCGTGCGTCCGACGGAGCCGGATTTCAAATGCGTTCAACATCCGCCAGATACTCTTTGCGGCAAAGATTGCAAAGACGATCAGGCCGACCACCGCCAGCACATTTCCTGCCTTGGAAACATTGAGAAACAGAGCAACGAACATCGCCACCGGAATCACGATCCAGATCGAAGCCCAACGGGACCGCGTGGCTAGACAATAGCCAGTGATTGCCAGAGCGATAGGCCAAAAGAGATTCACGAAGGAAGCCCCGCTGCCGTGGTAGTTAAAAACGAAAAACCGCGTAGGCTTCCCGCCGAGATTCATCAACTGAAACGGCGGCCCGATCGTGACTTGCAGTAGGAAGAGCACTGTTATCGAAAACCCCGTCAGCACCATGGTCCACAGCAGAAGACGGGACCATGCTTCGTCCTGCCAAATTTCCACCGCCATGAGAAATCCACCCAAGAGCACCGTTGTGGTTCCAAGCGCAGTTACTGACGCGGCCATTTCAAATCCTGATGACCATTGACTCAACGCAGCCAGCCAACCGTCCGGCGATACCAGGATTTCGATCGCAACCGGATCGAGATTTTCCAAGGCTTGAGCAAAATATATCCCCATGCCGATCCGAACCCACGCGCTACCCAACAATACCACGACCGGAACCCACACGAACCAACCAGTCCGAGGCAGACGTCCGGAACACACGCAACCGATCAACCACACGATCACCGTACTGCCCATCAAAACCTGAAACCTCGGCAGAGACTCCGCACGCGTCAGGCCATAATCAGCCGCAACAAACACGATCAATACGAAAAATGCCACATAAGTGGCTCTAACAACTATCTCTCCAAAGTTTCTAAACGCCATCCGATGTAATCATTACAGAAACCGCCAACCGGCGCTCGCTCATTTTTAGAATGCCAATCAGAACTCGCTGGGAGCAGCGACGTCCCCGTCGACGAAATTCGCAGCACAGCCAAGTCCACGGCTGAACGTCACAATCCAGCTTTGACTGAATTTTGGTGGATATACTCCCCCACGCTTTGAAAATGTTTCTCGTCCCGGACGTAGCGTCCTATTCCGTTAGCCGTCGTCCCACAGGCGGTCCAGTCCCCGACGCACTGCTGCGAACAGAAGATCCAGCTCGTCACGCTGGATAATCAGAGGCGGCGACATGGCTATCAGGTCGCGAATCCCACGAACGATCGCACCTTCTTCACGGATGAGGTTTGATGCCCGCACGCCCAGCAAGGAGGTGGGTGTGAGTGCGTCCCGTCCTGCGCGTGGGACCAATTCCACCGCGCCTATGAGTTGGTATCCCCGCACCTCTGCGACGGTGGGGTGATCTGCGAGTTCGGCGAGTTTTTGTTGGAAATAGGGACCCGTGTCGTCCCGGACGCGCGAAACCAGCCCGAGATCTTCGATCACGGTAAGATTGGCAAGGGCCGCTGCTGCGCAGGTGGGATGGCCGGAGTAGGTATATCCGTGGGAAAAGTAGCCACCCGAGAAAATCACGTCCGCGATTTCATCACTCGGCATCGTCGCACCCATCGGCAAATAGCCGCTCGTAAGGCCTTTTGCGAGTGTCATCAAATCGGGGTCGAGGTCCCACAAATTGCTGGCAAACCATTCCCCAAGCCGCCCAAACGCGGTAATGACCTCGTCGGCAACAAATAAAATATCATTCTCACGGCAAAGGTCGCGCAACGCACGCAGATACCCCGGCGGAGGCACAATGACTCCACCCGCCCCCTGAATCGGTTCGACGAACATAGCGCCGATGGTATCAGCGCCTTCCCGATGGATGATGGCTTTCGTTTCCTCAATCCGCTGCGCACCGAAGGCTTCCGGACTCAACGCTGTCCGCGCATGGTAAGCGTAGGGTGTGGGAACATGAATGAAGCCCGGCAGGGGAAGACCAAAAGGCAGATAGCAGTTAGGAAGGCCCGTGAGGCTCGTCGTCGCAACAGTGACACCATGATATCCGAACTCCCGCGAGAGGATCTTGCGTTTCTGAGGTCGCCCTTTGAGTTGCTGATACGAAAAAATCATCTTCAGCGCGGTTTCATTGGCCTCAGATCCGGAGTTGGAAAAGATCGTCTTGTTCAGGCGGGCTGGGGCGTGTTTTGCTAACCAATCGGCCACCATGACAGGCGGCTCCGTAGTGCTATTAAAAAATGATGGATAATATGGCAGCCGCTGCATCTGATCGTGGACAGCTTTCACAATCGATGCGCAATTGTAGCCGACGTTCACGCACCACAGACCCGCCAATCCGTCCAACAACCGGCGATCCTCGTGGTCGACTAGGTAACTCCCCTCCCCAGACTTGATCCAATGTGTCCCGTCTTCATGCATCGCGTGGTGATGCGTGAACGGGTGAATGTGATGGGCCTGATCTTTTTGACGCAGTTCATCGAGGGTTATCATGACTGAATGTATTCCAAGGGCAGAGAAATTACCAGCACCACTGAGAGGGCCATCGAGGAATAATTTCAGGCACCAGAGTGCCTGCTAAGATCTCGTTTTTTGATCAGCGCGGTGCAGCGGGGATGATCTTAAAATACTCCGCGGGAGCAAAATCGTCGGTCATCACCTTACCACGCTTGAAATCCGCATCGTCGAAAATGACAATATCCGCAGGAAATCGCGCGGCATCGATTTCACGCGTCCATATCGAATTGGTAATCTTGGCCGGGTCGAACGCCTTGAGCCGTGACTCAATTGTCCCCGGATCCCAATTGGCAGCAAGGACGATGACATTGCCCGTGCCCGGCACCTTCAGCATGACGAAGTCGCGGAACGCCGCGCGATACGTTGCCAGATCGTAGAAAAATAACTCCGAATCATCGTGGATGTTTGAGATCACAAGCCCGTCAGGACTCAACCGTTGACTGATTTCCTCGTAAAACTCCCGCGTTTTCAGATGTGGAGGGACAACGCTCCCATGGAAGGCGTCGAGAATAATCCAGTCATAGGTTTCACTACTTCGTCGCACAAAAGATCTGCCATCCCGAATCGCCACCTGGTTTTTTGGAGACTCGGTAAACCCCATGTATTCCTTCGCGAGTTCAAGCACCTTCGGGTCAATCTCCACCGAGGTGAGCGTGGCATTAGGATAGACCTCGTTGAACAAGCGATTAAACCCTCCGCCCCCGAGTCCTATCACAAGGACGTTCGCGGGATCCGGGCTCACAACCGATCCGGCAAACAAATACTTCACATACGGGACGATGATGCGTGAGGGATCATTCAGGTCGATGCCGGACTCGCGCGCCATCCATCCTTTATACGTGGCGAACATCTCCACGATGCTGCCACGGCGCTGGATGATGATGTGCCCATAAACGGAATTGTATTCCTGAACGAAATTCTCCGCATGGATTCCAGGAACGAACGCGAGGGCGATTGCTAGGACGACGAGGAATCGGGCCATAGAAAACGAATGAGAAGGGTGAACGCAGCGAAACACAACGCGGCCATCGCAGACCAACCATACAGGATTACAGGAATCGCAAGGTTGGGGATAAGCACCAGCGCCGTAATAAAAACTCCTGCGATATTCCCGACGGTGCTCACTCCGTAGAGGCGACCGGCGGCTTTTCCAGATGCCACACCGGCATTCGATAACAGCTCGATGGCAATCGGCGCCATGCTCGAAAGCGTGATGACCGGGGGCGCGAACAAAATCGCACAACCGAGAATCAACGCGAGTATCACGGAGTCCACCTGCTGCTCCAATCCACCAAGAATCGCGCGCCGCCCAAATTCACCGAGAAGCAGCGAGAGTGTCGCAATAACACCGATCACAAGGACAGCACGCACGCGGGGTTTGGTTGCCAACCCGCTCACCCACCCGCCGAGGAATGAGCCCAACGTGAAAGCGGCAAGAAACGTACTGATGAGCACGGACCAGACGATGTAGTCTCCGCCAAAATACGGGGCAAGCACTCGCGACGCGACTTGCTGATAGCCCATACTTAGAATGCCAAAGAAAAACGCGACAGCGTAAAGAAGGGAGATGCGGAGAAAATTAGACGGCATGGCGGAACGAAAAAATACAACCGCCATCTCGTAATGGCTGAACGGAGTCGGGTCAAGGCGCGGTTGATTCGAATTTCTGGTTTCCGCCAAATTCGCTTGCTTTACGAACGCCGTCGATTAACTCGGAGGTTACATGCCATCGCTCTCCACTCCCACAACCGAGCTGATCCCCGGCCTTGTTTCCGTCACATTTCGATCCTTAGTTCCGGATGATGTGATTGCTCTTGCCGAATCTAATGGGCTTCTCAGCATTGAATGGGGTGGTGATATCCACGTGCCGCTAGGCGACACTGAGAATGCCAGAACGATCGGAGAACGGACCCGCGATGCCGGTCTCGCCGTGTCGGCTTATGGCTCCTACTTTCGCGTCGGAACACAAAAGGAACGAGCGCACAGTTTTACCCAGATCGCCGACACCACAGCTGCTCTCCAAACCGCGATGATTCGCGTCTGGGTTGGAGAGTGCAACTCCGAGGATGCCGCGGATGAGGAATGGGATGCCGTGCTTGCCGAGCTAAAATCCATTTGCGGAGAAGCCGCAGATCGCAATTTGAATATCGGAATGGAGTTCCACTCCGGCACGCTAAACAATTCTGCGGAAGCTAGCAGGCGAATCATTGAGACGGTGAAAGCGCCGAACCTCTCGTCGTTCTGGCAAACCACCAATGGAGCCTCCGATGCATACTCGCTTGGAACGCTTCGCGAAATGCGCGATTGGATTTCCAATGTGCATGTTTTTAACTGGACCATCGGCAGCCGCGATCAAACGGCGCTTGCCGACGGCGCCGACCGCTGGGCGCAATTTCTGCGTGAACTCAACACCCATAGTGGCACGCGACACCTTGGACTGGAATTTGTCAAAGACGGAACTACGAAGCAATTTTGCGAAGATGCAGCAACGCTCCAAGAGTGGGTAAAATAGCGCCCTGCCGTCATCGCCGATAGTCAAACGCGATAGCCACCGCATTGCGCCTTGCCTGGAGGATTTGCCCAGGAGAAAGCCCTGCGTCGGGAGCCGCCACATCGAGTTCGTAATCAAGATCAATGCCGCTGATTCCGGGGTCATCGGTGTTGATGGTCGCCAAAAGACCGGCTTCCAGAAACTGTTTGATCGGATGAGCGCTCAACGAAGACACCGTGCTGGTTTGTAGGTTACTGGTCAGACAGCATTCGATGCCGATGCGCTGATCGCGGAGTAATTCCATCACAGACGGGTCTTCCACCGCACGCACTCCGTGGCCAATACGGGTTGCGCCCAGTTTCTCGATTGCGACCCGGATGCTATCGGCACCCGCTGCCTCGCCCGCGTGGATGGTCACACCCAACCCGGCATCGCGAACCCGCGTAAAATGCGGCACAAACAGCTCCGGCGGGAAACGTGCTTCATCGCCTGCCAGGTCCACTGCAACGAGGCGGTCGCGGATCGCCAGGAGCGCACCCAACTCACGCGTGCACGAATCAAGACCGAATGTTCGGCTCAGAATCCCAATCAGCCGCACCTGCACACCGAGTTCTCGCTCGCCCGCAGCAGCACCCTCGGCTACCGCCTCGCATACCGCCTGCATGTCCAATCCATGCGGGCCGGCCATAAATGCCGGGCTAAATCGCAATTCAATATAGTCGATTCCTTCGCGTTTAGCGTCCTCGACATTTTCGTAAGCAACCCGGCGACAAACTTCCGCGTTAACGAGGATCCCGACCATCCATTCGAACTTCGCGAGAAAAGCCATTAATCCAGGATGCGGCACTTCAACGACTACATAGGGCCGCAATCCCTCAAGCGTGCGGGCGGGAAGTCCCAGGTTATATTTTTTTCCTATTTCAAGGATTGTCGTCAGCCTCACACTGCCGTCGAGATGGCGGTGGAGGTCGATCTTCGGCAGGAATTCCATGACGTCCGCGAGTAATGACGATCAATGTTTCGGAACAAATTGCTGGAAAACCTCGTTGGCCTCAACCAGCGATTCCTTACCGCCAATATCGAACCATAGGCCCGGGACTTTCCAGGTGGATACTTCGACGCGGGTAAAGAGCCATTCAATGAGGCGACCGGGTTGATCAGGATTGTTTCCTTCTCGGACATAAAGGTCGATGAGCGGCAGTATATCTTTGCGGTAGTAATAAAGTGCTATGCCGGTGAGCGTGCTCTGCGGAGTGGGTGATTTCTCCACAAAGTGTGTGATACGCCCCGTCTCATCGACCGAGATCGAGTTATACTTTTTCACTAGCTCGAAATCTCCAACGTCATACACGGCAATGGTTGCTGCCGCTTCGCCCCCGGCAATCGCAAATCCATCCACCGGCTCGCTGAACAAATTGTCTCCCGCGACAACAATCAGGTCCGTCCCGAACAACCCCTTCGATTCAAGCGTGTAATGGATATCACCGATGGCCCCTCGTTTGTCGGCATCTGATGTCGACCCGTCGTTCACGATCTTAATTTTGAACCTTGGGTGTTTTCCAGCGTACCCGGCAGCCCACTCCCGGAAATCATTCGCAAACTTATTGTTCGTGACGACATAAACTGTCTCGATATCCGGAATAGGCGCCAGATTATCGAGCACCCAATTGATCATGGGTTTACCCGCCACTTCCAAGAGCGGCTTGGCTTTATTTAATGTGAGGGGATAAAGACGGGTGGCATAACCAGCAGCGAGAATCAGAACATTCATCAAATGAAGTATGGTCAGGTTGCCCCCTCACCCGCAAGCCTATCAGTTATCCAGCGGTTGCACGATTTTGATTCCCTCCAGAGGCGAAAATCTGAATCGATCGGAATCCCCTGGCAACTTTCGTTCATCTGAGAACTCCAAAACGGTCTGCTCCCCTTGTCCGCCCAACCATTCCAACCGCGTCATTCGCAAGGAATCGTCAAGGTCGATCTGCATGGTCCGAATCAGCTTTCGCAAGCGCCCGACTTTCGGAATGAGCTCAAGTCGAACGCCGACACTCGTCCGTTCCACTGTCACACGAAACCGCCGCTCCACATCGTGAAGACGCAGTCCCTCGGAAAGAATCGCAATGGCATCGGCCGCTGGACCTGGCGTCGCAATCGCGTATTTCTCGGCCTCTCCGAATGCAGGATAGTAAATCCAAAGATATTCCCCATCGTTAATCATCGTGCTCCGGCCCTCGGTCTCGCGTCGAAACCTGCCGTCCGGATGAATTGCCAAGATCCCGGTGGACGTCACGGGGTCGCGGGTGAGAGGAGACGCGCGGCGTTCAGTGAACCGGACTTCACTGGCTCCCGTCGATTTACGCGACGCGGCAATTTCATCGAGAATACGCGTGGTTGCGGCACCATCCAATTCCTCCGCATGGGCGATACAACTAAGAGCCAGATATGCGGCCGCGGAAAAAATGACTCGACAGCGGAATTTCATAATTATCGAAGGGGAGGAAACTGATACCACTGACCGGGATCGCGGACGAATTCTTCCATCAGGGCGGCAGCGACCTGTTGGGTCGCCAACTGCACGGCCTGATCACGCGCTAATCCCAGCCGCCGGGGCCAGATACAGGGTTTCGCCGTCATTCGGTATTTCCCGCCAGGCAGTGCTGCGACGACCACGGGGATGATCGCGGAATCCCCCATATAGGCAATAAGTGCGGGCGATTTGGAAAACAGGGCCTTCCCCCCAGGGAGTTCCACATCCGTCGTGAAGTCACCAAAAGGACGGTCGATGAGCATCGCAGCAAACTTCCCCGCTTCGAGCGTTTTCAGCACCCGCAGTGAAGCGAATGCATCCGTGCCGATCTCTATGGTGTCCGCCCCCCAACGTTTGCGGAACGCAGCGCGCCACGCCGTGAGCGCTGCGGTTGGTTCGGCTTGGGTGACAACGCTGATATCCCACCCCATCCTTCCAATGAGAAGGGCGCCGAATTCGAAAAATCCATAGTGCCCGGTGGCAAGGATTGCGCCGTTTCCGGCCTGGTAGGCTTCGCTCAGGTGCTCTTTTCCCTCCCGCTCAACACACCAGGCATCGGCTTGGGACTGTGCGATATTTCCCACGGTAAAATAATCCCCAATTGTCACCGCAAAATTGCTGAACACCCGCTTCGCTTCAGCCACTGACACCCCCGAGGGTTGCAATAGCCCAAGGTTTTCTCGCACCGTTCGCACGACCCCGTGCTGAGTCTCGGCGTAGACCCAGCCAATAGCCCACGCGACCGCGCGATAGAAGGAACGGCCAAACAAACGATGCAGTCGGGAGACCATCTGGAATATTTCCGCCGAATACATCTTCCGATAAAACCACCGATGGTTGTGCGGACGCGTATCGGAGCTCGAAGGTTCCATGTCCATTTACGAAAGTTGCGCCTGTTCCGGCAGCACACACCGCCAACCGTCAGCTGCCAATCGCGACAGCAGCAGCGCCAAAGTTTCCAAGCGACGCTCTGAATCCATCTCCGACTCGTGCAGAACCACAATCGCACCCGGTCGAATACGCCGCATTATCCGATCAACCACGACCGTTCCGCGATCAAGCAACCCATCCACTCCGCTCGCGCTCCAGCCAATGAGACGCATCCCCTTTGCATCCAGCACAGGATGAACCCAAGGATTAGTCATTCCCACCGGACAGCGAAATCCAGTCGGATAGACTCCAGTCGCCGCGTGGATCGCATCGCCACCACGTTCGATTTCGCTGCACACAAGCGACGGAGGCAGACTCCACCAAAGACTGGACCAATGATGATAGGTATGATTCCCCAGGCCATGACCCGATTCGACGACAGCTTTCGCAATGGCTCTGAGGCGGTCCGCGCGCGATCCGATCATAAAAAACGTTGCCTTTGCATCATGCTCCCTCAGCAAGTCCAGATAGCCGATGGTCGTGCCCCGTGTGGGACCGTCATCAATGGTCAACCACACCTCACGAGAGGACGTTTTAAAGCTCCGCACCAGAGGCCCCCACACAGCATGATTCCGCGTCACGCTCGGAAGGATAATCGTGGCATGAGCGACAGGCCACGCCCACCATGCACGTTTACCAGCGATCACCGGGAGCGCGGTTCCCAATGCGGCCACGCCGAGCAGTAAGGGACGCAAATTCACGTCCATTCCTTTCGCAGCCGCAGCAGTCGTGGCACCCGCAAGACCATCCCGCAGATCAATCGCGCGTGCGTCCAAATCAAGAGCAAGTTATCCCGGAGGTATCGAAAATGCGTCACGCCACCATCGTTCGTGTGAGGATAGAACACCGGCGTCTCGATATTAATCGGTCGCACGCCAGCCCATACCAGGCGCACTGCCAACTCGGTGTCGAAATCAAATCTTCGTGCGGTTCGGATGGACTCCAGGATGCGGAGCGATTGCTTGATCGGGTAGATTCGAAACCCGAAAAGCGAGTCCCGCACACCCAACCAATGGGTCTCAATGTTGGCAAAGCAATTGCCGATTCGCCGCCCATTGACACGCTCCGGTGGTGCATCGGGACCAAAAATCGGCACCCCCAGAACCATTGCATCAGGGTTTTCCATGGAAATCCTTATGAATGGAAGCAAGGAATTCACATCGTGTTGTCCGTCAGCATCCATGACCAGGGCATGCGTGTATCCCGCCGCCAGCGCTGCGCGCATGCCGACTAAGACGGCTGAGCCCTTACCACCATTCGTCGAGAGAAGGATGACACGCACGCTATCTTCCATTGGTCCAAGCGCATGCTGACTCCCGTCCGTGCTTGCATCAATGATGACCCACACCGGCACACCTGAAGGAATAATCGCCTGAATCGTTCGGGCGAGAGCCGAACCGCTGTTGTACGAGGGTAGGATGATACAGTGCGCAAATCCGGTCACGATGCCCCCTTTCCAGACTGAACGGGAGCCGACAGGGTCCTGATGTAGTAACCTTCGACCCGTTCTGCAAAATCACGGGCGGACTCGCCGGACGCGGGGAAAAACGCTTCGCCAAGTTTGATGTTCAGAACCACCGGTACTGGCACCGGCTCAAGCACTCTCATGCCATGGGTCAAATAGGATCGGCTTTGTTCAATAAAGACCGTCAGGACCTCTGCTCCACCACAGACCGCAGCAAGCGCAAAGCCTGCTTTAAAACGATTGATAACACCCTCGGGATGTCGGGTGCGCGTGCCCTCGGGAAAAATCAGCAGGTTGTCGCCCGCTTGCAACTTGCGCACACACTCACGGATCATCTCGGCTCCCTGATCATTGCGGATATACCCAGCCAACTGTGCTGCGCCCGAGAAAGCGGGGTTCCGTGTGAGGCTGGCCTGCATGACACAGACCGCACGCGGGAGCTCAGAAAGAAGGAACACGGCATCAAGCAATCCGGGATGGTTTGCCACTACGACCGTGCCACGCAGGCCTGCCAATACGTGCGCATCCGGCCAGTTTACGCGAAACAACCCAAGCCTCTGGAGCACGGCGCTGAACAACCGAAAAAGCCGCTGAAGAACCAAGGAGCCATACTTTGCGCAATGCGCTTCACCTAACGACCACCGCACAAGCGGCCATAGAAAAGTGAGTAATAGACCGCCTCCGAAAAATACTCCCACGCTCAACGCCTGCAGAGCGTAGGCAAACGGATCATGCCGGCTGCCAGGATCAGGGGCATTGTGTTCGCGGTAGTCTGCCAGTGTCTGAGCGGCAGAAGAGAAGGCATGATGGCGATTGGATGTGCTACGGGGCATGCAGGAATTAATTTACCCATCGCACCGCCCAAAGCGCGAGTCAGGATTTTTGTCCTTGCGACAATCGCTGGAATTTGGCGCGCTATCGTCTGTCCTATCAAAAACGTCATCTCCCATCTTCAGAATCCGGCACAGAGGTCTCCATCCAGCCCGCTAAAACGCTGGTTTCTAGTCACGTTGCAAGTCGCTGTCACGGTTGGGTTGCTGACGTTCTTTTTTCACGACGCCGAGTTCCGTGGCCAGGCAGCAGAAGCAATTCGCACAGCCAATGGCTCCTGGCTGCTCTGGGGTATCCTCATCGCGGGTGTCGAAAATCTTGTGGGCGTTGTGCGTTGGCGGTTGTTTTTAAAAATTCTCGGGATCGATTTGCCATTTTGGAAAAGTGTGGAGATCTGCCTCGTAGCGCTCTTTTGCAATACCTTCATGCTCGGCGCTGCAGGCGCCGACCTCGTGCGTGTCGCCTACCTCGTGCAGCGCGGCAATCGAAAGACAACGTCGCTGTTATCAATCATCATGGACCGCGTGAGTGGACTTGGAGCATTGATTGTGATCACGCTTGTTTTGACGGCCTGGAACTACGACTGGCTCATCCAGAGCCCTCTCGCATCAACAGTCGTTAAGTTTGTCATTCTCTATCAACTCGTGGCACTCGCACTGCTGGGAGTATCTCTTCTCATAGCCGTAAAAGAATGGACGGATCGCCTTCCCAAATGGGCGCCATTCCGAAGCCTCGTTGTCGATTTGGGCTCTGGATATGCGCTGTTAGCCACCAAATGGCGCACCACACTTTTGGCGTCGCTACTCTCTCTCTTCATGCTCGTCGCCTACTTTGCCGTATTTTACTGTAGCGCCCGCGCATTTGGAGCGCCGATCAATTACGTCCAGCTCTCGACCATCATGCCCGCAGCAGACATCATCAGCGCGTTGCCCATCAGCGTCGGCGGCGTGGGGGTAAGGGAGCAGGTATTTGTAATAATGCTTGGTCAGCTTGCCGGAATCAGTGCTGCCATGGCGGTATCGATTTCGCTTACCGGATTTATTGTAAACTGCTCGTGGGGCATTATAGGTGCGGTTCTTGTACCGCTGCACTTTAAGGGCATCATCGGCCGCGCCCGGCGAGAGGCAAAAAACGCCACGCTACCCGACTAAACCCATGACAGTTCTCTATTTCGCCCAAGCTGCCAAAGCCACTGGATGTACCACCGAGGATTGGCCGGTCACTCTGCCACTGAGCGTCGAAGAATTTTGGCAGGAAGCAATCCGCCGACATCCTCGTCTCGCGGCCTTGCGCCCGCACTGCCGAATCGCATCAAATTGCCAATACCTTACCGAAAGGCAGTTGATCACTCCCGACGGTGAAGCAGCCATTATTCCACCTGTTTCCGGCGGATGATCATCGAAGTTCTAATCACCGATAATCCTCTCGCGCTGCCGGACAAAGAGCACGTCCCGTCCGGTGCGATAGCGCGATTCACCGGGATCGTCCGGCCCGAGGAAGATGGCGCTCAGATTTCCGCGCTTCTTTACGAGGCGTATGAGCCAATGGCTACGCAAACCATACAGCACATTCTGACAACCCTACACCGCGAGCATGGATTCGACGCTGCCCGTGTCCATCATCGCCTGGGCACGATTCCGGTCGGCGAGGCAGCAATCATTATCGAGGTAACCAGCAAACACCGGGCTGCTGCGTTTGCCGTCGTGTCTGAATTCATGGACCGGCTGAAGATCGACGTGCCCATCTGGAAGGTGGAGGCGGTGCAGGCATGATGGAAATCGAGCAACTCTGGAGAGAAATCGATGGGCGGGTAACCTCGCTCCCAGTGGAGTCGGTGAGCCTCCAGGATTCCAACCATAGGGTTCTGGCCAGCGACGTGGCAGCCACCACCGATCAGCCCGCGTTCGATCAAAGCGCAATGGACGGATTCGCTTTCGCGTCCACGCACCCTGGCGAATGCAAGATCTCGGACACGGTGGCGGCAGGGGCATCCTCGAGCATCCAACTACACAGCGGCGAGGCAGTGCGGATCCTCACCGGCGGAGTGGTTCCACGCGGGACTTTCGCTATTGAGAAGCAGGAGGATTGTGTGGTCACGGATGGCACCGTGCGATTGCGTGACGACATGCCACTTGCGAAAGGAAAATTCATTCGGCCCAAGGCTGGAATCTTTCGCGCGGGCGATGTGATCCTGGAACGATGCAAGCGAATCACTCCGGGTGCCCTGGCATTGTTGGCATCGGCAGGGATCGCTGAGCTTGACGTCGTGAGCCGGGCATCCTGCCTACACGTGATCACCGGGGATGAAATCGTCCCGGTTGGCACCCCACTGCCTACGGGAAATACCTACGACAGCAACGGCCCGATGTTGCATGCGCTCCTGACGGATGCCGGAGTTTCCTCCAGTGCAATTGCGCTGCGAGATGATCCCACCCGACTCACCGAGGTGGTTTCAAATTGCCGCACATCGATCATCTTGATTTCCGGTGGCTCGGGCCCCGGGGATCGCGATCACGCGAAACATGCTCTCGAGTCCAGTGGATTTACCATCCATACGCATCGCATCAACAGCCGCCCTGGCGGGCCATTGATTTTTGCCACTCGGGATGGACAGGTGGCTTTCGGCCTCCCCGGGAATCCGCTTTCCCACTGGGTGTGTTTTCATGCATTCGTCGGCAGGATGATCTCACGACTCCACGGACAGGAACTTTCTCCATTGATCATTGCCGAGGTGAGCACAGAAATTCCGGACACCGGCGACGGACGACGGACCTGGACACCCGCATTTTTGACAAGTGCATCCGGAACCTGGACGGCGACCCCTCTCCCATGGAAACACTCGGGTGATCTCACACCGCTGGTCCGTGCCAATGCACTAATCCTTGACGGCACTTCCTCCACCGGAACTGCCGCCGTATTACCCATTCACCTATGAATACCAACGCATTCAGTCATATAGACGCATCCGGTGAAGCCCGCATGGTCGATGTCGGCGGCAAACCAACCGTTCCACGTCACGCGACAGCCGTCGGTTCCCTACATTGCGACGCAGCGACGCTGGACTTGCTCAAGCGACAGGCACTGCCAAAAGGAGACGTCCTCGCGGTGGCACGCGTGGCCGGCATTCAAGCCGCCAAACGCACGAGTGACCTGATCCCGATGTGCCATCAACTGCCGTTGGAATCGGTGAGCATCGAGTTTCTCGTGCATGAGACACGCATCGACATCCACGCGAGTGTGAAGACCACTGCCCGAACCGGCGTGGAAATGGAGGCGCTAACTGCAGTGAGCGTAGCCGCACTGACGCTCTACGACATGATGAAAGCGGTAGATAAATCGATGCGCATTGAGGGCATTGAGGTGTCCGCTAAGACCAAAGGCTGAACAACGAAAAGCCCGACCGCAACAACACGGCCGGGCTTCGAATTTCAGTTCTACTGCCGCAGAGGATTAAAGCGAGCGCACCGCCTCGATTACCTTTTCGGGGGTCATGCCAAGGAGCTTCATTACTGTGCCGCCGGGAGCACTCATTCCGAACCGGTCAATTGCGACTGTCTTTCCATCCAGTCCCACAAACCGGAACCATGGGTCGGAAACTCCGGCTTCGATGCTCACGCGTTTCCGGCAGGAGTTCGGAAGCACATCCTCTTGATATTCCGCGGACTGAGCCAGGAAATGCTCGAAGCACGGCATCGACACGACACGCGTTCCCTCGCCAAGTTCGTCGGCAGCCTTGAGTGCGTGCTGGACCTCGCTGCCGCTGGCGAGAAGGATCGTCTCCAACTCCGCGGTTTCCTTGCGGGCGATGTAGCCTCCCAACTTGATTCCGCTGCGGCGGGTTTCAACGGGGATTTCGCTGAGCGTCGGAAGGTTCTGACGGCTGAGCACGAGCATTGTCGGACCATCCGTCTTTTCAAATGCCGCAGCAAAAGCACCCGCTGTTTCCTCTGGATCCGCGGGTCGGATGACATCCAGCCCGGGAATCGCACGAAGTCCGGCGACGGTTTCGACAGGTTCGTGCGTCGGTCCATCCTCGCCGACACCAACCGAGTCGTGCGTGAAAATATAGACGACGGGCAACTTCGACAACGCAGCCAACCGGATAGCACCACGCGCATAGTCCGCAAATACAAGAAACGTCGCGCCACTCGGACGGAAAATTCCGTCATAAGCGATGCCATTCATTATCCCACACATCGCGTGCTCACGAATCCCAAAATGCAGATTCCGACCCTCGCGGTTCTTGCTGTTGAAATCGCCGCCGTCCACGATGTAATTCAGCGTCGATCCGTGGAGATCAGCGCTGCCGCTTATTACCAAAGGCATCGCCTTAGCCACGGCCTGCAACACGACACTGCCCGCCTTGCGTGTGGCAATGGATTCTGCCGGATCAAATTCCGGTATGGCAGCAAGCAAATCGGGCACCTCACCGGCGACCGCCGCGTCGATCTCGGCGGCAAGATCGGCATTTCCTGCACGCCACGCGGCATACTTTTTCTCCCACTCCGCGTAAGCCGCCTTGAGCGATGCAACATGATTCGAAAAATACTCGCGTGTGCCTGGATCGACAAAAAACTTCCCGGCGGGCAACCCAAGCCCGGCGCGGGCGGAGTCAGAAAATTTCACACCCGCTTCGCCGTGTGCCTTGTTTGTTCCAGAAACCTCGGGGATCCCTTTGCCGATGAGTGTTTTTGCAATGATGAACTGCGGTTTCCCGCTGGTCGCCTTCTTTGCCTTCTCGTAGGTCGAAATAATTTCGGCGATATTATGGCCGTCAATTTCATGCACTTCCCAGCCATAAGCCTTATACTTGGCTGCGGTGTCTTCGCTTTGCGAAACCGGCGCCATGGCATCCAGCGTTACGTTATTGGAATCATAGAACAGGATCAGGTTATCCAACTCCAAATGCGCCGCCAGCGCGGACGCCTCTTGGGCAATTCCTTCTTGCAGACAACCATCCCCGGCTAGGCACACCACATGATGGTCAAAAATCGTATGCTGACCCGTATTAAATCGGGCTTCAGCCATCTTCGAGGCGACGGCGTATCCGACCGCATTCGACACACCTTGTCCCAACGGACCCGTGGTGGCCTCGACTCCCGGTGTCTCATGCCATTCCGGATGGCCGGGGGTGATGCTGTGGAGTTGACGGAAATTTTTGACCTCATCGAGGCTGAGAGCGAACCCCGACAAGTGCAGCCAACTGTAGAGGAACATACTTCCATGCCCGGCGGAGAGGATAAATCGATCCCGATTTAACCATCGGGGTTCGTCTGGATTGTAGCTCAGAGTCGCACCAAAAAGTACAGCTCCCATTTCTGCGGCACCCAGCGGAAGACCTAGGTGTCCGGACTTGCAGGCGGTAACGGCGTCAATCGCAAGTCCACGTGCATCGCGGGCGGCGGTTTCCAAAGCAGGAAGATCAATACTCATAGTCCCCGTAGAATGATAACCCAATCCCATTTGGCAAGCCGAAGATATCAAATGTTTCGCATTCAATTCCCTTCTCCCCGGCCTTCAAACCGAATAGCAGTCGGTCGATGATGATCTCAAGCTTCCGAAAGTTCCTTCCGTGCCTGCTCATCGGGAGCATTCTTTTGTCTGCATCAGCACAAGACCAGGACATGCAAGACCCTGTCGATGCCTTATCGGAAAAGGCCATCGATGCAGATCCATCGGCGCGGGCATAGTGGATGCCGCCGAACAGGTGATGGCCCTCACCAAAACCGCACGGAATTCCTGCAACGCACCGTGCGACTAATCAACGAATAAGCGTCCACGTGGCAGCAGGCAAATTGTTGTTTCAGCAGGCTGACACCAGGAGCCCTGCGCGCGCTTCTTCCCGCCGCTGACCGGGATCTGATGGAGGGATTCGGCAACAAGATCCATGAAATTTGCTCCGACTGCAACCACCCGAAGCGTGTTGTTGTCATAACGACCCTGCGCAGGGATGGAGCGCGAAATCAGGCGATTCCTCTCGATAGCCAGCCTTCGATCATCCGCTCAGGGATGAGGCTGGAAGCAAAAAATAATTCTTACGGCGCAACGGCCGAGCTTTTAAACACGCAGCCATGGAGAAAATCGGGTGCTGGCGTTTCAGGATTTCCACCATGCCTCACTATCCCCGTTTATCTCTCGCTATCTTTTCTCTCGCCTTGGTGTTTGGGTTCCTCCGCGAAATGCCTCCCTCGTTTGTCGGGGCAGCTTTTCCTTGAATGTCGTATTGCAGGAATACTGACATACTGCTACGCTGAACGCATGACCAAAGTCATCACTGTTAATGGACGCGGCGCGCTCACCCTGCCAAAGGAAGCCCGTGAAAGACTCGGAGTGACACACGGAGGCCAACTTGTCGTGGACATGGACGAGAGCGGGGAAGTCGTCCTTCGAGCTGGCGTCGTCATGCCCGTCGAAATCTATTCCGCCGCGAGGGCTGAGGAATTTCATCGAATGAATGAATCGCCACTCGTGGGCAAAAAGCTCCGCTGGCGCAAAGCCCAATGAGAGTGTTTCTCGATGCCAACATCCTTTTCTCCACGTCATCCCCCAACGGTCATCTCGCGGAGTTTCTCGGAGAATTGGCGCATCACGCCGACCTGGTCACCAACGCTTACGCCAAGGCCGAGGCGGAGCGGAACATCGCGGCGAAGCTGCCCAAGTATCTTCCCGATCATGAAGAATTCGCGGCGTCTTTGGAGTTGGTTCCCATTCAACTCTTTGACCTTGATATAAAGCTCGCGGAAAAAGATCACCCCATCCTTTGCGGAGCCATCGCTGGGAAAGCGGATTTCCTGCTCACGGGTGACAAAAAGAATTTTGGACATCTGTTTGGCAAAACCATTGGCGGCGTAAAAATCGTGACCGTGCAGATGCTCTTGGACGAACTGATCGCGCGCTTAATCGTCGGCAAATCCTGACCCGCCAAAACGACTCCTCAACAAGGCCGTCTTGTCGAGTCGCCAGATTTCGCCTTAAATCATGGTGCAGCCTTGTCCGCAGGCCCACGGTGTAGAAAAAAATCCGGGGACATAGTTCGCGTAGGTCATATTTTGAATCGCGGATTCTCTCCGGAAAACTCCCAGCGGGTTCCAAGCTCCCCTCGACGCAGGATCTGGCCCGGAGAGCATGGCACGCATGTGTCCACGGTCCACAAGGACCTGGCCGAGCTGGTGCAGAAGGGGTTGCTTGTCCGCCGGAAACGTCATGAGACAGATTTATCCGCGAGCGCGCCGCCGCCCGCAGCCTCAAGGCGGCGGAAGCAAAAATCATCCTCCGTGAAGTCTTCGCCGCCGTTTCCGGTTGGCGCAAGACTGGCAGGCAACTCTATCTCAAGGCATCCACCCTCGATGCCTATAGTTCAGCTTTCGACCATCCGCTCATGGATGAAGCCGGAGCCCAATAATAACTCTCAAAGAGTCAAAACCTAGCCCGCGTCGTAACGGCAGAAGCTGACGCGCAGGGCTAGGGTCGAAACTGGAGATGCGAAAGACGGAGGCCGGGATGGACATCGTCACGCGCCATTCGGTTAGCGTTCGCGCAGCCGTGCTGCGGAAGCCGACGGGGCGCACGAGCATTTATTCCAAGGTCAGGGGAACCCTGCTGTCAGAGCGTTAGCCACCGACAGCGGGGAGGTGCAGATGCATTCGTTTATTGCTGTGCGTGACATGGAGATCGACATAGTCCCTGTGACCTTCGAACTGGAAGAATGCTTCGAAGACATCGCCCGGGCTTCCACATTCGTTGATTGTCCGCCGTCGCCCGCGTGGTGATCTGAGATTAATCTCTCACGAATTCTGAAAACTCTTTGAATCCAAGAAAATATTTTTGGTTGTGCGAAGCGGCCTTCTCAGGCGAAAACTTCTCCCTCGATTCTGTCAAAACGGATGATGATTTCATCGGCTTTGGCGCTCGGTAATCCGCTCTCGTCTGCCCAATGCGCCCAACGACTGACCGAAGATCGGACAGAATCGATGGCAGCCTCGAACTCCTCCTTGGTGAGACTGGCGTTACGACAAAGCGCCTCCATGGTTGAGACCTTCGGCCAGACTTCGCCCGCAATTTGCGTTCCCCTTTGGATGATCCCACTGCTGTAGGTGAGATCGTAGGCTGGCGTCATCGTCCATTCACCGCTCTCCTCATCAAGCATGAATGCGTGATTTTTGCCATGGTCGTCGTGGTTGGACGTCAGAACATTAAAAACCATGCGGCGGGC
>Ga0209491_10002435_pt1 | contig 33248 bp, 27 predicted proteins | sample BON02_FD_187213 | JGI IMG/M metagenome (GOLD analysis project Ga0209491, IMG submission 187213) | Freshwater microbial communities from Lake Bonney liftoff mats and glacier meltwater in Antarctica - BON-02 (SPAdes) (version 2) | ecosystem: Environmental > Aquatic > Freshwater > Ice > Glacier... | reverse complement strand
GATACGTGATAAAATCAGAATAAAAGGCTTCGATAAAAGACATCTCGTCATGAGGATTGCAACAGGAATACACAACCTCCGAATCAGGTATAAAACAGCTATCTAAAAAAATTCGTGATAATGTTTAGTATTTTCCTAAGCGTTTCCATGTCAATTTTATTTTTCGATAAACTCTATATCACTTATTTCTCCTAGATAAATATGACTCATCTCATTAAACTCCTGTCCATAAAGTGCAAGATCGCCCGAAAATTTCACCAATTGATTTTCTTTTTTAAACTCGATTTCTAAATTACACGGTATGACTAAATCTCTGGTATCGTATGTAGGGGTGTTTTGACCAATCACACCTTCCATTGATAAAATATACCAAATAGTTCTCCCCTCCCGCTCCATTTTCATAATCATACCTCTTGCGTTAGTTGCGGTTTTGACCACTTTACCCGCTTGTATGCAGCTTAATTCTTTTTGAGGTTCATCAATCTTCTCAGAACATGAAATAAAAAGGAATAAAACTAGAATTAGATTTAAACTAATTTTTAGGTTATTCATATTATTTACGGTTTATATTGTGATAATTTTTTTTGGTTGATATCTTAACTTAGTCGTTTCTAAACTGTTATTTAAGGATTCAATTATCAAATTCAAATTAAGAACTAAATAATTAGATTAAAAAAGGCAGACTCTTTCGTTTGCTAAAAAAACTAAATCAATATCATTATTAAAAGATTCGGACATCAATATAGGATTAATCAAACGTAAAATTTAGGTAAATTAGTTACTAAAATCAATAAATAAATATAAGGTATTGATTATTAAGATTATGTGAAAGGCTCTTTGAAGCTGTTACTTACTACTAAAACCTACTTATTTTAAAGCTCAAAAAAATCTTTTTAAATTCAAAATTTATCCTGTATTATTTTTAATAATTACAAGGAATTTTACACAGATAACATTTCCGGTTTAGTTTTTTACGACAAATTGGATTGTATAGCCGATTTATTGATGAAAAAAACAGAATTAACTAAACTAAGTTCAGTCCTCTTAGTTAGTAAAACTTATACGCTTCAAAATTTTAACCCTCCAAGCCCTCAAAAACTAGAAAGATATTTAAATTATAATGAAGTTGTAATATGACCTGTGATTTAAAAGCGAGTCAAAGAAAGTGCCCATGACGAACTCCGAATTTTAAAAGATTTGTATAGAAAGTTGCTGTTGTAAGGGTTCGGTAAAATTAGGCTAAACTGCTAGTCTAAATACCAAGATCTAGCTATCCGCTTGTCTTTTGGTTCTCAAATCTGGATTTTAGCCACTTATTATTTTTTCCTTCGAACATGCTTTGTTTCCATCCTCCCGAAAGGATTACGAATTCCTAATTGACGTTCCAGCGGGAGGGAATTGGGGATTTGGCATTGTAACCTAGGTTCCGCAAGCTCCACCGAGGGCTCCGCAGCGGCGGGCAGGTACTCATAGCTCAGCCACTTCGTGGTTATTTATATTGAATGCTTAGATTCATTTCGAGATTTCCTGGATCTATGATTTTGATACTAACATTTCGAGTTAAGCGACCAATTTCTTGCTTCTTAAATCTAGGCTCTAAAATCTTGATTCTTAAATCTTGATTCTAAATTTCTTAGTACTATTGTCTAGCTACTAGCTACTCTTTTCTTTACTCAATCGCCTGATAGATCATTTGCCTCATCTTTTGCTCGTAATAGCCACTAAATGGCGCAGTTTGGGTCATCAGGATCGAAATCAAATTTTCCTTGGGGTCAATAAAGAAATAGGTGCAATAAGCTCCGCTCCAATAGTAAGTCCCTTCAGATCCTAAGGACTTTGCATTAGCCAAATCTGTTACGACTCCGAAACCAAAACCAAAGCCTTGACCCGGAGCTTTATAGATTCCGCCTGTCTGATCCATCGTCATAATCTCAATTGTCTTGGGGCTGAGGTAGTGTTGACCATCTAATTCTCCACCATTAAGCATCATCTGCGCAAATCGAGCGTAATCCGGAGCCGTACTAAACAAGGCGTTTGCGCCAGCGAATACTTTATTACCTGATGTCGGAGTTTGACGAGGAGCTTTGATCAGTTCACCTTCTTCGTTGTAGCTATGCAAAGTGGCCATGCGGCTGCTTTGCTCTTCGGTTAGATTATATCCTGTGTCTGGCATTCCCAGCGGATCGAAAAGCCGCTTTTGCAGAAATTCTGCCGCGCTCATTCCCGAAAACACTTCGATCAACCGCGCCAAAATATCCGGTGCAGCTGAATAATACCACTGCTCTCCAGGCTGACCATACAGCGGAAGTGTGGCGTAAGTCTTTACACGAGATTCGATATTTCCATGAGGCTTGTAATAGATGCCTTCCATGACTTCCTTGTCGACTTTGCTTTGGCCCAAGCCATGCGAAAATCCAGCGGTATGACTCATCAATTGATGGATTCGGATCGGTGATTTGACAGGTTCCAATCCACCTGCAGTGCCGAGTTTTGCATCTTTAGCAACCATCGCATCCTTGAATTCGGGGATATATTTTGAGAGTGGGTCATTAAGCTGAAAATACCCTTCTTCGTAAAGCATCATAAAGGCCGTGGTAATAATCGGTTTGGTCATGGACTGGATAAAGAAAATCTGATCCAACTTCATTTTTGACCTAGATCCAATATGTGAATAGCCAATTGTATTCTCGTGTGCCTTTTTCCCGTTTTTATAGATCAAACTCACTGCACCGGCTATTCTGCCTTCATCTACTTCTTTTTGCAGATAATTATCATAGCGACTCAGTCGATCTGCGGCAAGGGAGGTACTGTGCTGAGAAAGCTCGATCTGGGTTTGAGCAAACGAACCAAAGCTGAACAGGGCAAGCGGAATTAATAAAAATCTAAGTTTTTGGAAGATCATCGGTTTTCGTTTGATGGTTTATTTCTGTGAATTTTGGGGAAATTTAATTCACTTCTGGTTCTTTTTCCTAATTTAATTACATGAAAAACCTCGAAACCTCTTACGAAACCCAAGATGGCAAGAAGCTGTATTCGCAAGCTTGGATGGCGGAATCCCCAAAGGCGAGTATGCTTTTGGTTCATGGCTTAGGCGAGCACAGCAACCGGTATCTGCATTTGGTCGAAAAGCTAAATGAGATCAATATTTCAGTTTTCAGCTTTGATGGGAGAGGGCACGGCAAGTCAGTTCAAGGTAAACCAGACGCTTACTTTGATTCGTATCAAGATTACCTCCAAGATATAGCTGCACTTTTTGGAAAGATGAAAAGCTATGCTCCTGGACTTCCTACTTTCTTATATGGTCACAGCATGGGTGGGGGATTGGTCGCGGCCTATATTTTGGATTACAAACCAGAAGCAGCTGGTGTGATCTTGAGTTCGCCGGCGATCAAAGAAGCCGAAGGAACTTCCAAATTACTGATGGCAGTAGGAGGAATCATGAGTAAATACTTCCCCCGGTTTAAGGCCTTGAAATTGGATGCATCGAAGATTTCAAGAATTCCGGCTGAAGTAGAAAAGTATCTGAATGACCCCTTGGTCTATACTGACCCGATCCCTGCTCGGACAGCCAATGAGTTATTGCTTATGATGCGAAGTATTCAAAATAGAGCCAATGAGTTTGATCTTCCGCTACTGTTGATACATGGTGCAGCCGATGGATTGACTAATCCCAAAGGCTCAGAAATTCTAGCTGAAAAAGCTAGGTCAAAGGATAAGACCTTGAAAATTTTTCTGGGTGCATATCATGAGCTGATCAATGATTTGGACCGAGAAGAAGTGATGGGGGTAATCATTCGATGGCTCAAAGAGCGAGTTGAAAAACAGCTGATGTTACCTCGTTAAACAAAACAACTTAACTAGTCTATAAATCAGGGATTAATAGTTTTTTAAATCAAGTTATGATTGAATTAAGATTTGGCTCAAATTTTAACTTTTCCTCTGATGGAAAGTAAGTGAAATACGACTTGAGTGAGTAAGTTGCAGTACTGTTAGCAGCAGGATTTTAGTGGTTTTATTGATTTTTTTATCTAAAGACGTTAGGCCAATTCAGGTGTTTTGATGGACTCATATCCGACAATTTTTGTCAATGTGCGTTTCAAATTGCAGCTAATCTAAATGCCCGTCTTATCTTAGTTGACTTGATTTTCACTATGACGGAAAGACCTTTTATTATTTACAAATCCTCAGCAGGCTCGGGCAAAACCTATACGCTGACGCTGGAATATCTCAAGCTCGCACTGCGATCGCCACAGGCTTTCAAGCAGATTTTGGCAGTTACTTTTACCAATAAGGCAACTAAGGAAATGAAGGAGCGGATCTTGGAGGAGCTGAAAAGACTGCGAAATGAGGTCCATCCAAATGAAAAAATGGATGGGGAATTGATGTCTTTCCTGCAAGTGGACGAGTCTGGACTGAAGCTTTTGGCACAGCAAACACTTACCGCAATTCTTCATGACTATGGGAGGTTTTCAGTCAGTACGATTGATAGTTTCTTCCAAAAGGTGGTACGAGCCTTTGCTCGTGAGATCGATCTGAATGCCAAGTTTGATGTGGAACTGGACCAAGTAGCGGTACTTGATCGAGTGGTGGATCGGGTAGTGATGCATGTGATGGAAGATGAGTTTCTTCATAAATGGCTCGTGGATTATGCCTATGAGCAAATTCAAAATGGAAAATCCTGGGATATCAGAAGGAATATTCTAGGTCTTGGTCAGCAGATTTTTCAAGAAGATTTCAAAAAATTTGCACCTGAAATCAGAGCGTTTCTTAAGGATAAGAGAAATATTACGCTGCTGCAGACTTTCGTCCGAGAACGTAAAGTAGAACTAGTCAAACTCGCAAAAGAGCTGGGGGAGCAAGCAACTGCTATTCGAATCACGAACGGTCTGGAATGGTCCGATTTCAACAGAGGCTTCCCAAAATTCTTTGACAAACTGGGTGATCGGACTGAACCCATTCCTGAGCTTACCCCCGCAACCTTAGCCAAAATAGATAATCCCGAAGCTTGGTACACCAAGTCGAGTAAACGGATCGATGCTATTCAATCTGCCTATGACGCCGGACTAAATCTGATTTTGAAGCAAATGCTGGCACTTACAGGCAAGTGGAATACACTACAGGCAATTGCTAAAAACAGCTATGTCTATGGGGTATTCAGGAATCTCCTCGACGAGCTCACACTGATCAAGGATGAGGAAAACATACTATTGATCTCAGATGCCAACGAGTTTCTAAAGGAAATAACCAAAGGGAATGACACGCCTTTCATCTATGAGAAAGTCGGAAATCAATACAAAAACTATCTGATAGATGAATTTCAGGATACCTCAGGTTTTCAGTGGGATAGTTTCAAGCCACTTCTGGAAAACTCACTGGGTCAAAACGAAACCAATTTATTGGTTGGTGATGTGAAGCAGTCGATCTATCGATGGCGTGGAGGGGAGATGAAATTATTGCTTTCGCAAGTGCAGGATGAAATAGGAGTGGACAGTATCCAATTGGAAAACTTAGACACAAATTTCCGAAGCCTTCCAAATATCATCAATTTCAACAATACTGTTTTCAGAGCTTTGCCGCAGGCAATGGAGCAGGTTTTAAGTACAGCTTATGGAGTAGAGAATCCGGAAATTCTTTCTCAGGCTTATTCAGATTCCTTTCAGAAAATTTCTCCCAAAAAGGAGAAATCTGACTTCAAAGGAAAGGTGAAACTGGAGTTTATCGATCCAAAAGATGACGAGGGGGAAGGTAATTATGATGCGGTCGTCTTATCCAAATTGCCTGCCGTGGTTATGGAGTTGCAGGATCACGGCTATGAATTGGAGGATATCGCTTTTCTAGTCAGGCGCAAATCAGAAGGAGAGGCAATAGCGGATTGTCTGATGGCTTATGCAGCGGAGCATCCAGATTCTGAGTATCGTTTCGATGTGCTTTCGGACGAATCCATGTACTTGAACAAAGCGGCCTCGGTCAAAGCCTTGATTTCTGGCTTTAATTACCTGCACAATCCAGCCGACAAAGTTCAGTATAAGACGATGTGGTACTATTTGGCTGTTCTGATGGATTTGCCTATTGACCATGAGCTTTTTGCGCTGGATCAGATGCCGGCTTACTTGGAAGAGCAAGTCAAAACTTTCAAAGAAAATGAAGTTTTGATGCTTCAATTGCCCATTATGGAAACCTTGGAAGAGTTGATCAAAGTGCTTGGATTGATGGAACTGGGGTTGGAAAAGGCTTATATCTCAGGATTCAAAGAGGCTGTATATGACTTTACGGCCAATAATCGGGCAGATCTGAGCAGCTTCCTCGAATGGTGGGAAATCAATCAAACGAAGCGCACAGTCAAAATTCCTGAGGGGCATAATGCCATGCGGATTCTGACGATTCACAAGTCAAAAGGCTTGCAGTTTAAGGTAGTCCTGATGCCTTTTCTCAAGTGGACAATTTTTGATATTGGTAAGGGAAATGTAGTCTGGTCGCCGTTTGAAGATCGGGAAAAAGGGCTTTTGGCAATTATTCCACTGACGCTGACTTCAGATTTGGCAAACTCTGACTTCAGCAATACTTATACGGAGGAGGCAACAATGGCTTATTTGGACAGTTTGAATATGCTTTATGTGGCACTCACACGGGCGGAAGATGTCTTTTTTGGTTTCATTCCTTACAAAGAGAAAATTGGATCTCAGAATTCGATTGAAGTCCAGCTGCAGCAATTGATTCAGTCGCATACTGATCCAGCATCAGAACTGAGTCTGACTTCCCATTATGATCAAGAGTCAAAAGTATTTGAATTTGGGGATTGGCCTGAAGATCAAGAGAAAACTAGCATCCTGGCTAAGTCCCCAGAACTTCGCTGGGCCTATAAAAATTGGTCTGAGGTGCTGTCACTTAAGAAGTATGCGGTTGACTTCTCTCCAGAAGGAATGGAGCAGCGGAAGAAGCAGTTGTTTGGTCTGATCGTACATGAGATCTTAGAGTTATCTGCTGATAAAGCAGCTACTATGCAGAATCTGCAAGCATTTTACTTTGACGGAAGGCTAAATGAGGATGAGAAGAAGTTGGTGCAAAAGCAATTAGATCACCTTTTTACAGACCCACTTTTTGCTTCCTGGTTCGGTACAGCGGGGATTCTTTTATCTGAGCAGGGGATTCTTCTACCCGGAGGAAAGCAAAAACGGCCCGATCGGATTATTCTGAAGGCCGACGAGGCTTTAATTGTGGACTTTAAAACCGGTGAAGCCCAAAGTCGCTATGCCAGTCAAGTGCGGGAATACATGGAGTTGGTTTCCAAACTGGCTCGGAAGCCAGCCAAAGGCTATTTATGTTATTTAGAAACAGGATTAATTGAGGAGGTTTATGCATAGTTTTTTGAGAAATACAGCAAAAGAGATCCTCGACAGTGGTGTTGATCTGCAGAAGCTCACGGTAGTTTTGCCAAACAGAAGAGCGGGATTGTTTTTCACCCAGCATTTGGGAAGCCTGATTACGGAGCCGACTTGGATGCCTGAGGTGAAAACCATTGAGGATGTCTTTTATGATTTGGCTGAAAATCGCCCTGCGGATGATTTGACTATGATATTTGAGTTGTATCGGGTATATCAGGAACTCAATCCGGAAGCAGAGACTTTCGATCGGTTTTATTTCTGGGGAGAAATGATCCTGAAGGATTTCAATGATGCGGATCAATTCATGGCAAATGCCGATAAACTCTATCATCATCTGTCTGAAATCAAAGAATTGGAGTCAGACTTAAGTTTTCTGACCCAAAGTCAAGTTGAATTGATTAAGCAATTCTGGTCCTCTTTTATCCGTCAGGATAGCGATCATCAGGAGAAGTTTTTGAAGTTTTGGCAACTGCTCAGCTCACTTTATTCCAGTCTACAAGTTTCTTTGGCCATTTCTGGATTGGCTTACTCGGGGATGTTGTATCGCAAAGTTGCAGAGTCTTTGGATACCCTTTCTCGCCCTGAGAAGACACATCATTTCATTGGATTTAATGCGTTCGCCGGAACTGAGGAAGCTTTGATCAAGCATTACATCACTGAATTTGGCGCAAAGATTTATTGGGATGTGGATGCTTACTACTTGGATGACAAGGTGCAAGAGGCAGGGCTGTTTTTTCGGGACTATCAAAAGGATCCCATCTTTGGTCCGACCTTTCCAGAGGAGATTCCAACACAGATTCAGAACCAAAAAGCAAAGATTAAAATCTATGCAACCCCTTTAAAAACCAACCAAGCCAATTTGGTCGGTTCGATTTTGGAAAAAATCCCAGCTGGTGAAGCTTGGGAAGAGACCGTGGTGATTTTGCCTGACGAGCAGATGCTTTTTCCAATCTTGCATACCCTCCCAGCGCAAGTGGGTAAAGTCAATGTGACCATGGGTTACCCGGTGAAAAATGCGCCTGTGTATTCCTTTTTGGAGGCTGTGTTAGAGTTGCAACGATTCATCAAAGTGGAAGATGGGAAGTTACTTTTTTACCATACAGCGGTCAAAAATCTATTGAGCTCCATCTATTTGAAAAGTGAAAATCCCGGTTTTGCAGAGGAATTGACAGAGGAAATGCAGCGTTTGAATCAGATCCATGTTTCAGTAGAAAAGCTTCATGAAGGTGGCGCATTGTATCAATTGATCTTCCGAAAGCTGGAGAATGACTCGCTATTTCCATACTTGGCTAATCTGATGGAAGCGCTTGCCGAGCGATTGAAGGATGAACCCTTGCAGTGTTCCTATCTTTACCAGTGTTTCAAACAGTTGACGAGATTACGGGAGATTTTTGCGCGACAGGATATTCTATCCATCAATCGAGAGTTTTTTATCCGGCTTTTCCGTCAGATTTTTCGAGAGGTGAAGCTGCCTTTTGAAGGTGAACCGCTTCAGGGTTTGCAGATCATGGGCGTCTTGGAATCCCGAAATCTGGACTTCAAACGAGTGATCATTTGCAATATGAATGAGGATAGCTTTCCGCCGTCTTCGGGTCTGAATTCAATGATTCCCTTCAATATTCGCAAGGCATTTGGATTGCCCGTTCAAGAGCAGAATGACTCGATCTATGCTTATACGTTCTATCGGCTTTTGCATAGTGCCGAGGAGATCCACATGATTTATACCACGGCTTCGGATCAGGGAAAGGCTGGCGAAAAGAGCCGATATATGCAGCAGATGGGAGTGGAGCTGGGAAGGAAGATCGAAGAAGAAGTAGTATTTATTCCAATCGATCAGAAGTCTCCCGAAGCCATCACGATTCAAAAGAGTACTGAAGTGCTTGGCTTGCTGGATAAGTATTTGATGAATGAAAATGGAGTCTCCGGGACTTCCTTTTCGCCTTCTGCGCTAAGTGTTTTCTTGGACTGTAGGCTGAAATTCTACCTTCAGTATCTGGCCAATATTCAGGAAAAGCAGGAAGTAAGTGAGGAAATCGATGCGGCTGTTTTTGGAAATTTGGCCCACCTCAGCATGGAGATTCTATATCAGGGTTTTGCGAAGCGGAAGAATCGAACCCTACTGGAAAAGTCGGATTTTGAGGAATTGAGCAAGAATTGGATACTTCCGGCAATCGAACAAGCCATTCGGAAGTTATATTACCTAGAAGGAGAGGCCGATACCAAACTGAATGGGCAGATGGTAATCGCTCGAGATGTCTTGCAAAAGTATTTGCACCAGATCTTGAAAATCGACGAAGCTTCGGCTCCATTCAAGTTGATCTCATTGGAGAAAGAGAAAAGATATACAGCAGGCTTAGCAATCAACACTGTTTCAGGTATTCAGACAGTTTCCTTAAAAGGAATCATCGACCGTGTAGATGAACATAATGGCTCGGTAAGATTGATCGATTACAAGTCAGGGCAGGACAACAAGAACTTTCCCGATGTGGCTTCGCTTTTTGATCGGGAGCATAAATCCCGGAATAAGGCCGCGATGCAAACTATGTTTTATGGCTTAATTTACCGAGCCACAAATCCGGAAAACACCTTGCCACTAAAGCCAGCGATTTTCAATCTCAGGGAGATGTTTGGGGATGATTTCAATCCGTATTTGCAGCAGAAACAGCCTTATAAAACAGGAGTTGAAGTAAATGATTACCGAGAGTTTGAAGCTGAATACAAAGAGGCACTAACTACGTTACTGGAGGATATTTATAACCCTGAAATACCCTTCGACCAAACTGACGATTTGAAGAAATGTGAGTATTGTCCCTACAAGGAGATTTGTGGGAGGTAATAGTAGCTGTTGGAGCATTCCCTTTCGGGAGCTAGGATCTAAAATGAATTTTGAGACTCTTGATTTATATCTTAAGTGTTAGTTTGATCGTAGCTGTTATTTGGATCATTCACAATCAGTAAAAAAGGTGGATGATTTTTCATCCACCTTAAACTCACTGAATTCCTTATTTGGGCATTGGTTAGAAATCATCCATCCAAGGCGCGCCTTTTTTCCAATTTCCTACGAAACCCATTTCAAATTGAATATTAAAATACGGGAAATTGTCTAACGGAGACTGCTGGAAGTTGGAGAATGACGATTCCCAGAAATACCCCGTGTTGGTAGGAATTCTGTATGAAAATTTCAACCGAAATGTGGAGGTTGATTCGCTCCAAAACTGGGAGATTGACACTCCCATTCCAAGGATTATTCCATCAGGGAAATGCAGGAGATTGACAGAGGTACTGGGGTTTTGAAGCAGAGAGCCGAAATCATCATCTGGCGTAGGTTTAGACAGAAATAGATTGTTCTCAATAAATGAATAACCCACAAATGGAAATAGCGTGAAGGAGTTCTTTAGTTTTATATGATAATTTAAAGTGAAATTAGTACTTAAAGATCTTCTAAGGAGCTCGGAATTCAGTGATGGGTTACTTCTATTTTGATTTCCGATAGCGAAATCAAATCCAGGTTCAAATCTTTTAATTCTATAATTCAATCCCAAACCATAATTGAAGCTTGACCTCGGAATGGCAGGATAGCCGCTTTCAAGCAAAAGTGGGTTGATATTACTGGAAGTCGAAGTCATGAATGCCGGTAATACTAAAAACAGACTAAATCCCCTGTCAAAATCAGGAGCCGTCTGCTCCGGCAGTCTGAAACCCTTTTGGGCATTGCTTGATAAACTAAGAGTAAGAGTGAGTAAAATTAAAAGCGCTGTTTTTCATGTTACGGGGCTACTTTAACTAAATATATATAATTCTCAAAATTCTATCTTAGTCATCTTACTCCCACCACTTTTCCTTTTCTATTTTTTTTCCCAGCTTATATCTGATACTCAGGAAGTGGTTCAGTGAAGTGCCTCTTTGGAGAACCTCGAAGTCATGTATTACTTGGGGATTGTTGCTTGCAAAATACTCTCCGTAAATCCTTACTTTAGCTGTTGTCCCCAGATTTCCCGAAAATCTATATGCTAGATGAAATCTTCTGGATAACTGATATCTAATTTCAGATCCAAGTTCTAAGGCTATAGACGATCTGTTGGAAATTTCGCTGGCATATTCCATTCCTATAGTGGGTGCTGGCTGGGGAAATACATCAGTTCCTGCACCCCGAAAACCAGTTGATGATTTAAATTCAAACTGTTGAAGCATGATAACTCCTCCGAAGAAATGAAGACTAAACTTTTTAAACTGAATTCCTGGAGAGTAAATTGCTCGTAAGGGAATTTGTAAGGTGGCAAATCCTCCTCCTCCCTGATTTCCATATCTTGTGAAAGGCATGTAACCAGGTTCTCGGTAGTAGGCACTTACGGCAAAATTAAAAGTAGTTCTGTAAACACCAAGCTCAAATTCCCATTGATCTGAATATTCGTAAGTAGCTGCCAGCCCAATGGTGGCAGAAGGCCAAAGGTCACGAAAGATATATCCTTGAGGATCATCAAATCTGGCTTTTTCATTGCGGACACCTGCATCAATGCCCAAGGAAAATTTTCCCTGGGCTGATACGTTCAGTGATATACACGAGATCAGGATACAAAATATGTAGTATTTAGACTTCATGGTTTGAATAAGCTTAACCGTCATTTTTCTTGATCTTTAAACTGATTTCACCCTCTTGGTTTCCTATTTTTACGTAGTGGCAGGACTTACTTTCTTTGATTTTCACATTTTTCGCAGCCTTCCACTTGGTCTTTCAGAATGTTAGACTAAAGCCACCTGAAGTGAAACTAGCGGTATTTTACCTAAACAAATGTTATGCAAAAATATCTACCTGTGTCGCAATTTTCTGAAGCTTTCTTATACTCACTAGATGAAATAGTTATTACATCTAGTGTATCTTGTTCAAGATAATGCCCTGCCTTTTTTATCAGTTCTACCTAAGCTTTCCTATTCCCACCACTTTTCCTTTTCTATTTTTTTTCCCAGCTTATATCTAATACTCAGGAAGTGGTTTAGTGAAGTGCCTCTTTGGAGAATCTCGAAGTCATGTATTACTTGGGGATTGTTGCTTGCATAATACTCTCCGTAAATCCTTACTTTATCTGTTGTCCCCAGATTTCCCGAAAATCTATATGCTAGATGAAATCTTCTGGATAACTGATATCTAATTTCAGATCCAAGTTCTAAGGCTATAGACGATCTGTTGGAAATTTCGCTGGCATATTCCATTCCTATAGTGGGTGCTGGCTGGGGAAATACATCAGTTCCTGCACCCCGAGAACCAGTTGATGATGTAGATTCAAACTGTTGAAGCATGATAACTCCTCCGAAGAAATGAAGACTAAACTTGTTAAACTGAATTCCTGGAGAGTAAATTGCTCGTAAGGGAATTTGTAAGGTGGCAAATCCTCCTCCTCCCTGATTTCCATATCTTGTGAAAGGCATGTAACCAGGTTCTCGGTAGTAGGCACTTATGGCATTATTAAAAGTAGTTCTGTAAACACCAAGCTCAAATTCCCATCGATCTGAATATTCGTAAGTAGCTGCCAGCCCAATGGTGGCAGAAGGCCAAAGGTCACGAAAGATATATCCTTGAGGGTCATCAAATCTGGCTTTTTCGTTGCGTACCCCTGCGTCAATGCCCAAGGAAAATTTTCCCTGGGCTGATACGTTCAGTGATATACACGAGAACAGGATACAAAATATGTAGTATTTAGACTTCATGTTTTGAATAAGCTTAACCGTCATTTTTCTTGATCTTTAACCTGATTTCACCCTCTTGGTTTCCTGTTTTTACGTAGTGGCAGGACTCACTTTCTTTGATCTTGACCCGCTTTGAAAATTTCCAGCTTGGCTTGCAAGGAATGGGCTTGGATTGATCTATAGGGTTCCATCCGGGAGATGAGTTATATTCTGGCTTGCATTGCTTGATCAGAGGAGAACCTGGGGAGAAGGTCACAGTCGCGGTATAGGGTGGCCATAGAATATTGACTTTATTTTCGTTTGGTCTCTCTATTGTTCCATTGTCTGAGGAAAATGGTCCTGGTTTGTAATACAGTGGATAATACACTTTTGTAGCAGGCATTGGATGGTAGGTCTTGGCTTTGACAGATATCGAGACAATATTTGCATTAAAGGCCCACCATACCCCTAGTCTTCTTCTTTGAAGTCTGGTAAAATATCCTCCCGTAGAGTGGGTTCCATAGTTAGTGGTCCATACCTTAGCTTTCATACGCCGATTGCTGGCAAAATAGATATATTCTGTTTGTCGTATTCCCCCAGTCCAATGCCCGTAGTTATCAGTGAATGTTCGTCTATTGGTCGTTCTATTGCAATAGTAAAAATCAAAATCCTGAGGTTGGGGAGTGGTGGGCATCCAATCTGCTTTGGATTGATCAATGACTTTCAACTCCATATCAGCCTCCTCTTCCTCCACTGATCCGAAAAGAAAAATACCAGGCTCGATCTCATAAAACGGATCGTCCTCAAAATCATGCGAGGCGTAGATCTTTTTTATTTCCTCCTGAGTCATGGTTTCCAGAATTTGTTCCAGCCGCTCAGTATAATAGTCATGGTACACCATCGTCCCAAATTCTGTGTATCGTGCTACTTTGCCATCTATCATGAGTTCCCGTTTTTCATTGACTATAGAAGCAGTGAATTCGTCTGTAATAATGGAATCCTCTGCTATGTCATCATCTAGAATTTGTAATAATGCTGGATTTATTCGTGCCAATTCTTCATTTTTTTGGCGTAACGAGACGAATTTATCCTCAAACAGCTTCAACTCTTCTATTGGCTTCTCTATATTATTCTCCAAAAAATCTGAGAAACTATTCAGGTTTGCAAAGGATATCCTTCCGGTAGGATCAAGCTCGGGAGGAAGTACCTTAGCAATTAGATCATCCTTAAGGTTGAGCTGATCTGGACTTTCTTCAATTTCCTGACAAGAACCGAGGAAGAGAATTCCTGTCATCGCCAAAGCGCCTAAATAAAATCTAAAAACGCTTGCAAATTTACCAATTACATTGTTTTTGTAATGATTTGTAATGATTTCATGATTTGATTGGATTAAGTTGAATAATAAATGAATAACTACTACTAAAATAATGCATCTGCTCTAAATACAAATACTCTCAAACTAAAATAAATCTAAATTTTTTTTATGGTTTTCATAAAAAAAATTAATGGCAAAGTGTGGCGTTTGGAATGGCGTAATTCTCTTAAAATCAACTGATTTCTAGATGCTACACATTGGTAATGATAAGTTATCCGACGAACTTGCTTCGATAAATTCATTATCGACATACCTACAAGTAACTAATGTCCCATCAAGACCAAATCCATCTAAATAACTAGCTAGATCCAATGTCTTACCCATATTATATTTCAAAAAAACAGATTTATACAATAAAAAATATTTTTAGTTTTAAACATAGATTGTCAGAATCCGACCATTCATACCAATGTGATTCAGATCAAATAGTCTTTTCATATATTGGTAATTCCAAAATAACTTAATAACCCTATGAGAAAATCAGTTCTGGTCTTGGTACTGTGTTGCCTGACTTTGTGGAGTTGTACCAAAAAAGAAGGATCAGATCCTTTTGCTACTGTTAAACCCGAAGAAAGTAGATTTACCAAAATCTCTCTTACAGAAGGTCTCAATGAACCAATGGAGCTAGAAGTCCTCGAAAACGGGGATGTGCTTTTTATCGAGCGAAATGGGAAATTGAAACTTTATCAGGCCGCTTCTTCCGAAACTATCGAAGTTGGAGACTTGGAGGTTTATCCGGATGGTGAAGACGGTTTACTTGGTTTGGCCAAGGATCCGAATTTTGCTAGCAATAATTGGATTTACCTTTATTATGCGCCTGCTGAAGGTGAATCGATCAACCGGCTTTCCAGATTTGATTTCAAAGAAAACTTGCTTGATGTAAGTTCGGAAAAGATCATGCTGGAAGTTCCCGTATTCAGAGGCTGCTGTCACTCGGGAGGGTCGATTGAATTTGACGGAAAAGGGAATCTGTATCTGTCCATGGGGGACGACAGCACGCCTTTTGAGTCAGATAATTACAATCCCATCGATGAGCGTGCAGGAAAACCGGAGAACGTAGACGCGCAGCGAAGCTCAGGCAACTCCAACGACCTCCGAGGATCAATCATTCGAATCAAACCTGAGGCGGACGGCAGCTATTCCATTCCTGAAGGAAATCTTTGGCCTGTTGGTACGCCCAATACTCGACCAGAGATCTATGTCAAAGGAAATCGCAATCCCTATCGAATCTCCATTGATCAGCGAAACGGTAATTTATTTTGGGGTGAGGTCGGGCCTGACGCATCGATAGATTCGATGCAGCGCGGACCAAAAGGTCATGATGAAATTAACTTGGCAACTAAAGCAGGATATTTTGGCTGGCCATATTTTGTAGGAAATAATAAGCCCTATTGGAACTATGACTTCGAAACGCAAGCGAGTGCTTTTGAGTTTGATCCAATCGCTCCAACGAATACTTCTCCAAATAATACAGGCCTTGAAATACTTCCTGCGGCTACTTCTGCGCTAATCTGGTATCCCTATAGCGCGTCTGAGGAGTTTCCCGCACTGGGCGAAGGCGGTAGAAATGCAATGGCTGGCTCTGTCTACTACCGAGAGGATTATGATGAATCTGAAGTTAGGTTTCCTGGCTATTACGATGGTAAAGTTTTTATTTACGACTGGATGCGGAACTGGATCTTTACGGTGAGCCTGACAGAGAATTACGAGTACGATACCATGGAGCGATTCATGCCATCAACCGTTTTTGATAAGCCAATAGATATGCAGTTTGCCAAAGATGGCTCCTTATATATGCTGGAATATGGCACTTATTGGAGAGCTCAAAATAATGATGCAGGACTGTATCGAATTGTTTTTGCCGAAGGTAATCGAGCCCCTGAAGTCAAAATTTCTGCAGCTAATAAAGTTGGTGCAGCGCCATTCCAAGTTAATTTTTCATCGGAAGGCACGCTAGATTTAGATACAGATGATGCTATAAGTTTAGAATGGGACTTTGGAACAGGCGGAGTACTATCCCAGGAAGTCAATCCCTCATTTACTTTTGAAAAAGCAGGCACTTATCAAGTCAAATTAACGGCAAAGGATAAAAGTGGAGAAAGCAGTCAAGCTACTTTGGAAATAAAAGTGGGGAACGAGGCGCCAGTTGTGCAGATTAACTGGAATGGAAACCGAAGCTTTTATTTTGGAAACGAAGCAATCGACTACGCGTTGAATGTCAGCGACCTAGAAGATGTCACCATTGATCAATCTCAGCTGGACTTGACTATCACCTATTTAGAAGGCTACGATCTGATTAAAGTTGGGCATGCCGAAGAAGTCCTGAGTATTGGAGAAACTTACATCAATCAAGCGGGCTGTAAGGCTTGTCACGCTGTAGCAAACCAATCAGTAGGGCCGAATTATACGGCAGTTTCGGAGAAATACAAAGGGGATGCCAATGCCCAAGTCTACCTCGCCAACAAAATCAAAAATGGAGGAGGAGGAGTATGGGGCGAGCGAGTCATGCCGGGGCACACTCATTTGGAAGATCAGCAGGTCTCTGAAATGGTGAGCTACATTCTCGCCGTTGCAGATCCTGACCGAGGCGGAAAGCTGCCGACAACTGGGACTTACCGATTGGAAAACACGGTACAGGCGGAAGGTTATTACTTAGTCCAAGCTAGCTACACCGACCAAGGCGCCAATGGAATCAGTCCTTTAAACACTACTACTCAACTAACCATTCGAAATCCAAAGGTGATGGCTTCTAATGTGGATCAATTGGAAGGTGCAGCCCGAGCTAATGGTGAAAATGTCAGTTTTGTGAAATATACAGTCAATGATTCATGGGTAATGCTTCAAGACATTGACTTGAAACAGATCAATGGAATCACCCTGGAGGTCGATCCTACCAATACAGGGGGGATATTGGAACTTCGAGCTGGAAGTCCTAAGGGGAAGTTACTGGCAGTGACTAAAAGTTTGACTAAGGCGAATCGTCCGAAAGGAAGTGATAGTGGCTGGTTTACAGTTGAAATACTGATCGAGCAAACAGACGTAATGGGAGATGTTTATTTGGTGTTCAAGGCTGAGCAAGAAGTTTCGATATGGAACACCTTCCAATTGAACAGTCTAAAGTTTAACAGGTAAGCGAGATTTTTATTTTTAGGGAATTGGTTTGAGCTAGAATTTTTCCAACTAATTCCCTAAATTGATTTAAACTTTTTAATCATGATCCCAATCCTGAAAAATTGTATCAATTGCGACGCTCCGATACGGGGAAGAATTGACAAGAAATTCTGTGACGATTCTTGCCGAAATACTTACAATAATCAGCAAAATTCAGCATCCACAAATCTGATTCGAAATATTAATCACGCCTTGAAAAAGAATCGGAATATTCTTGAGTCACTTATTCCCCAAGGGGAGGAGCTCGCAAAAATCACTAAAGACAAAATGCTCAGATCGGATTTTCAGTTCAAATATTTCACTCATAGCTATGAAACGAAAAAAGGAAGTCAATACCTATTTTGCTATGATTTCGGATATTTAAAACTGGAAGGCGATTGGTTTTTGATTGTAAAAGGAAAGGAGACTTAATCCATCTGGTAGTATATCTCTATATCCTTTGATCAAAAGTCGAATCACAGCAATAAGCGGGATTTTTTTCAAAGTAGAAGATCCCACCGAAACGAAAAAATGGTACCGGGAGTACTTAGGTTTGAATACTGACCAGTACAATGCTACCTTTAAATTGAAATTACTACTAAACCTCAAGAAAAAGGCTTCACAAATTGGTCCCAATCGACTCAAAGACGGAGTACTTCTAGCCCTCTGAAATGGAATCTATGATCAATTATCGCGTGGAAAACCTTATGGAATTACTTGAATTCCTTAAATCTAAAGGAGTGCAGATTCTAGATGAAATAGTGTCTTACTAGTATGTAAAATTTGCTCACATCTTGAACCTAGCGGGACACAGTATAGCACTATGGGAGCATATTGACTCCCAATATGACAAATTACTAGATGGAAGAATAAAAGCTGAAACTATGGAAAAAACACAGATACAACACGAATTTGATGGGAAAAGGGGATCATTTTTTTTTGAAGAAGATCAAATGAGATTCGCTGAAATGGTCTATTTGATGGCTGAACCTGAAAAGATGATTATTGAACATACAGAAGTCAAGGAAAGTCTCCGAGGGCAAGGGATTGGGCAGAAACTTTTAGAGCACCTTGTGGACTATGTAAGAAAGGAGGAGATTAAAGTGAAACCGATCTGCAAATTTGTAAAGGCTCAGTTTAAAAAGCGAGAAGATCTTCAGGACGTGCTGAGCTGATTACAATAAGAAAAATAAGAAAGCCAGAAAAACCAGTGCAAGCCCGACTAGCAATATCCAGGTTATGCGTTGTAATTCATTTTTGCGTTTGAATCGATGGGCTATCGCTTCATTTAATGATTCCGAATCCGCTTTGCTTCGATAATTGGGATCACTTTTGCCATCAGAATAGGTTGCGTTTCCCCTGATTTTTCCCAATTTATGATTGTCTTTCAATCGATTGTTGGAATCCATCGAAAAGCCTGCTCCTCCACTCATAGGTTTTAATTTGCCTGAACTTAATGATTAAATTTCAGATAGAAAAGGATATAAGGCTCAATGAATGTATTGAGGTTTTATAAAAATCCGGCTTGGCTAATCGCCGGCCAATGACTAATCCTGATCTTTTGAATCGGATGTGAATCAATTCCAATCGCCTAATTGCAGCCCGGCATCAAGGTCAGCTAGAGGAATACTTCGCGGGCTTACCGATTTCGGCTATCGTACCTTTGTTGCCGATCTAGCAGTAATTCGAAATTATCAAAATCAGGGAATTGGAAGAGGGCTTTTGGAAGAGGCCCGAAAATCAGGTCCAGATGCACGATTGGTTTTGTTTTCGGCAGAAGATGCTGAAGGTTTTTATCAAAAATTAGGTTTTCAGCTTTATGAGCGATGCTATCAGTTAAAGCCGGAGGAGCGGTTGCGTTGATTTTATACAAAATGGTTAACTTTCTGATCGACCAATCAAACTTGATTTACATGAAAAAATTGTTACTTACAGGGACAGCTTTGTTATTTTCTTTAAGTGTCTTTGCCCAAAAGACTTACATCCATGCCGGAAAATTATTTGATGCAAGGGCTGGAAAAATACTTACGGAGCAGACGATCGTGGTTGAAGGAAATCAAATTCTTTCTGTCAATTCTGGTTATCAAAATCCAGGAACAAACGGTGAAGCAATCGATCTTAAAAATGCTACTGTGATGCCAGGCTTGATGGACATGCACGTCCATATCGAGAGTGAGACAAGTCCGACTCGTTATGTAGACGGATTCATAGACAATGAAGCAGATGTAGCTTTCAAGTCGTTGGCCTTTGCTGAAAAAACGCTGATGGCAGGGTTCACTACGGTTAGAGATCTGGGAGGATCAGGAGTAAATATTGCTCTCAGAAATGCGATAGCAGCAGGTACAGTAGCTGGACCCCGGATCTATACTGCGGGAAAAGCAATCGCTCCAACAGGTGGACATGCCGATCCAACCAACGGAGTGCGAAGGGATCTGATGGGTGATCCCGGGCCAGATCAAGGAGTGATAAATGGCCCCTTCGAGGCTAGAAAGGCAGTTCGTCAAGCAGTAAAATACGGATCGGATGTGATCAAAGTGACTGCAACAGGAGGAGTACTCTCGGTAGCTCGTGATGGATCAGCTCCACAGTTCCAGCAGGATGAATTGGATGCAGTGGTAAAAACTGCTAAGGATTTTGGGATGCACGTTGCGGCTCATGCGCATGGTGACGAAGGAATGCAGCGTGCGATTTTGGCAGGAGTTCACTCCATCGAGCATGGTACTTTGATGAGCGAGGCCACTATGAAGCTGATGAAAGAAAAAGGGACTTATCTGGTACCAACTATTACTGCCGGAATGACTGCGGCTCAATTGGCCGAAGTTCCGGGCTACTATCCTGAAGTGGTCGCGGAGAAGGCAAGAAGAATCGGAGCCCAAATTCAAGATACCTTCGCAAGGGCATATAAAAGTGGCGTAAAGATTGCTTTTGGAACCGATGCGGGAGTCTATCCACACGGTGACAATTATCGGGAATTCGTCTACATGAGTGAGGCAGGAATGCCGAATACCGAAGTCTTGCAATCTGCGACTTATCATAATGCTGTATTTATGGGGATCGAAGATAAACTTGGTCAGATTGAATCGGGGAAAATTGCCGATATCGTGGCGGTAAGCGGAGATCCTTTGACAGATATTTCGGTGATGAAAAATGTTGTTTTTGTTATGAAAGAGGGTAAAATATTTAAAAAATAGGGAGAATGTAAGTCCCTGACTACTATTCAGTTCAAACCCTTTTCTTATTTCTAAATCTAATCTAGTATGAAATTCAAATTTTTAATTGTCGCTTTCCTTACGATCAATTTAAGCTTTGCGCAGCAAAAAGAATCCGCTATCAAAGCGACTGATCCAAAAGCCCAAGTCTTTGAGTCCAAACATTCAGTAACGATTGATGGAAAGACGATCAACCTGAATGCAAAAGCAGGGACTATGGAGTTGAAAGACGAGAATAATAAGCCGATTGCCTTATTCGGATTTACCGCATATTTCAAAGAAAATCCAGAGAAAAACCGTCCGATAATTTTTGCTTACAATGGGGGACCAGGTTCTTCCTCTTACTGGCTTCATATGGGGATCATGGGCCCAAAGCGAATTGTAGTGGATGATCCCAACTACAATCAACCTGCGCCTTATCAATTGGTGAATAATGAATTCTCAATTTTGGATGTGGCCGATGTGGTCATGATGGATCCGGTGGGAACTGGACTTAGTGTTCCAATCGGTGAGTCAACAGGTAAAGATTTCTGGGGAGTAGACCAGGATATTCGTAGTGTGAGCTTATTTATTATGCAGTTTTTGAAGGAACATGATCGCCTTAATTCTCCCAAATATATCCTTGGCGAGAGCTACGGAACCTTCAGAAATGCTGGTGTGATGAATTATTTGCTGGGAAGTGGCTACGGATTGAATGGAGTGATCATGGTCTCTGCTGTTTTTGATCTTCGAACGCTATTCTTTGCGCCAAATGAAGACATGTCTTACGTAGTCTATCTGCCTACGATGGCTGCAACATCCTGGTATTATGATAAAGTCGCAAACAAGGGAAAGGATCTGCCATCTTTTGTACAGGAAGTTCGTGAGTTTACGGAGAATGAATACATGCCTGCACTTTTCAAGGGTAATACACTCACAATAGCTGAGCGTACTCGAATTGCTGGTAAACTTCAGGAATATACTGGGGTCTCTTCCGAAATATGGGAAAGAGCCGACTTGAAATTGATGGCGGGGGAGTACTTTCAGGAATTGCTTCGAAAAGAAGGGAAAACGGTGGGGCGACTCGACTCGCGATATTCCGGAATCAACAAGGATCCAATGTCAATGGATTCCTTTACTGATCCTCAAAGTGATGCCATTTCACCTGCTTATACCATGGGTTTTTTAGATTATTTTCATGGAGCGTTGAATGTGAGTAAGGAGTTGAACTATTCAACTTCAGCGTATTCCAAAGAAGGATTCAACTGGGACTGGAAGCATAAAGGAACAGATTCCTGGGGGGCTGATGCTTCGGTGACGACCCTACCCGATATGGAAAATGCGCTGTCTAAAGATCCTAATGTAAAGATTCTGATCATGAATGGGTACTATGATTTGGCTACGGTGTTTTACGGAGTAGAGCACTCCATCGCTCATTTGAATATCCCTAAGTCCGCCAGTGATCGGATCATTATGACCTATTATGAAGCGGGACATATGATGTATACAGATCTTCCTTCCGCAAAACTCTTTCGTGATGATCTGAAAAATTTTATTCAAGACACCCTTCGAAAGTAATATGAAAATGCCCAATCGAAAAGTCCAGTTCTCCTATATAATTCAAGAATTTACGACCTCAGTACTATTCGGTTGGGCATTTTTAGTTTTTTCATGCGCAGAGGCACAGAAGCCCGAAAGACAAAACCTATACTTTCCTCCTAATGGATCAATTGATTGGGAGACTCAATCTTAAGTGAGCTAGGTTGGGATGCAGGAAAACTAGTGGAATTACTTTCTTGGCTACCCGGGCAGGGTACTCGGGCTTTCATTATTCTAAAAGACGAAAAAATTGTCACGGAGGAATATTGAGGAGAAAAGCTTACTGGGCTAGATGATATGAATCAAAACTCGTTTTGGTATTGGGCTTTCACCGGAAAAACATTAACCGCTACGTTGGTAGGTATTGCGCAGGAGAATCGCTTATTGAAGACTTCTGATCGGACACAGCAATACTTTGGCAAAGTGTGGACTACACTAACATCCTCACAGGAGCGTGATATTAAATTAATCCATCACTTAACCATGACAAAGGACTGAACGATCAACATATAGCTATTGACAATACAAACCCTGAAATTCTCACCTATTTGGCTGTTCCCGGTGAACGGTGGAGTTACCACAAGGCCCCCCATACGTTATTAGAACAAGTAATTGTTAAAGCTGCGGGGAAAAGTTGTCAATCTTTTTTTGAAGAGGCTCTCGGGAAAAAGATTGGAATGAAAGGTTTTTGGCAGAAGTCTGGATTTAATAATGTATTTTTCAGAGATACAAGGTCCTTTGCACGATTCGGTCTACTTCTCTAAGCAAAAGGAAATTGGAACGGTGAAAAAATTTACTCGGGGAGTTACTTTAATGAGTTATCACAAAGCGCTCAGACCATCAATCGAGCTTATGGTTATTTGACTTGACTCAATGGTAAGTCTTCGTATATGCTTCCTCAAAGCCAAACCGTTTTCCCCGGAATGTTGATTCCTCAAGCGCCAGATGACATGCACCAGGCAATGGGTAAGAATGGGCAGTTTTTGATGATACTTCCTTCCGAAGGATTGGTAATAGTGCGAATGGGTAGTTATTCTGATACTCTTCCGGTTCCATTTTTATTGATTCCTGAGATTTGGGATCGTTTGAATCCAGTGATTGGGAGATGAGAACTAAAGATAGAGATTTACCCTAATCAATGAAGATATAATCTTTTATTTTATCCAAAGTCATTGGCTTTTCGAGAAAACCGCTAACTATTTCAAATTCTTTAGCTCTCTGGCGATCCAGAAAATCTATTGAACTGGATAATATTACGATTCGATCTTTTCTGAAAGGGAAGAATGTTGAATACTTGTCCAAAAATTCCCAACCATTCATAACTGGCATATTAATATCCAAAAGAATAAGGATTCCTTCGTCCTTAGATAATCGTTTGATTTCAGCCAAAGCATTCTCAGCATCCTGAAATTCTAAGATATTTTTCGAAATGTCCGCCTTTCCCAATAATCTTCTATTTATCAAATTATTGATAGGGTCATCATCCACTAGAAAAATGGCATTGTAATGAGGCATTAATTTGTTTAAAGAAAAATAATTTTTGATATACTGGCCAATATACGATTATTCCGCTCGCTGGAAAAAGGAAAAACCTTCTATTAATGAGTTTGACCGCTGGTTTTGCATATTTCTAAAAAAAAAGAGATCCTGAAAAGGATCTCTTTGATTATTGGGTTAGTGGAATTACATCATTCCACCCATTCCGCCACCGCCCATTGGAGGCATTCCTGCGGAATCTTCTTTCTTGTCGGCTACCACACATTCGGTAGTCAGAAGCAATGCAGCAATTGATGCAGCATTTTCTAGCGCAAGACGGGTAACTTTAGTTGGATCGATTACACCTGCTTCGAATAGATCTTCGTAAATATCTGTTCGTGCATTGTAACCATAATTACCTTTGTTCTCTCTGATTTTATTGATCACTACTGATGGCTCGCCACCTGCATTTGATACGATAGTTCTCAAAGGAGACTCGATTGCCTGTCTTATGATGTTGATACCAGTATCCTCATCTTCGTTCAGTCCCTTAAGATCGTTAAGTGCTTCTGCGGCTCTTACAAAAGCTACACCACCACCTACAACAACACCTTCTTGTACAGCTGCTCTTGTAGCATGCAAAGCATCATCTACTCGATCTTTTTTCTCTTTCATTTCTACTTCAGTAGCAGCACCGATGTATAGAATAGCTACTCCACCTGATAGTTTGGCAAGTCTTTCCTGAAGCTTCTCTCTATCGTAGTCAGATGTAGTCTTATCGATTTGAGCTTTGATTTCAGCTATTCGCCCTTTAATGGCTCCAGCATCTCCAGCACCATTGACGATAATGGAATTATCCTTATCAATGTTGATTTTGTCAGCTCTTCCCAACATATCAGTTGTAGCATTTTCCAATTTGAAACCTCTTTCTTCAGAGATCACAGTACCGCCTGTTAAAATGGCGATGTCTTCCAACATTGCTTTTCTTCGATCCCCAAAACCAGGAGCTTTTACAGCTGCTACTTTGAGTGCTCCTCTAATCTTGTTTACTACAAGTGTAGCAAGTGCTTCACCATCTACATCTTCAGAAATAATCAAAAGTGGCTTACCAGTCTGAGCAATAGGCTCAAGAATAGGAAGCAATTCTTTCATAGAAGAAATCTTCTTGTCGTAGATTAATATGTAAGGCTGATCAAGTTCAACCTCCATTTTCTCGGTGTTGGTCACGAAATAAGGAGAAAGGTATCCTCTGTCAAACTGCATACCTTCTACAGTTTTTACCTCAGTTTCAGTTCCTTTTGCTTCTTCTACAGTGATGACACCGTCTTTACCGACTTTGTCCATCGCATCAGAAATCATCTTACCGATTTCCTCATCGTTGTTTGCAGACACTGTTGCTACCTGAGCAATTTCTTTTGAAGTAGAAATTCCCTTGGAGTTTTCTTTCAATCTAGCCACTACAGCCGATACCGCCTTATCAATGCCTCTCTTCAGGTCCATTGGATTAGCTCCAGCTGCAACGTTTTTAATACCCACGTTGAAAATTGACTGTGCCAGAACAGTAGCTGTAGTAGTACCATCACCTGCGTTGTCTGCAGTTTTTGATGCTACTTCTTTTACTAATTGGGCACCCATATTTTCAATAGGCTCGGACAATTCAATTTCTTTTGCTACCGAAACACCATCTTTTGTGATCGTTGGTGCACCGAATTTTTTATCAATAATGACATTTCTTCCCTTAGGGCCTAATGTCACTTTAACTGCATCTGCAAGTGCGTCCACACCTCTTTTTAATCGGTCTCTCGCGTCTGTGTTGAAAAATAGTTCTTTGGCCATTTTTATTAATTTTTGAGGTTATTTCTTTATTAAATTAAAGTATCGCGAAAATATCAGACTCTCTCATGATGAGGTATTCGCTTCCTTCGACACTTAATTCTGTGCCTGAATATTTTCCGTAGAGCACAGTGTCCCCTACTTTGACAGTCATGGGCTCATCTATCTTGCCATTACCCACAGCCACTACTGTTCCTTTCTGAGGCTTTTCCTTAGCAGAGTCAGGAATATAAAGTCCAGAAGCAGTTTTCACTTCTGCTTCGGCAGGCTGTACCAAAACTCTGTCAGCAAGAGGTTTGATTTTTACGTTTGACATGGTATGAATTTGTTTAAAGGTTAGATTGTAATCTTAGCTGCAATTAGCAGTTCTTATGCCATTTGCCAAAAATACAGAAAGGCTGACAAATCGACGCGGAATAATTGTTTAATTGAAAAAATGGACTTAAAAACTGGTAAGAACTACTGCCAATTTTTCAGTAGCTGTCGTGAAAAATGTCATAAATGTGCAAATTATAGAAAATATGATTCTATGAAAACACTTCCAAAATTAGATGACTGAGACTACCGTAGATTTTATTGAACTAACCCAAGCTTTTAATGGATCAATAAATACCAGCCAATTTAAAGATGTAAGGGTATTCAGTATTGGCTGAATTGATTGGTCATTACCGTAACTTAAATGAGCTGTGAATTGTGAAATAGGTTCTACCTCCAATTCAATGGAGGCCAATCAATAAAAATTAGCTGATGTCTGAAATAATCTTATGATTAGACGGCTATAAGTCGCATAACTAATACCTGAGAATTGCCCGGTGATAGTTTTTGGTATTATTAGCTATATGTTCCACTGACTTAAGGGTAGAACTATTTTTTCTGGAGAAATCGTATACCAGCTTGAAAAAATTAGCTGAGTATTCAGTTAAATAAAAAAGCCTGCCCGTTAATGGGCAGGCTTAATATTTTTTAGTTAAACAGCTGTTTTAATTCCCAGCGGTAGTGTCGACTGCTGTTTCTTCTGTTGGAGCAGGAAGTAGACTTTCTGTCTCACCGAATGCTGGAGCGACGACTTGCTGCTTTGCGTTTTCGATGTTTGGAGAAGAGAATTGATTGGACTGAGAATCAGTATAGAATGCTGATGTTGCTAAGCAAAGAACTAGAATGGATATAGCCAAAACCCAGGTTGCTTTTTCAAGTACATTTCCAGTTCGAGTTACCCCCATTATTTGAGAAGCGCTGCCTCCAAAAGCAGCTCCAACTCCTCCTTTTGAATTCTGTCCAAGAATCACCAAAATCAAAAGCACTGCTAGTATTAAGGTGACTGTGATTAATAAAGTAAACATGTGTTTATGTATTATTCTTTCAAATTATCAATTAACTCTGTAAAGGAAACCCTTTTATCCGGAAACTTCAATATCAATTTCTGATAAATTTCTTTTGCCATTTTGAACTTACCTTGACTTACAAGTATTTTAGCTAATGATTCAGAGACCATCTTATCAGATATTTTAGTGCTTTCCGCCGCTAGATTCTCAGTATTTTGAATTGCGTCTATTTCATTAATAGTAGCCAGCTTAATCGATTTTTTGCTGAAAGCCTTGATTAAATCAGTCTGTTCTTTTTTCTTCTCGTCTAAAATCTCCTTCTTCTCTTTCCTTTTGATGGTTTCTATCAAATCATCTGGATGACTTTTACGCCTTACCCTAGTTTTTCCCTCAGGGGCAATATTCCTTTGATCTGTTTCTTGTGAGCTCTCTCTTAAATCTTCATCAAGCCTTTTGAGCTTTTCTGTTTGCTCAGCTATACTTGCCTCTTTCGTTTTAGTTTCGGGCAATAAATCCTCTCCTAGGTCCTTTTTTAAACTGCTAGCTTGATCAGATACTAATTCTTCAATAAAATTTTTGAGCCAAACTCGATCTGGACTTGTTACAGCAGCCTTAGCTAATGTGTCAACTTGTACGCCTCCATTTTCTAAGAATTCATATCGGGCGGCCAATACGTGTGGGATTTGAAAATACGGAAAATTACTTTGGACCTTCTTCAAAAGAAGGACTTCATTTTTTTCTAAAAAGTCTGCACGTTGAATGAGTTCAAGAAATTGGGATGCGTTCACTTAGTCTTGTTTTTTTGAGTGAGATGACAATTTACCAGTTAGCCACTGTAGCAGTGAAAATATCCTGAATGATATTTTCAAAGATCACTTCAACTAATTGGCTTTCAACGTCCAGCAATGTAGTCGTTCTAGGGTCGTAATCTTGGAAAAAAGAAAAGGTCTGTTTTAGATTTTCTTCCTCATTGGAAAGATTGATATATTCTACTTCAACGAAAATAGAAAGACGCATTTGACCAGCTCTGTCAGGAAGATTTGGATCTGCGCTGGATACCACAGCCTGGGGTGCCAGCGTGTAGCGATTTATTGCTCCCATGAATTGCAGATCGCCGTTTGACCGAACTAGCTCAAGGGATGTATTCCGCTGGTAATACTCTTTTATGCTTTCCGTAAATCGTTGCTCCATATTAGCAGGACCCCCACCAGAATCATTAAAGAAATTATCCACCGAAAAGGTCTTGACCAAATCGTAATTGATATTGGTTCCTGTGAAGCTGTACTTGATAGAACAGCTTTGAAATAACAAAAATACCAATCCCAGAAGTGGGATAAGAAGTTTATTGGTCAATTTCATATTGCTTTATTTTTCTATAGAGTGTACGTTCGCTGATTCCTAGATCGCTGGCGGCATATTTTCGCTTATTATTATGCTTTCGAAGTGCCCTTATGATCATTTCTTTTTCTTTTTTCTCAAGAGAAAGTGAATTGTCATCTTCCTCATGTAAAATATCTTCAATGACATCTTCTTGATAATCTTCAGAATTCCCACTTTTATTCTTCTGTGGATCTATTACCATAGGGACGGAATAGTTTGTTGATGGCTCCGGAGTATCTTTTGAAGAGAATGAGGTTTCCATATCGTCGAATAGACTCTGATGCTTCTGCATAATGGAGGTATTGAGGCCATTTGCTTTGTAGCTATCCAAGACTAGTTTTTTGAGCTCATTCATATCCCGTTTCATATCAAAAAGTACTTTATACAGGAGATCCCGCTCTGAGTAGTCTGAGCTTTCCTTGCCTCCTGAAATACCTTGTAAAGTCATTGGAAGTTGGCTCTTCTCTTGGGGTAAATATTTTGTTAAGGTTTGAGTGTCCACATCTCGATTTTCCTCCAAAAGTGAGATTTGTTCTGCAAGGTTTTTGAGCTGCCTGATGTTTCCCGGAAAAGAGTAGCGCATCAATAGCATTTGCGCTTCTCTATCCAGCGTAATAGGCTTTACATGATATTTTTCCGAAAAATCAGAAGTGAATTTCCGAAATAAAAGAACCACGTCTTCTCCTCGCTCACGAAGCGGCGGAACGAAAATAGGAACGGTATTTAAGCGGTAGTACAGGTCTTCTCTGAATCTTCCTTTTTCTACAGCTTTGAGCAAGTTGACATTTGTGGCGGTGATTACACGTACGTTTGTCTTGAGGACTTTCGAAGACCCAACTTTGATAAACTCCCCATTCTCCAATACTCTGAGTAGACGAGCTTGCGTGCCAAGAGGCAATTCACCGATCTCATCCAAAAAGATGGACCCGCCATCTGTGACTTCAAAATACCCTTTTCGGGCTTCATGTGCACCGGTAAAAGATCCTTTCTCATGACCGAAAAGCTCTGAATCTATTGTTCCTTCGGGAATAGCTCCGCAGTTGATTGCGATGAACTTTCCATGTTTTCGTTGGCTCAGGGAATGGATGATTTTGGAAAAACTTTCTTTTCCACTTCCACTTTCCCCAGTGATCAGCACAGTCATATCGGTAGGAGATGCTTGCATTGCTACTTGAATAGCATGGTTCAACAGTGGGCTATTTCCGATGATTCCAAAACGCTGCTTTACACTTAGAATTTCTGATGGAGTATTCATAGCTGAGCTGGATTTATTTCTAGCACTTTGCCGAATAGCGTCGCAGTAGTACAGTTTATGATCTGCACTTTGAGGTAATCTCCTTTGCCGTAATTCCCTTTGGGCACGATGACAACTTTATTTGCGGAGTTTCTTCCTTTCAATTCCTCTTGGGACTTTTTTGAAGTTCCTTCTAAAAGGATCACTTGCTCTTGCCCTAAGTCGAGTGTATTTCTTTGAAGCGCAATTTCGCTTTGTTTGGAGATCACTTCAGCCAGCCTTCTTTTTTTCACTTCCAAAGGAATATCATCTATATATTTTTTTGCGGCCAAAGTTCCTGGTCGCTCAGAATAATAGTACATATACGAAAAATCATACTTCACCAGATCCATTAATGTCAAGGTATCTTGATGCTCCGACTCTGTCTCTGAGCAGAATCCAGTAATCATATCTGAGGAGATGCCACATTGCTCACCCAGAATTTCTCTGATTTTAGACACTCGCTCCAGGTACCAGTCGCGGTCATAGGTTCTGTTCATCAGCTCAAGAACTCTTGAATTCCCGCTTTGGACCGGTAAATGGATGGATTTGCAGATATTATCATACTTCTTAATGGTATGAAGCACATCATCGGTGATGTCTTTTGGATGAGAAGTAGAAAAGCGAACGCGAAGCATCGGGCTTACTTGAGCGACCATTTCCAATAAATTGGCAAAATTGAGCACTTCAACAATCTCATCTGCTTTTTTATTCAACCTTGCTTTGTTGTTTTCTTCTGATGACCATTTGTAGCTGTCTACATTTTGACCCAAAAGGGTGACTTCTTTATAGCCAAGATCAACTAATTCCTGCGCTTCTTTAACGATGGAAAAAGGGTCTCGACTCCGCTCTCTACCTCTGGTAAATGGAACTACACAGAAAGAGCACATATTGTCACAGCCACGCATGATGGAGATAAATGCCGATACGCCATTGGAGTTTAACCTAACAGGAGCGATATCTGCATAAGTCTCTTCTTTGGAAAGAAAAGTATTAACCGCTTTTTGGCCATCTTCGACGATATTAATAAGGTTTGGTAGATCTCGGTAGGCATCTGGCCCCACAACTAGATCTACTGCTTTTTCCTCTTCAAGAAGCTTTTCTTTTAACCGCTCAGCCATACAGCCCAGCACACCAATGGTTATTTCCGGGCGCTTACGCTTTGCTTTATTGAATACCGTCAGTCGCTTTCGGACGGTGAGCTCAGCTTTTTCACGAATTGAGCAAGTATTTAAAAATATTACATCCGCCTCATAGAAATCAGAAGTGGTGTCAAAGCCATTATCCTTCATGATTGAGGCCACTATCTCAGAATCCGAAAAATTCATGGCACAGCCGTAGCTTTCGATGTAAAGCTTTTTGGACTTGCCGGTGGATTCTGTTTGCGTAGTTTTGAAATCACATGCTAACGCATCCTCAACAGGAAGTATATCAATATCTTTAATCAAATTCTCCATTTATAAATTTTGTATTGAATTGTAAAATTAAGAAAATGCGGACAAAATGGCAGAAAATTAGGTATTTATTTCATGCTAAAGCCAGCTTATAACCTACAAAGGCTGTCAACTGAGCCTAATACTTAAAAAGGATTTTGAGCTGCTCTCCAAAAAAAACCTGTTCCTCCACCGTATTCAGATTGCCGAGTCCGACGCCGATAAGCCGAATTGGTAGCGGGAAATAATCTTGTTCCAATAGCTCATGTGCTATTTTATGAATCGCGGAGAGCTCAAGATATTGCTCTGAAGTTCGACTTCGGGTTTGTTGTGTGAAGTCTGAAAACTTGATTTTCAACGTAACTGTTCGACCTTTTATCTCGCCTTGTTCCAGTCTGCGGATTAATTCTTCTATTATCGGAGTGAGTCCTTTCTTGAGTTCCTCTGACGTGGATAAGTCTTGCTCAAAGGTGCTTTCTGCACTGATCGACTTTCGGACTCGATGAGGCTGGACTTCAGATAGATGTATTCCGCGTACAATATTGAAATAGTGGAGTCCTGACTTACCAAATTTCCTGACTAGAAATTGGAGGGAAAACTGTTTGAGATCTAAGCCATTATGGATACCAAGATTTTTCATCTTTTCTCCGGTCACTTTTCCAATTCCGAAAAACTTCCCAATCGGTAATTTTTCCAAAAAAGCCTCGGCATCTTCGGGTAGGATCACTGCTTGCCCATTTGGCTTATTCAGATCCGAAGCAGTTTTTGCCAGAAATTTATTGTAGGAAACTCCTGCAGATGCGTTCAGACCTGTTTTCTCTTTGATTTTTGCTCTGATTTGTTTTGCCATCAAAATAGCAGACTTCAAACCAACTTTATTTTCGCTCACATCCAAGAAAGCCTCGTCCAAAGAAAGTGGCTCCACCAAATCCGTGTACTCATAGAAAATCTCTCTAATCTGATTACTGATCTCTTTGTACCGATCAAATCTTGGCTTAGCAAAAATTAGATCCGGACATTTTTTCACTGCTAAGACCGAAGACATTGCAGAGTAAATACCATACTTTCGGGCTTCATAGCTCGCTGCTGCGATTACTCCACGCAGTTCATTCCCTCCTACAGCAAGCGGTTTGCCCTGCCATTCGGGATGGTCGAGTTGCTCCACCGAAGCATAAAATGCATCCATATCCACATGAATGATTTTTTTGATGGAAGGAATGAGTAGGTGGGAAGAATCGTTGTCGGAACTCTGCATCAGCGCTTAACATGGTTGATTTCAGCCAAATCAAATTTAAGTAAATCTGGTTTATAAATTTAGAAAAGGCATTTTGAGCCAAAAAAAAGAGGGACTCATTGAATCCCTCTAACACCAGTAATTAAGAATTTATTTTGAAGCTTTCAAATTAAGCTCTAATGACACGGTGTTGTAGATAAATTGATCTTTTGCTTTGTCCAAAGCAGTTGACTCATCACCATAGGCAAGACCCCAGGCAGTTCGGTCAATATTAAATCCTGCTTGTGCCATTACAGCATCATTTTCCATTTTAACAGAAGCTGGGAATTTGATATTTTTAGTGACACCTCTCATGGTAAGGTTACCGCTGATCCAATGGGTTGGGTTTGCCGGACTTAGTGAAGATTCTGACTTTGGTGTGTTATCTGTCGCGAATTGTTCCTGATCTGAGATCGCATCTGAGGATGAGAAAGTTTTTACTTCAGTGATTTCGAAAGTTGCAGTAGGGTGATTAGCTGCATCAAAGAAATCATCTGATTGTAAATGGCCCCAAAGTTTACCGTAGTCTTCACTGGTTTCGGGGATATCCTCAATTTTCAGACCGGTGATGTCAAAAGTGAATTTACCGCCTGTTATTTCTTCTCCGCTAATGGAAAGCATTCCGTCTGTAGCTGGAATATTACCAAAATGCTGACCTGCTGGTTTGTAACCCCTCCATCCAATTTGAGTGGAAGTCTTATCAATAGTCAATATTTTCCCTTCTACTTCGGTTACTTCCTGTGCCTCTGAAGTTTCTACGGTGGAAGGCTGGCTACATGCGAAAGTGATCATCGCAGTCGATAGGAATAGTCCTGATAATTTTATTAATTTCATGGTGATTTATAAGTTAGAACATTAAATGTATAGACATTTAACTGAAATTCAAAAAAACGTCTATCTCAA
>Ga0209491_10002421_pt1 | contig 33383 bp, 25 predicted proteins | sample BON02_FD_187213 | JGI IMG/M metagenome (GOLD analysis project Ga0209491, IMG submission 187213) | Freshwater microbial communities from Lake Bonney liftoff mats and glacier meltwater in Antarctica - BON-02 (SPAdes) (version 2) | ecosystem: Environmental > Aquatic > Freshwater > Ice > Glacier... | reverse complement strand
TAGTATATGGCACTACAAAGCTGCTATCTTTTTTAGAACGGCTTACTCTTGAGGTTTTTTGATTGTAATAACTCTAAATTTTATGATTTTTGTGTCATTTTAACGAATTTCGTACCAACTTGGGTAGAGAGGATAGCATCCTTATTAGGCAATTAGCAAGTTTAGTCATCTATGTTTTTTAGAAGTGATTATAAATTAGACGCAGATACAAGTAATATTAAGTTGTTTTTTTAAAAATACATTGTAATCCTAGGATGTATGTAATATTGATATATTAACTATACCGTTAATTAATAAAAGAAATTATTATGACGTTTGATATTGACCTGGCGATCGTTATTAGCTTTTTAATTGTTACTTTAGTTATAGGCTTAGGGCAGTCCTCTAAGGTAACTAATATTAAAGAATATGCGTTGGGTGGAAGGAGTTTTTCCACGGGAGCTTTGGTAGCCACGATGGTCGCAACCTGGGCTAGTGGTAGTGGGTTTTTTATAACATTATCTAGTACATATTCAGATGGGTTATATTACCTAATTGCCGCTAGTATTTCTGGGTTTCAACTTTTAATAATGGCCTTTGTGTTAGCGCCGCGCATGGGAGAATTCTTTGGAACCGCTTCTGTAGCTGAAGGGATGGGGAATATGTACGGTCCCAGCGTACGGATTATAACTGCTATAGCTGGGACTATTGGCGCAGCTGGTGCTGTTGCTGTACAATTCAGGGTATTTGGTAATATAATTAGTTATTTTTCAGACATTACAGCGACCTCAGCTATTGTTGTTTCTGGACTTGTAGTTACTATATATTCTGCTTTTGGTGGTATGCGAGCTGTTACTATTACTGATATTTTTCAGATGTTTGTGTTTGGTTTTGCGATACCAATTATTGGTATCGTAATATGGAATCAGCTTTACCTTGATCATTTTTTAGTGGCTGATTTTTTTCAAAACTCTAGTGATACTCATCAAAAATTTAATATAAGTGCAGTGTTGGATTTGGGAAACCCTAAATTTTGGCAGATGATACCGCTCATGATATATTTTTTAACACCATCGATGTTTCCAGCTATTTACCAGCGCATGATAATGGGTAAAGATATAAAGCAGGTGAAAAAGGCTTGTTTGGTTTCGGCAGTTTTGTTATTGGTGATTAAGTTGTCTACAGCTTGGATACCATTTTTAATTTTTAATATTAATCCTAATATAGAACCGGGATATTTACCCGCCTATATTATAAGTAACTATACGTTTATTGGATTAAAAGGATTAATGGTCATAGGTGTTATAGCCATGGCAATGTCAACAGCTGATTCGAATATTAATATTGCCTCAGTATTATTTGCACATGATATTTGCGCTCCGTTAAGCATTGGCCGTAATAGGGAATTATTATTATCTAAGTTGTTTTCTATATTACTTGGAGTCATTGCTATTGCTTTGGCATTAAGGGGAGGAGATCTTTTTTCAATTATTTTATTAGCTAATGGGTTTTATATGCCTGTAATTACAGTCCCTTTGATATTGTCTATACTGGGGTTTCGTAGTTCTACTTTATCTGTATTGATTGCAATGTCAGCTGGCTTTGTATCGGTACTTATATGGAGAGGCATTGGTATAAAAACTGATCCTATAGCTTTTGCGATGCTTATAAATATAGTATTTTTATTTGGCAGCCATTATTTATTGAAACAACCAGGTGGATGGGTAAAGAGTAAAAGGAATAATAAGCCTAAAGTTAGAAAAATAAGTCGGAGTATTTGGCAGAATTTTAGTTTTATTGCTTATTGTAAAAAGCACTCTCCAATTAACGAGTTATCGTATACTGGTCTTGGTATATATTTCATAATATACACTATTACCACCATGTATGATACTCATTCCAGTCTTTCTGGCATACATGGTCAATTGATTTTAGTGATTTATCAATGCATGATGGTAACAGGTGTATTGCTGGCTATGTATCCTGTTTGGCCTTATAGTGAATATAAGAATATGAAGCAAACATTGGCGCAAGTTATTTGGCCAGTTTCTATATTTTTTATGCTTATCTTCTTTAATAGTTTTTTTGTGTTAATGAGTGATTTTAAGCAATTACAATTTTCTGTGTTTAGTATTAATATGATTATTACTGCGATGTTATTTGGTTGGCGTTTGGGTTTTGCTGCGATATTAGTGGGTTCTTACATGGCTGTAATAGTGCATGATACACTCTACCCTGAATACGAGATTAATATCAATGTTGGTTCTCCGGGATTTATGGTAGTTTACATCATGATGATAGTTTGTTCTGCATTTTTAATTTTCATCAAACCGAAGCAAGAACATCTAGAAGCAACTGAGGCGAAAGTAGATTATTTAGGCCATGAGGTTAGTTATCTAAGCGAGCGCGTGGTGCATTATAATGAACGCATTAGTGATCAGCAGCAAGAAATTGAGCGTTTGGGAGCCACGGCGCAGAAGATATTGAATAATGTGAATCATGAATTGCGCTTGCCGGTTGGTAATGTAATGAATTTTTCTGAGATGCTAAATGAAGGCTTAGAAGGATACAGTAAAGATCAACTAAAGATGCTTTCTGACGAGGTGTATAAAAATTCTAACCGTTTATCTAGTATGATTTTGAATATGTTGGATATTGCAACATTGGATGTCAAGAAAGTGGATCTAGAAAAGAAAGTGGTAAATTTAAGCGAATTAATCGAGGATAGAGTCAAGAGTTGTCGCAAAATTTACTTGCAAAATAAGCCAATTGATTTTGCCATTTCTATAGAGCCAGAAATGCTAGTTGCAGTTGATCCTAACTATATTCGTCAAGTTGTAGATAACTTAGTAATTAATGCGATTACCTTTAGCGAAAGGGGCTTGATCAAGGTGCTAGTTGTCAAGAAGCAAAATATGATAGAATTTAGTATAATAGATCAAGGCAAAGGCATACCAAAGGCAGAATTATATGATATTTTTACACCATTTAAAATGGGCACCAATACCGAATCAAAAGCCGAAGGGCGCGGGGTTGGTTTAGCTCTGTGTAAATCCGTAATAGAGGCGCATGGTGGCGTTATAACGGTAGATAGCAATGATAATGGCGCTGTATTTAAGTTCATATTGCCGTTATAGTAAGGCTCTGTTATGGCTACTGATTTTGTTTGAAGAACATTATAGTGTTTTTAGGGGTATTTTTTATACCAGATTACTTCATTAATGCTTTAATAATATAGCTAACTTAGCAGATTATATACTGCATTATTAAATTTAATAATAATAATTAAAAATAGTATTGAACTTATTGTAACAAAAGGTTATATAGGTGCAGCTAGTAATTAATTAAATATTATAAAGATGACCGAATCCGACAAGCATGATTTACCAATTAATGACGGTGGATATAGGCGTAAATTAAAGAATAGGCATGTGCAACTAATTGCCTTAGGCGGTGTCATAGGTTCAGGTTATTTTCTTGGTACTGGTGAAATTATTCAACAAGTGGGCCCGTCTGTTTTTATTGCTTATGCGCTTGGAGGCTTAATAGTTTATCTTACTATGATATGTATGGGAGAATTAGCTGTTGCAATCCCCATATCTGGTTCATTTATTACTTATACTGCTGCATTTATTTCTCCTACAGTAGCTTGTGGGGTAGGCTGGTCGTATTGGGTTAGTTGGATTGCTTATGTACCCGCTGAATGTATAGCGGGCGGTATTATTCTGGAATATTTTACTGGTGTTAATAGTTACGTTTGGGCAATATGTTTTGGGTTGCTTATTACTTATATTAACATTGCAAACGTAGAAATATTTGGTGAAATAGAATTTTGGCTTGCGTCGGTTAAGATTCTTGCTCTGATGATCTTTGTGGTATTATCTGGCTTTATATTTTTTGGAATAATTCATGGTGCACAGCCAGAAGGTATTATAGGTACCAAATTTATTTATGGTGAGGGTGGTTTCTTTCCCAATGGTGGTATGGCATTGTTAACCGCCATGGTGTTGTTACTTGTAAATTATCAAGGTACTGAAATTATTGGACTTGCTGCTGGAGAATCTGTAGATCCCGAGGCTATGATACCTAGCGCTATTCGTAATGTTACCTTAAGAATCTTGTTTATTTATATTGTGCCTGTGTTTTGCTTGGTATTGATTTATCCATGGAATAAGGCAAATATTGCCAATCCTGTATTTTCAGATGTATTAAGTTATTATGGGTTAAAAGAAGCTGGTGCTGTGATTAGTTTTGTAACGGTTACTGCTGCGCTTTCATGCGCTAATTCCGGGGTTTATGGTATTGCAAGATCAATTAATGCTTTGGCCCGTGGTGGTATGGCACCAAAAAAATTAGCTTTATTAAACGAGCATGCTGTTCCACAAAATGCTGTAATTGTTACGCTCTTAAGCATTTGGTTGTTGTTAGCAATAGGGTATTTTTTTGGGCAATCTAAGTTATATATAGCTCTTTTGCTTGTATCAGGCTTTACTGGTTTGATGGCGTGGGTATCTATTTGCTTATCTCAGATTAATTTTCGTAAACTATTGCATAAAGCTGGTTATACTATCAATGATCTTAAGTATAAGACTCCTGGTTCTCCATATACGGGGATTCTTGCTATTATATTAATGTGTAGCTGTTTGGTTTTTTTATTATTTCATGAAGATTTACTTTATATGATTGCTTTTATAATAGGCTGTATTAGTTTTATAGTGCCTATAGGAGTTTATAAATTTAATAATTCTATAAATGGCAGGTCTGTAGAGCATGATAAAAAAATAGCAAGAATGACGTTTCATGAAATTTTTCCAAATCGTAAATAAAAACTTTGTTGGTTAATTAAGAAAATCTTTAACTATTGCGACGTGTTAGTGTAGCTACATCTTTCTCATCTAGTCGGAAGCAATGTGGCATGGTTATTTTTGCTATAAAGGTCTTTTCTATAGGCAAGAATATGGTAATTGCGCTATTGTTGTTAGTAGTAGTTTTTTTGCTGTCTAATAGTTTTATTATGTCTTCCACCTCCGTTTGATTTTGTGGATGTAATTTTAGATTATGTACTAATCCTTGTAATTCGTCTTCTATACTCGCGAAGCGTCCAGCAGTGATGCGTAGACCACCCTTATCTTTATAAACCTCGCATGATACTACAACTGCGTCTTTAACGTTAAGTAGATGCGCATAATCTTTGAATATATCTTCATTAAAGATAGTTACTTCAAAAATGCCATGCTGGTCTGACATGATCAGGGTTATAAAGCGTCCACGCTTGGACATGCGTGAGTCCTTTTTTATAATAATGCCAGCTAATTTTATCGAGTGTGAACCTTCATCTAATCCATCTTTTATATAGATAGAATCTTTGATATTACATTTTTGTAATGAGTTAGAAAGTTCAGTTAGTGGATGATTATTGAGAAATAATCCCATTACATCAAATTCAGCATAGGCCGCGTCAGATGTTGGTAATTCTTCAGCGTCAATAAGTACATCAGCACTATTTGAATCGACTGATATGAGGCTAAACTGGTTGGATTTTTGTTCTTCATGGTACGAGCCGCAATAGGCAATAATCTTAGCTACGCTTTTTAATAGACTATTGCGATTAGGGTGTAAACTGTCAAAGCATCCGGCTTTTATGACGTTTTCAAGTAATCGTTTATTAAGTAATTTAGGGTCAAGACGTTGTGCAAAGTCTATAATGGACTTAAAATTACCATGCTTTTCTCGCTCAGCGGTGACAGAGCTTCCAAAATTAGCTGTAACATTTTTTATCGCACCAATGGCAAAAATAATAGATTTTTTACCGTCTTGAGAACTGATACTAAATAAGCCGTTTGATTGGTTAATAGATGGAGCAATAACAGGGATCCCAAAATTCCTGGCCTCTTGTAGAAAAACATTTATTTTATCACTGCTATCTATGTCTAGATTTAATGAGGCAACCAAAAATTCTGTTGTAAAATTCGCCTTCAAGTAAGCTGTTTGATAAGAAATAACTCCATAGGCAGATGCGTGTGATTTGTTAAAGCCATAACCTGCAAATTTAGCTACAGTATCAAAAATTGATTTTGCTTGCTGCGCCGGTACTTTGTTAGTGATAGCACCGTTTACAAACATTTCTTCTTGCGCATCCATTTCTGCTTTGACTTTTTTACCCATGGCTCTGCGTAATAAATCTGCACCACCAAGACTATATTTAGAAAGTCTACGAGCAATTTCCATCACCTGTTCTTGGTAGATAATCACTCCATAAGTAGCTTTTAGAATTGGTTCTAGTAATGGATGTAAATAATCCACTTCTTGCTCACCATGTTTGCAAGCAATATATGTAGGAATATTATCCATAGGACCGGGGCGATAAAGTGCACCAAGTGCTATTATATCGTCAACATTATCTGGATTTAGTTTTCGTAAGGCGTTTTTCATACCAACGCTTTCAAACTGGAATACACCAGTACTTAAGCCTTCAGAGAGCATATTAAAAGTATTTTGGTCATCGAAAGGAATGTCATCAATATCTAAATTGACACCAGAATCTGCAAGTAATTTAAGCGTTTTAGTAATAACAGTAAGGGTTTGTAGGCCTAAAAAATCAAATTTTACCAAACCAGCCATTTCACAATATTTCATTGAATATTGCACGATTAGCATTTCAGAATTAGTATCTTTATAGACTGGTACAATTTCGTTCATTGCTTGGTTAGAGATGACTACACCAGCGGCGTGTGTTGATGCATGGCGCTGTAAGCCTTCAAGGCTAAGAGAGGTAGATAATACTTGTTTTATAAGCTCGTTATCTCCATCAATATTGTAAAGACCTTTACCCTTGGCAGCCCCTTTTAGTTCTGGAACTTCTGTAATGGCCTGATTTAGCGTTACTGGATGCACTGCATTAAAGGGTACTAATTCTGTTAAATAATCTGCAATACTATAGGGTAGACTAAGTACTCTAGATACATCTTTGATAACGGCTTTTGCTTGTAATTTTCCAAAAGTAATAATTTGCCCTACGCGTTCATCACCATATTTTGAACGTACATATGAAATTACTTCATGTCTACGTTCTTGGCAAAAGTCGATATCAAAATCTGGCATTGATACACGTTCTGGGTTTAAGAAACGCTCAAATAATAGACCGAATTTAATAGGATCTAAATCGGTGATTTGTAATACCCAGGCAATGATAGAGCCTGCCCCAGAGCCCCTACCTGGCCCAACTGCGATACCATTATCTTTACTCCATTTAATAAAATCCGAAACGATCAAGAAATAGCCAGCAAAATCCATGCGGCAAATAATATCTAATTCATACTCAAGACGTGCAAAATATTCTTTTTTTACGGTCTTTTGGTCTTTTGGAGTAATGTTTTCTTTGGCAAATTTATGTACAAGTTTGGCTTCTAGACCTGCAGCTGATTGTTTACGAATTAAATCTTCTTCTGAAATATTACCATCAGTAAAGTTTGGTAATGAAGGTGGACGCGGCTGCGACATAACATAGCAACGTTGCGCTAGATATACTGTATTTTCTACAGCCTCTGGTAAATCTTTGAACAGTTCTAGCATTTCTTCGGAGCTTTTGAAATAGCACTGATTACTAGCACGTTTTCTATTCTCTACATCACGTACCACGCCTTCTGAGATACAAAGTAAAATATCATGCGAATCATGCATGGATATATCACTGAATAATACTTGGTTAGTCGCTAGCAGAGGAATAGATAAGCGCTCAGCTAGTTGTAGGTAATTATATTCTATTTGTTTTTCTTTTTCAGAGTGACGGCGCATTATTTCAAAATAAAATCTATCTCCAAATAATTTTTGTAGCTTTGTAGCTGCATTAGTAGCGGCATCTAAAGCATTATTTAGCAGTAATTTTCCTATCACTCCTTCTGTATATGCAGATAATACTATGATACCTTCATTATATTTTTCTAAGTCATCAAAGGTTATATGGTTGCAAGTTGAGCGATCATTTATTGTAAAAGTTAAACTTACTAGCTTTAGTAAATTTTTATATCCTTGCTCATCTTTAGAAATCAGTAAGATTTCAGCAAAGTCTGGCTTTCCTTTATTAGTAAATAAAATATTTAAGATAGATCCATGAATCGGTTGAATTTTGGATTTAATTGCTGCTTGTGCAAATTCCAGAGAAGCAAATAAATTACCACGATCGCTCAAGCACACCGCATCCATACCATGGTTCTTAGTCAAGTCAATTAGATGTTCTATTTTTATAGAACTTTCTAGCATCGAATAGGAACTTTGTGTACGAAAATGAATGAATTTATTAGCCACTTTTTCTTCCTATAGAATAATATTTAAAGCCAAGTGATGTAATTTCTTCTGGTTTGAAAAGATTACGCAAATCAATGATATTAGGGGTTTTAACCAGTGTTTTTATTTTGTTTAAATCCATTTTTTGAAATTCTGTCCATTCGGTTACGATAATAATCGCATCAGAATTTTTAGCCGCAGCATATATAGATTCTGCACAATCTAAATTAGTAAAATATTTATCAGTATTATTCATCCCCTCGGGATCGTAGGCGCTTATACTTGCACCTTCTTTTTGTAATAAATGAATCAAATCAATAGCTGGACTGCTGCGAAGATCATCTGTGCCAGCTTTGTATGTAAGACCAAGTATAGCAAGTTTTTTACCTTTGATCGAGTCGCCTAATGCTGCAGATATTTTATTAATAATAATATTAGGTCTATTATTATTAGCCTTAATTACTGCATCTAAAATTAGAAAATTAGAGCCAACTTTGTTAGCTAGATGTTGTAGGGCTAATATATCTTTGGGGAAACAGGATCCGCCAAATCCCGGGCCGGCGCATAGGAAATCGCTGCCTATTCTTTTATCAAGACCTACACCCTCTGATAAAGCGCCTATATCTGCTCCAACAATTTCACATAAATCAGCCATTTCATTAATGAAAGCAATTTTATTGGCAAGAAAAGTGTTAGAGGCGTATTTAATAAGTTCTGAAGTACTTAAATCAGTTTTAACAAGAGTCACTCCTTGGTCTGTTAGAGGCTTGTAGACTTTTTGCATTACTTTTAGTGCATGCTCTGAATGCGTACCAATCACTATTCTGTCGGGCTCTATGAAATCCTTGATTGCATTACCTTCACGCAGGAATTCTGGATTTGATGCAATATGAATATCTATACCTTTATTGTGCATAAACTCACGTACTTGCTGACATGTGCCAGGTGGCACTGTAGATTTTAGTACTATCACACATTCAGGGCTAATATACTTACTAGCGCTTTCTATGGCCTGAAAAATACCACTTAAATCAGCATCACCATTTTCCTTGGAAGGAGTACCTACAGTGATAAATAAACAGTCTGAATTTGCTATCGTGGAATCATAGCCATGAACAAATTGTAGGCGTTGGGTATTAGCATATTTTTCTATGTATTTCGTGAGGCCAGGTTCGTATATCGGAGCTTCTTTACTTTTAAGTTTTGTAATCTTATTTTCATCAACATCTAGACAAACTATTTCATGCCCTAAATGACTCATCATTACGCCTGATACTAGGCCAACATAACCAGTGCCTACGAAGGATATTTTCATATGTATTTAATTCAAAATTTACGTGGCTCTAGCTTAGCCGAAAACTCAAAAAAGTAAAATTAAAATTCTGGCGGAAAGCTTTTATTAGATAATAAGATAAAAAGTCTCTATACTTATTTTATTAATTAATACTTATCACCCCTCGCATGCAAATTTTGTCTAAATTATTATTATTTCTAATAACATCTTTAGCACTGTGCATTGGGCTTTTATACGCTGTAAATAATGGCAAATTAGATAGTCAGATAAAGCATGGTTTGCAATATTATTTAGGATTAAAAAATATTAATACGCAATTTGTAGATTGTCAGTTTAAGGATGGGATGCTGACTGCTAGCCAAGTAAAATTTGAGTTAGGATCTGGATTCGGAGCAATTAATAATTTACAGATACGCATTGATGTTTTCGGTGCATGGTCCGACCCTGAACTTAGTGTTGAAATTATACCAGCTACAATGTTGGTTTGGGATGAGAATAATAATAAATTCTTTGAAATAGAGTTGGCAGGTAAGTTGACTAGGCATTTACTAAAAGCAGATAGAAATTACGAGTGGAATTTAGCAAATATTCAAATACCAAGTATAAAAGATATTAATGATAAATCATTAGAAATAGGCATTTTTAATGGTAAATATACTGCTTCAAAAGCAGTTGCAGAGCTTGACTGCTCTTTAAATTTTGGCAAGTCTACTTATCTTAAGGTGAGCACATTAAAAAAGGGTGAATCTAATCTTAAAGTAGAGATTAGTAATATACCTCTTCTCTTCTATAAGCTGTTAGATAAAATACTACCAGAGAATAAATTATTAGTCTTTTTAAATGAATTTATTAAGGATGGGCATATTCAGAATGGTACAATTTTTTTTGATCCAAGTGTAAGAAATGCAGAAGAAACCCTATTGGGAAAAGTAAAAATAAGTAAATTAGACCTTGCTTATGCCGAAGAATATCCGGTGATAAAAGGTATGGATGTTGATGTCGATATTCAGGGATCAAAGGTTAAGTTTCATATTAATAGGGCGCATTCATCTGATATTTTATTATCGGATGGATTAGTTGTAATGGACTGGAAAGGGCTTGATAACACCGTGTTAGCAGTAAATGTAAGAGGAGCTGGCTTAGCTAAAAACCTAACTGAATTTATTTCCGATAGTAATCATCAATCAATGGCTAAAGCCAATATCGACTTACGAAAAATTCAAGGTAAAGTAGAAGTAGATGTTGATATTAAAATACCACTTAAACCCGGAACTAAAAATATATATAATATAACGGCTCAAATACCAAATTCATCTTTGAATGTCTTTAAAAATAATGTGTTTCTTAGGGGGGCAAAACTTTCGGGTTTGTTTGATGGTGATCAGGTGACTTTAAGTGGCGAAGGAAAAATTAACGGATTTAATAGTGATATAAATTTTATATACAATATTACGGATGAATCAGAATTTTCTCATAAATTAGATATAAAAACACGATTTAAAACTCGACTCACTAAGGGGGGGCGAAACACTAAAATTGCTTTTATAAGTTTGCTTGGAGGTAATTCAATTGTAGATATTCAATATATAAATAAAAATTCACAGGGTATTATATCAGTAAATTCTGATATTTCAAACCTAGATTTATATTTTGATAAATTAGGAATTCGTAAAAAGAAGGATGAGCATGCGAGAATTATTGTGAATGGCATGTTCGAAGATCCAACAAGTGGAGAGTTGGATTTTGCTATTACTGGTGATGGTGGTTTAAATATTAATGCCGATGTCATAATTAAAAATGAATCGCTCCAAGCGCATATTAAGGAAATCAAGACCAAAGAAACCGATTTATCTGCAAATATTTTAATTGAAAAAGACTTTGTTACTGCAGACTTAAAGGGTAAAACTTTGGATTTATCTGATGCAGATATGCTTCAATTTCTTGAGAAAGAAAGGGATGATGGGTCAACCAGGGTGCGTTTAAACGTAGCTAAAGTGCGGCTGAAAAATAATATTTGGCTAGATGATGTAAACATAATGTTTGAGTGCGATAAAGATCGTTGTTATTCAGGGTATATAGATTCCAAAATAGGCAGCAGATCCATAGAGATGTTACTTACCGCAAATGGCAATAGGGAAGAGTGGTTAATTAAATGCAGCAATGCGGGAGCATTATTACGAGGCTTAGGAGCATATGATGACATGAAATCAGGTAACCTTGTTTTGAATATTCATACTAGTCGCAAAGAAGTTAAGTCAGGAGAAATTATTCCTATATTAGATGGTAATTTTGCCTTCGAGCGCTTTGTATTAAGTGACACTCCAACTATGAGTAGGCTGGTTTCTTTTGTCTCTCTACCAGGTTTTCTTAATATAATTAGTGGTAATAAGGATATAGTGTTTTCTGGTATGAGAGGAAAGTTTAGTTTTGCTAATGAAATTTTATCAATTCAAGATAGCGCGGCAGAAGGCCCTTATTTTGATTTTACTCTTAAAGGAAATATTGATATTAAAAATAGACTCATCGATATTAAAGGACACGTCACTCCTGAATTGTACGGGATCAGTTCAGTAGTTGGGGCTATACCATTAATAGGAAGTATCTTTACTGGTAACAAAAAGCGTGGTGGCCTAATTTCTGGATCCTATCAAGTGAAAGATAGTTACTAAAAATCAAATACTTAATTGACAAAAGTGTTTACTTATATTAATGTCTGGCATGCGCGTATAAAAATGTGCGTATAAAAAATGTTAATAATTAATTGGTAAATTATGAGTAAACTAGCAGAAATTACGCCCATAAAGGACGGCATGAGTAAAAAAGAGGCAAGAGAAGCAACTAAAACTTTTTTATCTGAAATTTTAAAGAACCATAGACAAATTAATCCTGACGATATATGCAGCGTAGAAGATATGCACTCTGATCGAAGTTGTAAAGTAGCAACAATGGTAGATGGTAGTAAGTGGGTCGAAGGGGCCGGCGGTAGTGAATGGGATGGAAGGAAGGATGGCGAGGTGTATGATGAAGCAAAGTCTGGCGGCGGAATCCAGCGTGTGATAGGAGAAGATTATTTATCTAAACAACTTAATATCTTGAGAATTGATAAGAAGACTGACTGGTATACTCCTAAAGCAGCATTTTGTATAAATGCAGATAAGCAAAATATCAAATGCACAATAGTTTTTCATAAGAGTATGAAACTTTTATCAATCCACTCAGAAGACTTTATGTCATACTCAGAATATGCAGGAAAAATACACTTCATTTCTACTGGGCCTTGTAGTATAGATCAATTAGCCGACAATCCTGAAGGTATAGATATAATAGAAGAAGAAACTGGCTGGGCAGATTATGGTTGCTTTACTAATTTTCGAGTAATAAAGGAAAAAAATGATGACGGTACAAAAACGATTAAACGTATGATTATTGATACTGAATATAACAGCTTTGTATATAAAGGAGAACCAATATTTTCAGCTGAAACTATAGAACTTCTTGGAGGAGAAACGTTTGAATTTGGAGCATCAGATCTTTTAGGCTAAATATTACAGAAAAGGATCAACATAATATGTTAGTCCTTTTCTGAGTATTTTTATACTTTACGCAGTAGCAAGCTTGCATTGGTCCCACCAAAGCCAAATGAATTAGATAAAGCATGCTCTATCTTTGTTTTTTGAGCAGTTAATGGCACTAGATTCATAGTTGCCTCTTCAATCGGTTTGTATAGATTGATAGTAGGAGGTGCTACTTGATCTCGGATTGCCAAGGCTGTAAATATCGCTTCTACACTACCTGCCGCACCAAGTAAATGCCCAATTGAAGATTTTGTTGAAGACATTTTAATCGACTTATTCTCATCAAATAATGTTTGTACAGAATTTAACTCAATTGCATCTCCCATTTTTGTAGATGTACCATGAGCATTGATATAATCAATTTGGTTTGGGTTGGTGCGCCCATCTTTTAAAGCATTTTCCATGGCTCTGAAAGCACCTCTTCCATTAGGTGAGGTCATATGAAAGGCATCGCCAGTTAGGCCATAACCTGCAACTTCTGCATATATTTTTGCGCCACGTTTTATGGCATGTTCGTATTCTTCAAGGACAACAATACCTGCACCTTCACCCATAACAAAACCTGCATGGTCTACGTCCCAAGGCCTTGAAGCTCTGGTTGGATTGTCATTAAAGGTAATCGCTAATGCGCGAGCTGCAGAAAAACCAGCAACTCCTGATGGAGTAATTGGAGCTTCAGTACCACCTGCTATCATTACGTCAGCATCGCCATATTTAATCATTCTTGCGGCATCACCTATCGCATGTGCGCCAGTTGAACACGCTGTTGCAACAGCGCTATTTGGGCCAGAGAAACCATATTTGATTGAAATATGTCCAGATACTAAATTTATTAGAGAAGAAGGAATAAAATAAGGGCTTACTTTACCACGTTCAGATTCGTGGAATTCCATGGCAGTTCTTTCAATCATGCCGAGGCCACCTATGCCAGAACCAACCATAACACCCGTAAGGTCTCTTGCTAGTTCGCCTTCGGGCTTCCAGCCACTATCTTCAACTGCTTCAATAGCAGCAGCAATACCCATTTGGATAAATCTGTCCATTTTACGCACATCACGTGCGGCTATATAATTTTCTGGGTTGAAGTTAGGGATTGTGGATGCTATTTTGCAAGGTAATTTGCTAGTATCAAATTCTACTATGTTTTTAACGCCACTTTTACCGGATAAAATACCATCCCAACTATCTTTGGCGTTTAGACCAAGCGAGGTGATCATTCCAATTCCTGTTATTACGACTCTTCTAGGTGACATGCTATTTACCTTTTAAAGTAATGTACGTATTATGCGTTAAGGTGTTTTTCGACATATTTAACCGCGTCTGAAACAGTTGCGATTTTGCCAGCTTCTTCGTCAGGAATATCGCAATCAAAAGCAGCTTCAATGGCCATCATTAATTCTACTAGATCTAAGCTATCTGCGCCAAGATCATCAACGAATTTGGATTCTGTCGATATAGTTCCTTCTTCGATTCTTAGAGTTTCAGCAACAGTCTTTATAATCTTTTGTTCGATATTATCGCTCATATGTAAAACCTTTTTGAGTTCTTTAAATAGTAAATTTGAGTACGCTCAAATTACTGGTTTCATTCTTGTACCATAAAAAAAAATTTTTTGCTAGAATAAAAAATCTTTAAACCATTAACATACCACCGTTAACATGTATAGTTTGCCCTGTAATATAGGAAGATAAAGGGCTTGCTAAAAAGGTTACAGCGTTTGCAATGTCCGTTGGTTGTCCTAGCGCTTTTAGAGGTATTTTTTGTAGAATTGCTTCTTTTTGAGCCTCTGTAAGAGCTTGTGTCATATCAGATTCAATGAATCCTGGAGCCACAGCATTTATGGTAACTCCTCTTGTTGCCACTTCAATTGCTAGTGATTTAGTCATACCGATTAATCCAGCTTTTGATGCGCAATAATTTGCCTGCCCAGGGTTTCCAGCTACGCCTACCACCGATGAGATATTGATAATACGGCCATAACGTGCTCGCATCATTTTTTTAATTGCTGTGCGGTTTAAGATGAAATTAGCTTTTAAATTAATGTCGATAACATCGTTAAAATCATTTTCTGACATTTTAATAGCCAAACCATCCTTGGTGATACCTGCATTGCAAACTAATATATCTAATTTTTCTATATCATCTAGTAAAGAGGCGCACGCACTTGAATCAGATAAGTTGCATTGTTTTATGGTATAATTATCCACAAGTTCTTCGCCAAGAGATTCTAGCTTTTCTAGGTTGCTGCCACTAATATATACATGCGCTCCTAGTTTGTGTAATTGTTTTACAATTGCTTTACCTATACCACCACTAGCGCCAGTGATTAGAGCATGGCTACCTGATAAATCTGTCATTTTTTTTCTCTCAATTTTAGTTCTATGCTTTTTCTGTTTCTTGTTTTATAGGAGCTATTTCTTCGAAGCCATTTTTAGCATTTAACAATTTCGTTTTTATTTTACCTTCTAGTTCGCTTGCAACATCTGAATGATCTCGCATATATTGCTTGGCATTTTCGCGTCCTTGACCGATTCTAATCTCACCATATGAGAACCAAGCGCCAGATTTTTCTACAAATTCATATTTAACACCCAGATCAATTAATTCCCCCTCTTTAGAAATTCCTTCGCCATAAATAATGTCGAATTCTACGGTTTTAAATGGTGGAGACACTTTGTTCTTTACTACTTTTACCCTAGTCTGGTTGCCAACTACTTCTTCTTTATCTTTAATAGAGCCAATGCGCCTTATATCTAGTCTTATAGATGCATAAAATTTTAAAGCATTGCCGCCAGTCGTGGTTTCTGGGCTGCCGAACATGACACCGATTTTCATTCTAATTTGGTTGATAAAAATAATAGTACAGTTAGTTCTGGACGTGGAAGCTGTTAGCTTTCGTAGAGCTTGACTCATCAAGCGAGCTTGCAGGCCCATATGAGAATCTCCCATCTCGCCATCAATTTCAGCTTTTGGTACTAAAGCCGCGACACTGTCAATAACAACCATATCTACGGCGCCAGAACGTACTAAAGTATCAGCAATTTCTAGAGCTTGTTCACCAGTATCTGGTTGTGAAATAATAAGATCATCAATATTGACGCCTAAGTTCTTAGCGTATATTGGGTCTAAGGCATGTTCTGCATCAATAAAAGCACAGGTTCCACCTGTTTTTTGTGCTTCAGCAATTGCATGTAGAGTTAGGGTGGTTTTGCCTGAGCTTTCAGGGCCAAAAATTTCTATAATTCGTCCCTTTGGTATGCCGCCAACTCCAAGCGCCACATCAAGCCCTACAGATCCGGTGGAGGTTGCTTCAATATTCATTTCCTGGCGTTGCCCTAATTTCATCACCGAACCTTTGCCATAATTTTTTTCAATTTGGCTAAGGGCTGCAGCTAGTGCTCTTTCTTTTTCCATGATCTTTTATATTTTAAGTAAATTATATAACAAAGAAGTTATATTACGTCTTAATTAGAAAATCTAGTTAAATCTTGAATATTGTACAAAAAATATTATTCTTGGCTACGGATGTCTATCCAGTGTTCAAGAATTTGCTTTATAGTGGATTCCTCCACTTCTATTTCATGGTCTTCAAAATTAGAAAGAGATAGTACCATTTCTTTGAGGTATGGTAAATTATACTCAGGTATTTCTTCTTCAGCATACGACTCTTCTAGGTGTACGGCAATTTCTTCTATATCACTCCAATGCATCACAGTTTCCTTTATTTAAAGTGATTACTACTATTACTATTTAATACGAGCTACCACAAAAAAAATAATAGTATATATTCACTTAGATAAAAAGTCATTACAAGTGAGATTATTATGCCACTACAAATTAATCTATTAAAAGATTCTTTAGATATGAGTTTTAAAGAAGATTACGGAATAAAGGGAGATGTTACCTCGAATTCAGTCATAGACCAAGAGTCGCAAGTAAGTTTTGAAATTAATACTAGGGAAGAGATAATTATTTGCGGCCTGCAGATAGTTCAATATTATTTTGATACATACTCCTCTATAACATATAAATTTCATTGCAAAGACTCAGATCTCGTACAAGCTAACAGCGTTATATTGTCAGGTCATGGACCAGCTAGGGAATTATTGTTGCTAGAACGTGTAATTTTGAATTACTTACAACATATATCTGGTATATCTACTGCTACATATACATTTGTACAAAAAATCAATGGTACCAAAGCTAAGATTTTTGACACACGCAAGACAACTCCTTTATATAGAACTCTGCAAAAATATGCTGTGGTATGTGGAGGCGGACATAATCATCGTCTTTGTTTAGATAGTAGTATTCTAATCAAAGATAACCATATCGCAATTTGTGGCGGTATTACTAAAGCATTACAAAAAGCTAAGGCAAATAATCCACATTATGCTAAAATTGAAATAGAATGCGATACTTTAGAGCAAGTGGCTGAAGCAGCGAATATTGGTGTGGATATAATCATGCTGGATAATATGAGTATTGAGCAAATAATTGAAGCTATTAGCATTATTGATAATAGAGCCATTATCGAAGCATCTGGGAATGTATCGCTTGAGACGGTAGCAGATATTGCCAAAACTGGTGTGGATATGATTTCTATTGGCAGAATTACTCATTCTGCGCCATCTGTTGATATAGGATTAGATATAGTATGATTAAAGAAGCGGAAATTAAAGAGTTAGCGGCGCTGATTAAAAAATATAATGAGGAATATTACCTGCACGATGCGCCTACAATTTCTGATGCTGAGTATGACCAGCTCTTTTATAGATTACAGAAGCTAGAAGAACAATTCCCAGAGTGTGTCAAGAATGATAGTCCTACTTACACAGTCGGCAGCACCCTGCAGGATAAATTTTCTAAATATAAACATAAGCAAGCTATGCTTTCTCTGAGTAATTGTTTCTCTGAAGAGGATGTGCATGATTTTGTTGAACGGATTAAGCGTTTCCTATCTATTAAAGAGTTTCCTCAGATTTTTTGTGAGCCTAAAATTGATGGAGTTTCATTTTCAGTGACTTATGAAAATGGCCAGCTAGTAACTGGTGCAACTCGTGGTGATGGTTATGTAGGGGAAAATATCACGCAGAATATTAAGACTATCCAGAACCTTCCGCATTTTATAGCAAACGCTCCGGCTTTACTAGAAGTCAGAGGAGAAATTTATATTGAAAAACAAGATTTTGAGGCATTAAACGCTCGACAAGCGGTAGAGGGAAAGGCACTGTTTGCTAACCCAAGGAATTCTGCGGCTGGTTCGTTGCGTCAATTAGATTACAGTATAACAGCTTCTCGCCCGCTAAAATATTTTATCTATGCCATTGGCTACGTCAGTAAGCCCTTTGCTGTTACTCAGGAAGAATTATTAAAATCTTTAAAAGGTTTTGGATTTCAAATAAATCCTTTGCAAAAACGTGCAGTAAATTTTCAAGAAATATTTGAATTTTATAATGAGCTGATTGCAACAAGAGAGCAGCTAAAGTACGAAATTGATGGTGTAGTGTATAAAGTCAATGATTTTGCTATGCAAGAAAGATTAGGCTTTATTGCTCGCAGCCCACGTTTTGCTATTGCACATAAATTTCCAGCAATACTGGCTGAAACTAAATTACTAGACATCGTAGTGCAGGTAGGACGAACAGGTGCTCTAACCCCAGTTGCTCAACTAGAGCCAGTCCAAGTTGGAGGCGTACAAGTATCACGCGCTACTTTGCATAATTTTCAAGAAATAGAGCGTCTAGATATTAGAGTTGGTGATACCGTAATACTGCATCGTGCAGGCGACGTGATTCCTAAAGTCACGGCTATTAATAAAGAAAAAAGACCAGTTGAAGCTAAAGAATTTGTGTTACCAACTAATTGCCCATCTTGCTCATCAAATTTACATATTGATCCGGTAGATGTTATTGTAAGATGTGATAATGGTTTAAATTGCCCTGCGCAGTTAGGCGCTTCTATTAAGCATTTTGTTTCAAAAAATGCTATGAATATCGACGGGCTCGGAACAAAGCAAGTGGAGTTTTTATTAGAAAAAGGTTTGATCAATAATGTTGCCGATATATTTAATCTTGAATTATTAAATAGCTCTTCTCTCAATAAGCTAGAAAACATGCCTGGGTGGGGAAAAAAATCAGTACAAAAATTATTTGAGAATATTGAAAAAGCAAAAAAAGTTACATTAGCACGATTTATTTATGCACTTGGCATTCGCCATGTTGGGGAAAGTAATGCTAAGATTCTAGCTAAAGAATTACCGTCAGCTGAAATATTTATGGAAAGCATGGTGGAACTTGCTAATAATGGAACAAAAATTTTTACTAAGCTGGATAATCTAGATGGTATTGGGCATAAAATTTTAATTGATATTCAGAACTTTTTTGAATGTAAGCAAAATGTTAGAACCATAAGAACATTATCTGCTATCCTGGAGATAGAAGTTTATGTAGATAACGTAAAGCCAAGCGCTCTATCTGGTCATAATATAGTGTTTACAGGCAGTTTAATCTCTATTTCCCGTGCGGAGGCCAAAGCCCAAGCAGAGCGATTAGGAGCAAACGCAGTAGGTACAGTTTCTAGCAATACTAATATAGTAGTAGCTGGCGAAAAAGCCGGTAGTAAATTAAAAAAAGCCGAAGAGTTAGGAATAAGAGTAATTTCTGAAGCAGAATGGCAGCAAATTGTTGAGGATAATAAATGATCGAGAAACGTTTAAGTGAATTAAGACAATTATTAGATACCTATAAATTTACAGGGTATATAGTACCAACAACAGATGAGTACTTAAGTGAATACACGCCCGCTCATGCCAAAAGATTAGAGTATATTACAGGATTTACTGGTTCAAATGGCTTGGCTATTATATTAAAAGACACGGTACTTTTTTTTACTGATGGTAGATATATTAATCAATGTTTTTCACAGCTAGATGATAGCTTGTTTGAAGTATTTGATTTGCAGCTTTTAGCAAATTTTGACTGGACTGAATATATTGATCGTGATGCGATAATTTCTTATGATGCAAAACTATTTACTAAGCGTAGCTTACAGAATTTTGCTGCTGTTAATTTACAGGCGCATGCAGAAAATTTAGTTGATTTAATTTGGCAGGATCAGCCTACAAAACCAGCTTCTGAGATATATGATTATCCTATAAAATATGCAGGCCAGGATTATAAAGATAAAATTGACAAGTGTCGTGATTTCCTAAAAAAGAATTCTGCTCAAAACTTAATTATTACTGATTCTGACTCAGTATGTTGGCTTTTAAATATCCGTGCACATGATGTTGAATTTTCACCGCTGCTATTAGCAAATATCATCATTACACAAGAGCAGATTTGTTGTTTCGTAGATCAAAATAGAATAGAAGATTCTTTAGTGCGCGATGGAATGGTGATTTTACCAGAAGAGGAATTTGCTAGCTTCGCATTGAGTCTACAGGGAGTTACTTTATTTGATGATAGTCAGTGCTCCAGTTATATTAGCAATTTAATTACAGCCAAAGAACATAAAAATATTAAAAACCCATGCAGCTTATGGAAAGCTTGCAAAAATGATGTTGAAATTAAGTATATGCAACAAGGCCATGTGCAAGATGCTGTGGCAATATGCGAGTTTCTATCCTTTATATCCCAACAAAATATCAGTGATTTTACAGAGTATGGTCTTGGTCAAAAGCTAACAGAGCTACGGGCAAAAGGTGAATTATACGTATTTGACAGCTTTCCTACAATTTGTGGTTATCAAGATAATGGGGCAATTATACATTATCGTGCGGATAAAAATTCTGCCAAAAAAATTATAGGACAAGGCTTACTTCTAATTGATTCAGGTGGACAATATCTAGGCGCAACGACTGATATTACCCGGACAGTATCGATAGGCACCCCAACAGCTGAGCATAAAAAATATTATACCAAAGTTTTAAAAGGTCATATTGCCTTAGCTAGAGCTGTTTTTCCTAAAGATAAGGTAACTGGCGCGCATTTAGATATATTAGCTCGTCAGTACCTTTGGAATGAGGGTGATGATTATGCGCATGGTACGGGACATGGCGTAGGTAGCTTTTTGAGCGTACATGAAGGGCCACAGAATATTAGCTTGAATGGGTTTGGCGCTAAAATAGTTAAGGGTATGATAATGTCAAATGAGCCTGGATATTATGTTCCAGGAGAGTTTGGTATTCGAATTGAAAATATGATGTATGTGAAAGACGCCACATCTCTTGGCTTTTTGTGCTTCCAGATGTTGACATTGGTACCTTATGCCAAGGAACTTATTGAAATAAAAATGTTAACAAAAGAGGAACTAAGGTACTTAAAAGCTTATTATTCAAATATTGAGAAAAACTTAGGACCTCTTTTGTCAGAGAGTGCATCGAAGTGGCTTCAGGATCAAATTTTGATTTAAGCGTGGTTTCTTGAATCCTTTTTGCTGTATTCCGTACGGTTGCGTAATTCATCTATAAGTGCATCAATACCACGATTAGAGATGACACTATTAAATTCAGCTTGTTGAGAATTTAATATACTTATACCTTCAGTAATAATATCACCAATACGATAAGGGTCTTTTTTATTGTCATCGAGTTTATGCACCAAATAGTCTACTTTTATAGGCGGTTGACCACTAGGGCGTAATATTTCCATATTGACAATAAACATATCATCTTCAATTTGTCTTATATTTTTTAACACTGCTTTTTCACCACTATAACTGGTAGATAGATCAGAGTATGCTTTGACTACAAATTGTGAATATACTTTTATGAATTTATTTAACTTTTCTGGTGAGATTACTCTGCGATGCCGGCCAAGGGCATAATTAGCCATCCAGTCTAAGTGAAGATGTGAGCTAATTAGTTCTCTAGCCTTAGCATTTTTTTGGACATCAGAGAGTGCTGGGTCATTGAAGGTAGTATAACCTTCATCAATAAGTTTTTCTATATAGATCTTCAAATCACTTGTGTCTAGAGAAGCTTTCGCGCTAGACAAAGAAAACAAAAAAATTAGTATAATTGTACGTGATATAGATTTCATAATCATAGCCTAATGAATGGGTGGATTAAAGTCAGCTTCAATGAAAATTAGATGAAGCTGACTTTAAAAATATGATTATAACAAGTAAGCAAACTTAAAAACTATTTATTATTTACTGATGGGCATTTAAATCCAATAGGGTATGCCATTTTGGCCTCTCTTTGATTTAAAATCGCATCTCTTATACTAATATAACTATCAGTAGAGGTACGAGTGACATGATCAGTAAATGGCATAATTTGATCACGGTGATGTATAATTTTAACACCAGTTAAAGTGAGTTTAAAGTCCTTGTGTGTAAAGTATTGAACAGGGTTTAATGATGAATTCATGGCTAATGGATCCATCATATCACGCATGTTCATACCTCCATATATAGGCAATACAATATACGGCCCAGAACCAACGCCATAATGAGCAAGAGTATTGCCAAAAGTTTGAGGTTCTGCGGTTAGGCCAAATTTACTTGCTACATCAAATAATCCTAAAACTCCAAATGTAGAATTAATAGCAAAGCGCCAGAAAGTTTTGAAGGCCCCTTGACCTTCTCCTTGGATGCTATAATTGACAGTAGATAAAGGCTCACTAATATTGTTAACGAAGCTACCAATTCGTCCTTTAGTATAGTCATTGGTAAATCTACCATAACCTTTTGCAATTGGCCTTAGAATAAAGGTGTCCAGAGTTCCATTGAAGATAAAAATTTTGCGATTTAATCTTTCATATGGATCATAAACTGCACAGCGATTATTTAGAGCTGCATAATTGTAACTATAATCATCATCATCTAGAGTTTGTTTGGCTAGAGAGCTGGTAGTAGTAAAGCAAAGTAATATTACTAGTATTAGATTAATAATAGATTTAATATGCATATTTCCTCTTAATATCTATTTGATGCACACAAATATAGAGTAATTATTTTTTATTTCTAGGGAAAATTCTTTTGTAACTAAAATTTGAAAGCCAGATTTAGTTAATTGCTCTTCGAGTTGCTTGTGGTTATAAGAGAATTCTAGCGTTTGATTGGATAAAGTATCATTGGCAGTGGATCTCACTGCAAAGGCGAAATAACCAGATGTTTGCAGCAATAAAAAAACATTATCAAAAATCTTTTGTAAGTCTGCTTCAAATGAAAAACCGTACATGCTAAAAATTATGTCGTATTTTTGTTTACTTTCTTCAAGGAAGCTGTTGACTGGCGTATGTACGATCTCATCGTACAATTTTTGCTCAGGGAAGCAAATAGGTTGTAGCTGAATCATTGAGTTGGAAATTTCTACTGATGTGAGCGTAAATTTGTCCTGCATGCGTTTGTTGATTTCGTAACCTAACAGGCCTATGTTACTGCCAAGCTCTAGAATAGTATATTCTTCCGGAAGCTTACTTATTGCTGCGGAGAGTTCTAGTACTAATTGCTTAGGTAGATTGATAGTATCGCTAACGAATTTATCTATAAACAGGTCAGCCATTATATCCCTATGAATTTGGTGTACAGCATTGGGGATCGGCAGATTTGAGTCTACAGATTTTACAAAAGATAATAGATTAATCTGATCACCATCTCCTGCTTTGGTGAGGTGAATGATAGATTGTTTATAATTGGCCTTTAGTAGATAAATCCAACCCAGCCAGTAATTAGCTTCTTTATTATTGGGGTCTAGAAATTTATCTATAAGCTTGAAGCGGAATATCGCGTCTCCATAATTACGGTTATATACATGATAAATTCCTAAATCCATATTGCTTGTTGTTATGTTTTTTAAACGATAATGCAAGAAGTCGAATTCTTTTTTTATTTTAGCAATTTGTGTCATTATACAAGCAGGCATATTTATAAGGCCTGAAAAAAAAGATTTTGTGGCATTTCCTAGGGATAAAAATAAGTTCTTGATCATAAATTAATTAGTGTGTTTGATTTAGTGTGAATGTTCTCATATAATTTACAGTAGTTCAAATTATATGAATAATAAACTATAAACAAATTTAAATTGGGTACAGAATTATGTCACTAATAGCTAAAAGACTTCAAGCGGTAAAACCTTCTCCTACACTAGCTGTTACAGCTAAAGCTAAAGAATTAGCTAGCCAGGGGATAAATATTATATCATTGGCAGCTGGTGAACCAGATTTTGATACTCCAGAAAATATTAAAAATGCGGCTATTGCTGGTATTAAAAATGGCGCTACGAAATATACGGATGTTTCTGGTTCCAAAGAATTACGCCAAGCAGTATGTAATAAGTTCAAGCGTGAAAATAATTTGGACTACGCCCTAGATGAAGTAATAATTAGTACCGGGGGTAAGCAGGTTATATATAATTTATTTATGGCCACTATCAACGAGGGTGACGAAGTGATTATTCCGGCACCATATTGGGTTTCTTATCCAGATATGGTGTTGCTTGCGGGAGGAATTCCAGTATCTGTTGCTTCTGATATGCAAACTGGATTTAGAGCAAAACCAGAAGATGTCGTTGCAGCTATAACCAAAAAAAGTAAATGGATCATATTAAATTCCCCGAGTAACCCGTCTGGTGCTGCCTACACTGAAAATGAATTGGAGGCTCTTGCTGATGTGCTTAGAAAGCACCCACAATTAAACGTAATGTGTGATGATATATACGAACATATTACATTTGATGGTTTTGAATTTAAAACGTTGGCAACTGTTGCGCCCGATTTAAAAGATCGCATTTTTATAGTGAATGGCGTTTCAAAAGCATATTCTATGACAGGTTGGAGAATTGGCTATGGAGCAGGCACCAAAGAGATAATAAAGGCTATGAGTATGGTGCAATCACAAAGCACATCAAACCCATCTTCAGTGAGTCAAGTAGCTGCGCTTGAAGCTCTTTCAGGAGAGCAAGGATACATTAAAACTAACGCGATTAATTTTCAAAAAAAGCGTGATTTAGTTTTGTCTTTAATTAATAATATTCCCGGCCTTGATTGTTATAAATCCGAAGGCGCTTTCTATTTGTTCCCAAAATGCGCAGATTTATTTGGTAAAAAAACTCCAGCCGGATCAGTTATCAACTCTAGTAATGATTTAGCTAGTTACTTTTTAGAAAGTGCTAATGTAGCAGTAGTACCCGGTATTGCCTTCGGTTTAGAAGGGTATTTTAGAATATCCTATGCAACCTCTGAGAAATTATTGACAGAAGCTTGTCAAAGACTGGCTAAAGCTGTAGCACAATTGGCGTAATGATTAAAAAATCCTTTAAACATTTTCTAAAAAATAGCCCATTGGTACATAAATTATCGGTGGGTATTATTTTCCTTTATCTAAAAATGGCATATCTAACAAATAAATGGATTTTTATTTGGCCAGAAGGTATGAATGATGATGTAATAAATGCTAAAGATGGTGTATTATTCGCAATTTGGCATAATCGTTTAGCGTTTATGATGCATATTTGTAGAAATTATGATGGTATGTATGGTCTAGCCTCGCCTCATACTGATGGTAAGTTAATTACTGATGTGGTTAGAAAAATGGGCTATGAGATTATCGAAGGCTCTACTAATCGTAAACCTATAGAAGCACTTAGGGGTATTATTAAACAAATTCAATCTGGTAACAAAGTAGTTATAACTCCAGATGGCCCAAGAGGTCCAGTATATAAGGTAAATAGCAGTATCACCCGCTTAGGGAAGAAATATAATAAAGAGGTAATACCAATTTCATGCATAGCCACGAAATATTTTGAATTAAAAAGCTGGGATCGTATGATTATTCCCAAGAATTTTGGCAAAATTGTAGTGATAATTGGTGAGCCATTGCAACTATCTGGAGACGAAGAGCAGGATAATCGGCTGCTAGAAGATACTCTTATGGATCTTTCTTCAAAGGCCGAATCAACAATGAGAGATAGTATAACTAAATGATAATATTTCACTTATATAATTTTATGAATTTTATACTGTTCCCAGTGTATTTTTTTGTACTTTTAGTCCGAGCAATCAAGAAAAAAGATAATATAAAATCAATTACGCAGCGCCTAGGAGGGGATATGCCAGAGCGTCCAACAGGCAGGTTGATTTGGATGCATGCAGCTAGTGTTGGCGAATCCATGGTAGCAATTACTCTAGTAAGAGAGCTAAATAAACAATATCCTAACAGTAATTACCTTATTACTACGGGCACTCTTTCATCTGCTAGCATACTCGCTAAATGGTTACCAGATAACGCTATACATCAATTTACTCCTATAGACAACATGCTTGTTGTACAGAAATTTATTAATCATTGGAAGCCAGATTTTGGGATATTCATAGAATCAGAATTATGGCCATGTTTGATCCAAGCGGCAGCTGCAAAATTTAATTTGATTTTAGTCAATGCTAGATTATCAGATAAATCATATTTACGTTGGCAGGGACGTAGAGAAGTTTTTCAACAAATCGTGGGTAATTTTAAAAATATAATTGTCCAAAGCAAGTCTGACCTAGAAAAATATCGAAATCTTGGTTGTGAACAAGTTCTAAATTTAGGGAATCTTAAATTTGCTAATAAAGAGCTGGAAGTAGATAAAAAGCAATTGCAAGAATTGCAGGCAATGCTAGCAAAGAAAAAGATATTTGTCGCTAGTAGTACGCATCAGGAAGATGAAGAGGTTACTTTAAGTATTATCAAAGATTTTAAACAAAAAAATATCAACTATTATCCAATTATTGTGCTTAGGCATCCAGAAAGACGTGATGAGCTTGCAAGGAGATGTACTAAATTGGGATTAAGCTTTTCTATTCGCTCGGAGGGTGCTATGCCATCATTAGAAAAAGATCTTTATATCGTTGATAGCTTCGGTGAATTAGGGCTATTTTATAGCCTTGCATTTATGAGTTTTATTGGCGGATCATTTAAGCATGGAGGGCATAATTTAATGGAACCAGCTTATTTTGATAATGTAATTGTGCTTGGACCAGATATGAGTAATTTTCAAAATATTGCAGATGATATGCTCAGGAGCAAGGCTGCTTTGCAGATAAATAATGCTCAAGATCTTGCCGCCAAAATAGCATTTTTCTTTGATAAAAAACATCAAAAAGATGCAGCTGAGTTTAGCAATAATGCGCGCAATTTTGTCTTAAGTAGAGAAGAAACTTTAGGAAATTATATGCGAGAAATAGGTAAATTTTTAAAATGATAAAGTTGATATATCCAAAATTTTGGTCAAAAAATGGAGTGTTGTCATATTTATTGATACCATTTTCTTGGATATATATTTTTCTCGGTAAGCTTCGAGCAATCTTCACCAAACCAATAAAACTAGACGCTACAGTAATTTGTGTTGGCAATATGAGCGTTGGTGGAACGGGAAAAACACAAATAGTATTATGGCTAGCCGAGCGTCTCACGCAAAAGAAAGCTAACTTTTTAGTAGTAACAAAAGGTTATGGCTCTAATTTACGAGGCGCTAAAATTGTGGAAAAAACTGATGTAGCATCAGAAGTAGGTGATGAGTCCGTGTTGCTTAGTTCTTATGCTCCCGTGCTTGCGGCTAAAAATATTAAAGTTGCATTGCCAATTATTGCAAAATTAAAACCAGATATAGTGATTTTTGATGATGGACTACAAAATCCAGGATTTATTAAAGATGTGAATATTTTAGCTATAGATGCCAGCAGGGCTGTGGGCAATAAAAGAATTTTTCCCTCTGGGCCGCTTAGGGAGCCAGTCAAATCTGCACTAGATAAATCTGATATTATTGTTATGGTTGGAAATGATCTGTGCCAAGATTTTGCACTTATTAATAATGTAATAGCTAGCAATAAATCTTTCTTTAAAGCCAAAATCAAGCTAAAGCAACAGTTGGATTTGAATAAAAAATATTATGCGTTTACAGCAATAGGCAATCCAGATAGATTTTATAAATTGTTAAAAAGCCAAAGAGCAATCTTAGCTGAGGTAAAGTCTTTTCCGGATCATCACAATTATACTAAACCTGAAATTGAAGCTTTGCAGACTAGGGCTAAGGAAAATAAATATTCTTTGATTACTACAAAAAAGGATTACGTTAAAATCCCAAAAGACAACCAAATAATATGTGCTGATGTAGCACTTGATATTGATAATGAACAAAAATTATTCAACTTGATATATGATAAAAAAGGCTAAACATCTATTTGAATATATAGTATTTCTTGCGCTGACAAGCTTTCTAAGAGCCCTATCTGTGGATAAAGCTGCTAGTTTATGCAGTATGCTTGCTAGAAAAATTGGCCCATATTTAGGTGTTAGTAATATTGCCAGAAACAACTTACAGAAAGTTTATGGTAATGATATTAATATAGAAAAAACTATAGATGAATTATGGGATAATTATGGGCGTTATATAGGCGAGTTTGCGTTTATAAATAGCATGAGTGATGAAGAGCTGCTTAAAAGAGTCAAGCTTACAGGGCTTGAAAATATTAAAAAATTTCAAGAGCAAGGTCAGCCATTTATGTTATTTTTAGGGCACCAGGCCAATTGGGATTTTGTCATTCGCAGGATTAACGATATATACCCTAATTTTGGTATAGTATATAGGAAAGCTAATAACCCTTATGTTGATCAATGTATCCTTGGTGAACGTTCTAGCGACCAAAATGTGATTATGATATCCAAGGGTCCGTCTGGAGTTAAAGATTTAATGCGTGCAATAAAATCTAAAATGTCGATAGCTATGTTGGTAGACCAAAAAATGAATGATGGTATCGAGGTGCCATTTTTTGATAAACCTGCAATGACAGCACCGGCAATCGCTAAGTTAAGCTTGCGATATAATTATCCAATAATTCCATGTCAAATTATTCGTTTAAAGGGAAGTTATTTCGAACTCAAACTTCATCCTGAGTTAAAATATAAAGCGACAAAAAACACGAATAAAGATTGTTATAACATAATGCTCTCTATAAATAAAAAACTTGAAGAATGGATACGTCAAAGACCTGGACAATGGTTTTGGTTTCATAATAGATGGAAATAATGTTTTTTATTGAGTTTTTAATTATATAGTCATAGAATGCTACGTTATACATAATTATTAACAAGTAGTTTATTTATGCCTGAAGTTTTTTTCAATGGTCCAGCTGGTCGTATAGAAGGGCAATATACTCAATTTCCTAATCCCCAAGCCCCTATAGCATTAGTATTGCATCCACACCCGCTTTATGGCGGAACAATGAATAATAAAGTGGTGTATAATGTATATAAAACCTTATTTGAAAATGACTTTACCGTTCTAAGGATGAATTTCCGTGGAGTTGGCAGATCCATGGGTGAATTTGATGATGGTGTTGGAGAGATGACCGATGCTGCAACAGCATTAGATTGGTTGCAAGTAAATCACCCTATGAGCAAAGTGAATTTAATAGCGGGTTTTTCATTCGGTGCATGGATAGCTATGCAACTTATAATGCGTAGACCAGAAATTACTAATTTCCTGGCTGTAGCCCCTCCAGTTAATAAATATGATTTCTCATTTTTATCTCCATGTCCAATTCCTGGATTAATAGTTCAGGGCGATAAAGATAGCGTCGTTACAGAAGAGTCAGTACATAATTTGGCGCAAAGACTAGCTAAGCAAAAAAATGTTAATGTTGACTATCGCATGATAGGTGGTGCTGATCATTTCTTTCGCAACAAAATCGATGTATTTAACCAAGAAATAGACGATTACCTTAAGAGTACATTCTCGCATCAAGAAATTAAAGTAAAAAAATCTAGCGCAGATAAAGCAAAACCTGCAGTCAAAAAGATATTCTTAGATTAGTTTATTGTGGTATTTTAGCTAATTATCATGCTATGAGCATAATTCAAATGAATATTGATGTTTGCGTAGGCAACTAAATTGTATACACTAAACTTATTAAACAATTAAGAGTTGTCTTATGCCTAATACTGAGCACGTAATAAATGAGTCTCATCCTGACTGGAAAGCTTTTAATGGTAAAGCTGCTGAAGGAGTTGTATTTACTAATTTTGCATATCAGCAAAAGGATGAAGAAATGCAAGCTATGGCAGATTCCATGCCAAAAGGTTACGAATTATTTTTGATGACTGATCATGTACAAGATAGTAAAGAGGCTTCCTTTCGTTGCGCAGCATTTGTTAATCAAACGACTAAGGAAATTGTCTTTGCCACAGCAGGCACACGTTTTGGTATGCATCAAGAAGGCGCGCATGATTTGATGGATGATGCCCTATTGGTGGCTCAAAACAAACCTCGTAAAATGAATCCAGCGCAAATTTTGAATGATATGATTCTAGATAGTTTAGGTGACGCGGCTAAGGATTATAATTTTCATTATACAGGGCATTCACTCGGAGCGGCTATGGCAGAAATGCAGGCAGCAGATATGGATATTAAGCTTACAAAACAAGGTTTTAAAAGACCAGAGGATCGCGAACAAATTACAGCAGTTACTTTTGAAAACCCTGGTACTAAAGCTATATTAGAAAAAATGTATGAAGAAGCTGGTTTGCCCAAAGAAAGTGTTGAGAAGTTAAATTTCTGCGAGTTCCAAAACCGTGGCAACATTATTAACAGTTTGAATGAACAAACTGGACGCACTTATTTAATTGTTCCAAATTCCCAAACAGAAAGGAACCCATCTATGATACAAATGGTGTTTGAAGTTGTTGCTAAGTATGCTTCTGAGATTAGTCCAATGCTTGGAAAAGCTTTCAGTTTATTAGCACCTGGTGGTGTCGATAGTAGTTTGATAAGCGATCATAGCTTATCAAACTTTGATGAAGTTTTTGTTCAACAAGCCGGTAAGGTTAAAAAAGAAGGCCAGTTAATATCACTTGAAGAAGCATATACTGGTATTAAACCCATACAACATGATGCTGAAATAGTAGAAAAAATAACCTTAATCCAGGCAGTAAATGGTAATATAGGTAAGAAAGAATTTTCTATGAATAAGTTAATTCCAGGAGAAGATAAGCTAGATCGTATAGTATTTAGTAAGAGTGAATTAAATGCAGCTATGAACAATCTAAAAAAACCAGAGCCTCGCGTTGTTCTTAGTAATGCTGATAAGGTTAAGCAAAAAATTGGCCCCAAAGAAATACAGCCATCGCATAAACTACCGTCTGCTAAAGAAATTGTTAACCCTGGCATTGTTAGGTAATAGAGATGAGTTTTTAAAAGGCCAATATATTAAGTAATAATGCTAGTTGGCCTTTAATTCCTAGGCTCTGTTGCAAATAGCTAATTATAAACATCGTCATTTCAAATACGATATAATCATTTTAGCAGTAAGATTAGTATTGTAAATACAGCCATCAGTTACATGATTTGGAAGAGATGCTAGTGGGAGAGAGGAGCAACAGCAGATCACTCCACGATTTAGCGCTGAGCTCAATATTATGCTCCCAAGATTTAATGATATTGAGATCTAAGATTGCCCTTGGCTGAAGAGTTAAAGGCCAATTAGCATTATTACTGATAATATATTGGCCTTTTAAAAACTCATCTCTATTGCTTAGATAATTGTAAACTAACTTACTATTTGCAACAGAACCGTTTAGAACTCTTATAGACAAATTGCAATTAAATGAATGAATAGATTTTACTATGCATATAATTAATGATTAGACTATATAGTAATATATTATTGATATTGTATATAGAGTCATACCAATAAAAAACTAACTAATTTGTAGTGTAAATATTTAAAATGACAACAAAAACTAAATTGAATAAATTAGATTTTTTAAAAATGGCAGATACTCTAAATCAATCAGAGCAGCATCGTGTTATCACCAAGTACAACAAGCCTGAATTCTATAATCTCTGTGCTGATGTACCCAAGAAGATTGGTGTGTTTTTAGATATAGAAGCAACAGGTTTATCATTTACAGAAGACAAACTGATAGAACTTGGCATGGTCAAGTTTGAATATAGTGATGATGGGCGTATCTTTCGTATATTAGAAGAATTTAATGGCTATCAAGACCCAAAGAAAAATATTTCTGCATTCATCACTGCACTAACTGGTATTAGTGATGATATGGTCAAGGGGCAAAAGATCAATGAATCAGCAGTTGCCGAATATCTAGAAGATGTAGATCTAATCATTGCGCATAATGCTAAATTTGATAGATCTTTCTTTGAAATAACCTTCCCTAATATCACACCTAAAGCATGGGCTTGTTCTATGTATGATATTAACTGGAATAGTGAGAAAGTTGAGAGTCACAAGCTTGAATATATAGCCTACAAGTATAATTTCTTTTATGAAGGCCATAGAGCTATTATTGATTGTTTAGTTGGTATTCATATTCTTAGTCAGGAATTGTATAATTCCAAACAATTAGCACTTAAACAATTATTAGATAATGCTATGCAACCTAGATTCAAGCTATGGGCACAAAATGCTGCTTATGCGCATAAGGACCTTTTGCGTGCTAGGCAATATAGATGGGATACACATCCAGCTCATGGTTTTAAAGCTTGGTCTATTGAACTGCCTGAGAATCAAGTCGCTACTGAAATCGCTTATTTAAAAAATGAAATCTATAACTCTCAAATGAATATACCAGTGGATATATTTGATGCTTATAGCAGGTTTTCATTAAATAGCTATGTTCAACAAGACAAAACAAAATATGTAGATAAGATTGCTTGGATTAATGGATTGCAAGCTACTCTTTAGCGTATAGAATAACACACAAATATTCATTCTAAAACAAAACCAAACATATGACGGAAGACAACAAGGATAATAACGACAAAAACAAAGGTAAGAATAAAAATCTACCTCATGATTCCCTCTTCAAGCGTATCATGGAGAATGATATTGCGGCTAAAGAATTTCTTAATGCGTATTTGCCTCAGGAAGTAAAAGATATTATTGATCTTGAGACTATCAAAGTACAGAAAGAAAGTTATATTGAGCCAAACCTCACTAAAAGATTATCAGACATTGTATATAGCGTAAATACTAAAGATAATAAGGATGCATTCATATATGTCATATCCGAACACCAATCTAGCGTTGATCAATTAATGGTATTCCGTTTATGGAAATACACCCTGCTTCTAGCAGAAAGACATATCGACAAAAAAGAACAAATACCTTTGATATTTCCGTTAGTAGTATATGCAGGCACTGCTAAATATACAGCTCCTAGAAATCTATGGAGTTTATTTGAATATCCAGAACTAGCTAAAAAATTACTTACTGAAGATCATGCATTAGTTAATCTACAAGCTA
>Ga0209491_10002419_pt1 | contig 33387 bp, 34 predicted proteins | sample BON02_FD_187213 | JGI IMG/M metagenome (GOLD analysis project Ga0209491, IMG submission 187213) | Freshwater microbial communities from Lake Bonney liftoff mats and glacier meltwater in Antarctica - BON-02 (SPAdes) (version 2) | ecosystem: Environmental > Aquatic > Freshwater > Ice > Glacier... | reverse complement strand
TGACTTTGCCGGGTAGTAAATCTTTAATCCGCTCCCACTGGTCGTCCCGCAGTAGCTTTCTGGGCATCGCTGGCTCCCTTCAAAAGGCCAGAAGGTACCAAGATTGATTGAATGTGTACAGGCCCTAACCTCCTCCTGGTTTACTGCAGACCGGGCTTGCTTGAACCCGGGTTTATTGAAGCCCTGGTTTATTTCAGCCCCAGCAATTGTGCGCCGGTACGCCAGCACACGGCATGCCGCGCTTCATCATCTAAGTTGTTGTTTTTTTTAATAAAATTAACGGGATCCGGGTCGCGCAGCGGAAACGGATAATCGCTGCCCAGTGCCACCTGGCCGGCACCTGCGCGTTCTATCAGGTAGCGGAAGGCCGCGTCGTCATGCAACACGGTGTCGTAATAAAGATTGCCGGCATACTGGCCCAGCGCATTTTTGACGGTGCCGCGCGCCATGGGCGGTGCGGTGACCCGGCCGCGGTCGATGCGGCCGAACTGGTACGGCACGCAGCCGCCGCCGTGCACCAGCAGCACGCGCAGTTTCGGGAAACGGTCGAACACGCCACCCAGCAGCAGTGCGGCCGCGGCGAACGTGGTTTCAGCGGGATTACCGACAAGGATGTGCAGGAACAGCCGGCGTATGCGCGGCGGCACTGCGAGATCGGCGGGATGAATGATCACCGGCACATTGAGTTCCTGTGCCGCCGCCCAGAAGGCGTCGAACTGTGGCGCATCCAGACCCTCTTCTTCGACGCGCGCACCGATCTGCACGGCGCGATGGCCGAGTTTCTGCACCGCGTAACGCAGTTCATCCGCGGCCAGTGCGGCATCCTGCAGCGGCACCATGGCGGCTGCGGCATAACGGTCGGGGCGTGCTGCGACCATGGCGGCAAGTACTTCGTTCTGGGCGCGGGCCAGCCATTGCCCCGCAGCAACCGGTAGATGATAGCCGGCAAGGTCCATCCAACCGGACAGCAGTTGTACGTTGATGCCAGCTTCATCCATCCACTTCAGCCGCGCCGCTTCGTCGTTGAGCGGCGGAATCAGCGGCATGCCGGTGAGGCGGCCGCCGACCGCGATGCGCGTCGCGCCGTCTTCGCCCTTAACAATTTTTACATCATGCTGCGCACCTTCGGCATGGATGCGGTCTGTCAGCGGTTTGCCGACGTGATGGGCGTGGATGTCCAGGCAGCGCGGTTTTGCCGCGGTCATGCCCCTTTGCTCCGGGCGATGACTTCGCGGATGCGTGCAGTGATGTCCTGTGGTTTTTCAGTTGGCGTGATATGGCGGCCGCCGGGCAGCACGGTCAACGTGGAGCCGGCGATGCCCTGGTGCAGCGCTTCGGCCATGGCCACCGGCGTGGCGTAATCCTCTTCACCGACGACCACTGCGGCCGGCATCTTGATCGAGGCCAGTCCGGCACGCAGGTCGCCCTCACCGAGCATTTCGCAGGTTTTTACATAGCAGTCGAGATTGTTGGCGAGGAAAACCTTGACCAGCCGGTCCAGGGTTGCTTTTTCACTGGCGCGAAAGGCATCGCCGAACCAGCGGCCGGTCTGAAAATCGACCAGCGCAGCCATGCCTTTTTCCTTGCCGGTGGCGCCGCGTTCGCGCCAGGCTTTGGGTGCATCGGCGCCGTACCAGGCGGTGGTATCGACCAGCACCAGGCCCGTGGTGCGATGCGGATAACGGATGGCGAAAGCCTGCGCCACCATGCCGCCCATGGAACAGCCGCCGACAATGGCAGACGGCCATTGCACATGTTCCATCAGGTCGGCGAGATCGCGGGCAAACAGTTGCGGCGTGTAGGTCATCACCGGCTGGGCGGATCGGCCATGGCCGCGGCAATCGAATGTCAGTACCTGCGTATCCTGGGCCAGGGCCTGAACGACGTCGTCCCAGATGCTGCGATCCAGTGCCAACGAGTGCACCAGCGCCACGCGCGGGGCATCGGCACCGGCGCCGGCATGCAGGGTGTAAGCGATTTCGCAGCCGTCGGAGGTCTTGAAGCGGTCAGCCATTTGGATATTCCTTGGATAACACTAAGAGGTTTTTCACATTCCACCGTTCGGGCTGAGCTTGTCGAAGCCCATTCACCCTTCGACGGGCTCAGGGCGAACGGGTGGCGCTCATGGTTACATAACAGATTTCACGTCGTGATTCATTTGCCGTGCTGCGCGCGCTGCCAGGCCAGCACCAGCACGCGTGCGCCGATTTCGACAGCCATGTTGCGTTTGTACATCACCGAGCCGCGCACGTTGGCCATCGGCTGGGCCAGATCTCGCACCGGTTTTACCGCAGAGCGGATGGCGGCTTCGTCGAATGCTTTGCCCTTGAGCGAATCCAGGGTCAATACAATCGGCTTCCAGCTGACGGAGCCGACAATGAGTCGCGCGGTTGTGCATTTGCCTTGAGCATCGAGAGTGACGCAGGCAGCAGCATTCACGGTGGGCGTTTCCAGCACGCCGCGCAACATGAATTTCTGGAACGCGGAGCCCGTGCGTGCAGGCAGTGCGTCGGCCTCGACCGCGACGACGATGTCATCCTGGGCGAATCGTTGTTCGAAGGCATCCGTCAGTGACAGCGTGCGTTGCCCTTTGGGTGATGCGAGAGTGACGCGGGCATCGACGGCGAGCAAGGCGATCGGCAAATCGAAGCCGCCGATCAGCGGGCCGACGCAACCGCCCACTGTGGTCATGCGCCGTACCCGAACATGGCCGGCTGCATCCAGTGCTTCAGCGATGGCCGGCCATCCCTTGCGCAAGCCGGGCAGGTCGAGCAGCGTCTGCTGATTGACTGCCGAGCCTGCCTGCAACATGCCGTTGCCGGCAATGTCCGCCTGCAGCAATTCGGGAATGCGCCCGGTGTAAAGCAGTCGTTTCGCCTGCGGATAACCGCCGCGTTCGCGACGGATCGCATGCGACATGCCGCCGGAAACGAGGGCTGTTTCGCCTGCGGCATACTGCTTGACCGCTTCATCCAGCGTGGTCGGTATCAGCATGTCCGGTTTGAACGGACGCGTGCCGGAAGGCCGGCCAGTGGTGGTCACGCGCGTCCACACGCTGCCTTTGGGCGCGGCCGGTTCGGATTTCTTCTCGTCGGCGTACAGTTCAGGATGCAGTGCGCGGTGGATTTTTTCGGAAGTGATGGGCAGTTCATGGATGCGCACACCCACCGCATCGGCAATGGCGTTGGCAATGGCCGCCGGTATGGCATCGAGGCCGATTTCACCCAGCCCCTTGGCGCCGAACGGACCGGAGGGTTCGTAGGAGTCTGCAAACGCGACATGGATTTTCGGCACGAAGTCGGCTGACGGCAGCGGGTAATCGATGAACTGCGGATCCGTAGGCGTGCCGTTGTGCCAGTCGAAGTATTCGGTCATGGCGAGACCGATGCCCTGGGTGACCGCACCTTCGACCTGACCCTGTGCGGCCGAGGGGTGGATGACTGTGCCGCAATCGACCACGGCAGCGATTTCTTTGATCTGTACGAGCCCGGTGTCGCGGTCGACTTCGACCTCGACCGCCTGCGCCGCGAAGTTGTAAGCGCCAGATTCGTTGCCGTAGCGGCTGTGATCCGGAAAATCCGAAGGGTTGTCCCAGTTGCCGACCCCGACGATGGCTTCGCCATTGCGCTTGTAGATGTTGGCGCGGACGATCGCGCTGACCGGGCGAAATTCGCTTTCTGCGCCGTTGCGCGGGCCGATCTGGCCGTTGATGATGGTCAGTTCATCTACCGGCTTCTTGAACTGCTCCGCAGCGGCGGCCATCAACTGCTGGTGCGCAGCAGCGGAGGCGCGTTTGACCGCGTTGCCGGCGACATAGGTGACGCGGCTGGCCAGTGCGCCCAGCGAATGCGGATGGGTGTCGGTGTCGGGGCGGGTGATGTCCACGTCCTCGTACGGCAACCCCAGTTCTTCGGCGGCGATCTGCCGCAGCACGGTCAGTGCGCCCTGGCCGATTTCGCCTTCACCGGTGATGATGGTGGCGCGGCCGTCTTCGTTGATGCGCACGATGGCCGAGCTGCCGTCCCAGTCGCCGAAACTGCGGCGGCCATTGACGTGCACGCTGCAGCCCATGCCGAACCCGCGGTTGGCCTGTTTGTTCGCGTCCGTGTTTTTGCGTTTTCCCTTCCAGTCGATCAGTTCCGCAGCCTTGTCGATGCACTGCTTCAGCTCGCAACTGGTGATGATGTGGTTATGCGGTGATACATCGCCTTCCTCGACGGCGTTCAGGCGCAGCAGGTCGACCACATCCATGTTCAGCTTTTCCGCCGCCAGGTCCCAAGCCTGTTCTACGGCCCAGTCGGCCGAGGGATTGCCGAAGCCGCGGAACGCACCGGTGGGCACCAAGTTGGTATACAACAGCGTTGATTTGGCGCGGGCGCAGGGATATTTATACAGCGCATCATGGCGCACCGTGGCCGCGCCGAGAATGGCCTGGGACTTGCCGGTGTAGGCGCCGTTGTCGGCCCACATGCGTATTTCCTTGGCCAGCACTTTGCCGGCTTTTGAAAAGCCGAGTTTCACCCAGTAGCGCATGGGCATGCGCGGATGGCTGGCGAGAAACTCTTCCTCGCGGGTGTGTATGTATTTGACGGGTTTGCCGGATTTGCGCGCGAGTATCGCTGCGATTACCGAACCGTTGTCGTCACCGGATTTGCCGCCGAAGCCGCCGCCGACCTCGGTCTGGATCACGCGGACCTGTGATTCGGGCACGCCCAATGCGACGGAATAACGGCCGCGGGCGAGGAACGCGGTCTGCGTATTGCACCACATGGTGACGCGATTGCCGGTCCAGTGTGCGACGCAACCGATGGTCTCCAGTGAGCTGTGCCACTGCCGCTGCAATTCCCAGGTGCCTTCGACGACCACGTCGGAAGCCTGGAAGCCGGCATCGACTGCGCCGCGCTCGAAGGCAAATTCGTGCGCCACGTTGCCCGGCGTGTCATCGTGCACCAGCGGCGCACCCGGCGCCATGGCTGCGTCCAGTGAGTACACCCCCGGCAACACTTCATACTGGACGACTATGCTGTCCACCGCGGCACGCGCGGTTTCCGGGTCGGTGGCGGCCACTGCGGCCACTTCGTCGCCGACATAACGTACTTTGCCTATGGCCAGCGGATAGAGATCGGGACGGAAGGCACCCCATTTCTGTTTTGCGGTGTCCTCACCGGTGATGACGGCTTTGACACCGGGCATATTGCGCGCGGCGCTGGTATCTATGGAGAGGATGCGCGCATGCGGATGCGGGCTGCGCAGCACGGCGGCATGGAGCATGCCGGACATGTGGATGTCGGCAACATACTGGGCGGCGCCGGTGACCTTGGGTACAGCATCGGTGCGCTGCACATCCTTGCCGACCACCAGCAGGCCGGAGGCGAATTTCGGATCACGCTGATTTTTATCTTGAGTTTTATCGCGGGTATTCATGACTGGCCCGCTTTTTTCATCAGCGTGATGGCTTCGCGGTAGGCGTCCATGATCTTGACGTAGCCGGTGCAGCGGCAGTACACGCTGTCAGCACTCATGCGGATGTCGTCGTCCGTGGGGTTCGGATTTTTTTCCAACAGGGACACGCATTGCATGACATGGCCGGGTATGCAGATGCCGCATTGCATGGCCGACTTGTTGATGAAAGCCTGTTGCACCGGATGCATTGCGCCGGCATCAGCGAGGCCTTCAACAGTGCGTATGCTGGCGCCGTCGCACAGCGCCGCAAGCTGCAGGCATGAAGATACGGGCTGGCCATCGATGATGATGGTGCAGGTGCCGCAGGCGCCGATGCCGCAGCCGTGTTTGGTGCCGGTAAGCTGCAGATCGTCGCGCAGCACGTCTACCAGCAGGCGATCCGATGATTTCAGATGCAACTCGACAGGATCGCCATTGAGCGTGAATTTGATTAGCATGATTTGCAGGCGCAGCGTTTCCGGGTTTCAGGGGGGAGGGCGAAATTATATGCCACAGGGCACGCTCAGGTCTGCGTCATTGCCGGTTTCTGCGCTGCGGCCATCGCTGCAGGGCGCCACGGCGTTATGATGCGGGAGCAGGCGCCGTATCTGTTAAATTTCCAATGCAGTATCAAAGCGGTATTTTTATTGGATGTCACCATGCATACCGAAAAAATCCAGGTTCGCGTCACCGAAACCCGTCAGATGATGGAGGTCGTCGTGTACGACAAACGGGCGTCTTCCATACAGGTGGTGCTGGGCGCGGGCGTGCACAGCGTTAAATGTGAGCTGACGCCGACCCGCAACGGACTCGCCTATGCCGGGTCGGTGATGGGGCGTGAAATCGTCTACGAGCGCAGCCGTGAGCAGGTGCAGGCTGACATCGACCGCCTCAATCCGGGGGAATACAGGCGGCGCTGAAGCAGTGTCCGCTTATTCCAGCTGGTAGAGCAGCACCAGCAGGCAGGCCGTGAGCATGACGCCGAAGGTCAGCATGATGCCGGCAGTACGATAGCGAAAGTTTTCCTGCGCCTGACTGACGCCCCAGGCATGCAGCAGACGACCGCAGACCAGCGTGATGCCCAGCAGGTGCACATGCAGCCGCGGGCCGTCATGCAATTCCACAAAATAGATCAGCATTACCGTCAGCGGCACGTACTCTGCGAAATTGGCGTTCACGCGCATGGCGCGTTGCAGCAGCGCATTCCTGCCGTCGCCGATGGCCACGCGGTAGCGGCGGCGCAGGCGAATGGTGCGCAGGCTCAATGCGATGAACATCAGGCCGAGGAGCGCGGCATAAAGCGGAGTGACCGGCATGGCTGCGTACTCCGGCTTTCTGAACTTGAGCGTCATGCGGTCGCTTTCGCCGATCGCACGGTATTTGTCCTTGTCCAGCCAGCCGCGCAGCATCGGCAGCAATGTCCACACGCCGTCGGGATGGTCCGTGGTGTCCAGTGGGTTGGCATTGATTTCCGTTTTTTCCAGTAGCTTGAAGTCGGCCTGTTCTGCCAGTGTGATGACATGGGCTTCGGTCATGTAACCGGACTTCACCATGCGCTCCAGTGTGGTGCCGGGCTTGGCGCGATGCTCGACCACGCCGAGGATGCCGCCGGGTTTCAGTGCGCTGTAGAAGGCCTTGAACGCGGCAAGGTCTGAATTCCGGCTGCTCCAGTTGTGCACATTGCGGAAGGTCAGCACCAGATCTGCACTCCCTGCGGGGGCGATGGTCACATGTTCGGGTGGGCCGAACGAGGTGAACGCCGGTTTGCCGTATACCGCGGCCTGATCCGCGATTTTCACCTGCTGTTTTTCGCGGACCTCGCGCTGCCAGCCGGCAAGCTTCGGATCTTCGAGAGCGTAATGCGCCAGATAATATTTTCCGCGATCGCGCAGCACCGGGCCGATGATTTCGGTATACCAGCCGCCGCCGGGCCAGATTTCAACCACCGACATGCCCGGCTCCAAGCCGAAGAACAGCAGCGTCTCTTTCGGATGGCGGTACTGGTCGCGCAGCCTGCTGGCTTCAGTGCGATGTTTACCGGTGAGGGCCTGGTCCAGCAGCGCACCGGCGCTGCTTTGCGCGATTGCGGGGGCGGTGAAGGAAGCGGTGAATACGACAATACAGTACGCCGCAACTATGCTGACGGAATAACGCCAAGGCATGGCCTGCTCCTGCTTTCGTGTTGCCCCTGAGACGATATATTTTTCCCGATTCTAGCCGTCTTTTTGCAGTACTGCCTGAATTGCCGAGGCGGCGACCTTGATTTCGACGCCAGCACGCTCTTCCTGCAGCACCATCGAAACGCGGGAATCGCGCTCGGCCCAGCCGCGGTTCAGCGCCTCGGTCATGTCGGCATGGGCGAGGTTGGCGACACGCATCGGCACGCCCAGTTCGCGCCCCAGCTCGGTGGCCAGGGTCACATCCTTGTGCGCCAGTTTCAGGGCAAAGTCCGGCGGATCGAAGCTGCCCTGCAGGAACTGGCGGCCCAGGCGGTCAAAAGTGCGCTGGCGGCCCAGCGAGCACTGGCGCACTGCAGCCCACAGCGCCAGCGGATCGACGCCGGCCTTGACGCCGACGGTGAACACTTCGGCGAGTGCGGTCTGGATCGCGTAACCCGCGCAGTTATGCACCAGCTTGGCCACGGTGCCGGCGCCGATTTCGCCGATGTAGATGACCTGGTCGCCGATGGCGTCCAGCACCTTGCGATTGGTCTTGAATACTTTTTCATCGCCGCCCACCAGCAGCGCCATCTTGCCGGACTTCGCGCCATGCGGCCCGCCCGATACCGGCGCGTCGAGCATGGTGATGCCGTGTTCGGCGCATTGCGCCGACAGTTTGCGCACCACGGTCGGCGAATTGGTGGTCAGGTCGAACCAGACGCTGTTGCGTTTCATGCTCGCCATCAGGTCGGTACCCACGGCTTCGGCTTCGCGCGGACCGGGGAGCGACGTCAGCACTACGTCGACTGCCTTGCCCAGTTCCTTGACGCTGTTGGCCCAGGTGGCGCCGGCGGCCAGTTGCGGTTTGGCGATCTCCGGGCGCAGGTCGTGCACGACGAGATCGAAGTTTGCCTTGCGCAGATTGAGCGCCATGGCACCGCCCATGGTACCAAGTCCAATGAATCCCACTTTCATGATGTACTCCTTCTGGTCAAAATTCGCGTGTCATCGCAATATCGCGCATGACCGCCTGTGGTGTGTGGTGCAGTGCGGCTGCAGCAGCATTGCCGTCCTGCAGATATGCGCCCAGTTCCCGGGCATGGGCGACGACGGCGCGTCCGAAGCGCACCCGTGTCGTCGAGTAGCGTGGCAGCGCCTGTAGCGGATCGTTGCCTGTCGCCTGCAATAGATCAACCAGAGTCATCGCATCGCTGGCTGCCTTGGAAACACCCATGCCGCAGTGCGGACGTGCCACAAACGCCGCGTCGCCGAGCAGGGCGACACGGCCGCGGGCCATGGCCTGCGATTCCAGATCGAAGATGGCCTGGAAAAACGGTTGTTTTGTTCTGGCCACGACCTCGGCGAATTGCGGTGACAGCGCGTGCTCTGCAGCCTGGCGCAGCTCGGTCACTACTTCCGGACGGATCAGCGGTGGCGGTATGGACATGTCGTGCATGCGGCCATGGATGTCGGTGCACAGCTGCGGCAGTACGGATTCGGCCGGCGTGGGTCGATACCAGACAAAGTTATAACAACGTTCGCCCGCGCGGGTGGAGTTGCCGAAACCGGCAACCGGATAACCCAGCATGTGCTCATGCGGCGCCAGGCTGAAGCCGAACAGCGGGAACAGGTCGCGATGCGTGGCCGGTGTCAGTTCGTTTTCGTCGACCAGGCCGCGCCAGGCGATGTAACCAGCGTAGGCGGGTCGGTCGTCCGGCGCGAGTTGTGCGCGCACTGCGGAGCGGATGCCGTCGGCGCCGACCAGCAGATCGCCCGTTGCTTCAGTGCCGTTGGCGAAACAGGCGGTGACGGATTGCGCGTCCTGAGTGAGCGCCGTGCAGACGTGGCCGAAGTGGTAACGCTTTTCGGGTAATGCGCTTTTGAGCAGTGCGTAGAGCCGGCCCCAGGTGGTCAGGCACTGGCGGATGTCGAGGGTGCCGACGGCATTACCCCGGCGGTCATAGGCGACGCGGCCGGTGATGTCCACGCCGAATGAGTCGTCGATGGTGATGCCGATGCGTTTAAGTGCGGTGAAAAGATCCGGATGGGTAATGATGCCGGCGCCGCGGCCGGCCAGCGCCTCGCCCGCCTGCTCGTATACCTGAACGTCCCAACCCTGGCGATGCAGCAGATTGGCGGCAAACAGGCCGCCGAGCGAACCGCCGATGACCAGTGCCCGCGGAGCGCGTTGTGTTCGCGCCATTTAACGACAGCCGGGCGAAACAAACTCCCGGGTCATTCCGGCGACAGTCGGTATCCCCTTCCCCCGTTTGCGGGGGAAGGTAGGATGGGGGCAATCAACATTCGCAGAAAACCTGGACTCCGGCTTGCGCCGGAGTGACGGTGTTGGGGCGCGCAACAGTGCTTGCATCGGGTCGACGTCTCACGCGGCCTGCTGCGCTTCGCTGCCCGGATAATTCAGTTCCAGGGTCACGCCGCTGGGGTCTTCGAAAAATACCTGGTGCAGACTCAGCGACGGCACGGAACGCTCGCGAAACGCTAGTCCGTTCTTTTTCAGTCGGGCGAGCATTTCAGCAAGGCCGGTGGCGGTAAAAGCCATGTGATCCACGGTGCCGGTGCCGTTCAGTGTGTCGAGGTCCTTGTCACCGAGGTAATCCTTCAACCCTTGTGGATCATTGAGGTCGATGCCGATGATGTGCACGACCCCCGTGGTTTCCGGATACTGCGCGCCGTTGTAGAGCCAGATGCCCGGAAATTTGAAGGGTGGACGAAAGCCGGGCTGGAAGCCCATGACTTCGGTGTAAAACCGGCGCGAGGCCTCGATGTCGGTGGTACGGATCGAAAAATGATCGAGTTTGCCGATGGGCATGATGCGACTCCGGATTAAGTTGCGGCGGCGTTAGGACGGCAGCGTTATTGCAGCGGCGAGAATGCTGAAGGCATGACGATCTTGTTTTCCTGTGCGGTCAGCACGGCATCCGGCATGCCTTCCTTCTTGGCGACGGCGGATGGCGGCCAGACGCCGGCAGCGACGGCTTTTTCACGGGCTTCGGTGCGGGCATCCAGCGTCGGATAAGACCAGATGTGGGTGAAGCGGTTGACCTCACCGACCTCGGCGTACCACACGGCGACCAGCGGGCTGAATTTGACGCGGGCCGGCATCGCCTTTTCCCACACTTTCATGATTTTCGGCAGCTCGCCGGTGGCAAAGGTATAGGTGCGCATTTCGAAGAAAGGCCCCATCTTGCCGGGCTTCAGCTCCGGTGAAAACGAGAACGGGATGAAAATCTCGGTGCGCATGTTGAGCACAAATTCGCCGATTTTCGGCGGCCAGTTGCCCGCAGCCATGGATTCGGTGCGTATCCGGTCGCGTTCAGCCATGTCCTTGTATGGCCACACATGGATGATCTGGTTCAGCGGGCCGATCTCGGTGTGCCAGAAGGCGGCGAGCGGAGATATTTTCTTGCGGTATTCGTAGGCTTCACCAAAACGTTTTTCGACTTCGGGCTGTGATTTGGGTTTGATGTCGTAAGTGCGCACTTCGTAAATCATGGTTTCTCCTCCGGATGGACGCTGCGACCTGGATCGGCGAGTTTACCAGAGCATGTTTTTTTCACATCTCTCCGGCGCACTCTGGTCGAAGCTACATTTCTTTCGCTGCCTCTGCGAGCTGTTGCCTGAACCAGCGATGGGCCGCCTGCTTGTGCGTGCGCTCATGCCAGTACATGGCGATCCGGGCGTCCGGCACATCGATCGGCAGCGGCAGCACCTGCAGGGGATGGTGTACCGCCATCGCCCGCGCCAGACGTGCGGGCACGGTGGATATCAATGTGGACTGTGCCACGGCGTTGGCAAGTGCGAACGCGTTTTGTACCTGCAGCGCGATGCGCAGGTTGGCGCCCAGCGCCGCCACTGCGGTATCGACCGCGCCGGTGGAAACCCGCGCGCGCGGCTGCTCGACGCGGACATGGGCGGCATCAATGTATTGCGCGGTGGTAAGGCGGCCTCTGATGCGTGGATGGCCGCGGCGCGCGATGCACACCAGCCGGTCGCGGAACAGCAGCTTGACCCGCAGCGCCTGCGGCGGATCGGGCACCCAGCCCAGCCGGAAATCGATTTCACCAGTCGCGAACCAGTCGGGCGCGTGTTCCGGGTCGGAAGTGCGAAAGGCGATGTCGATGCCGGGCGCATCGGCTTCGATCCGCGCCACCAGCCGCGGGGCCAGCAGATACTCCACGAATTCCGGAGTCATGACCACGAAACGCGCGCGCGAAGTGGCCGGCACAAACTCCGCCGGCCGGCTGGTCAGCCGGTCTGCGCCGGCCAGCAGCGCGAGTACCTCAGGTTCCAGTTCCAGTGCCCGCGCGGTGGGTGTCATGCGCCCTTGCCCCTTCAGCAGCAGCGGGTCGTCGAACAGGCGCCGCAGCCGGCCCAGGGCGTGGCTCATCGCCGGTTGTGACAGATTGAGCTGGACAGCAGCTCTGGTGACGCTGCATTCGGCCATCAGCACAGTGAAACAGCGCAGCAGTTGCAGGTCGTAGGCTTTTGTATTCATGATATGAATAACCGGGATCGATGGTGCATTATCGACCGATTATAACCATGCGCCCAGAATGATGGGCGCGCCGTGCACCAGATCCGTGTGCCGTCCAGCAGAGGAGAAAACATGAGAAACAAATCCGCGAACGTATCCAAACCCAAACGCTGCAAACTCATCATCGAGAAGGACGTGCAGATTCCCATGCGCGACGGCACCATGCTTTACGCCGACGTGTTCCGGCCGAATTTCCGCGAGAAAGTGCCGGTGATCCTCAATACCGGCCCGTACCAGAAAGACAAGCTTTGGATACCACCCAAGGATCTGGAGGAAGACGCCAATCCCTACATGAACTGGGAAACCGTGAATCCGGAGTGGTGGTGTCCGCGCGGTTATGCCTGCGTGCGGGTGGATGTGCGCGGGGCCGGCCGTTCACCGGGCAAGTCCGACCCGAGTTCGTACCAGGAGGGGCTGGATGCTTATGACGCCATCGAATGGATCGCCAAGCGCGGCTGGTCTTCGGGCAACGTCGGCATGCTGGGTATTTCGTACCACGCATCGTCGCAGTGGCGCGCCGCCAACCTGCAGCCGCCGTCGCTGAAGGCGATCATGCCGTGGGAAGGCCGCGCCGATCAGTACCGCGACCAGGCCTACCACGGCGGCATCTTCGCGCTGGGCTTCATCGGTAACTGGTGGCTGACGCATACCGCGCACCATCTGCTGGGCAAGCCGCGCAGCTACAACCCCGACGCTTTCCACAACGACATGATGTGGCAGTTCATGCGCAATGACCTCGATTCCGAATACTGGCGGTTGAGCAGCGCGCGCTGGGACCAGATCAAGGTGCCGGTGTACAGCGTAGGCAACTGGGGCGGTTTCTCCATGCACCTGCGCGGTAACACAGAAGGCTTCATGAATGCGGCTTCCAAACACAAGAAGCTGCGCATCCATACCGGCACGCATTTTCATCCCTTCCATGCCGAAGAAGGGCGCCTGGACCAGTTGCGCTGGTTCGATCACTGGTTGAAAGGCCGCGATACCGGCATCATGGACGAGCCTCCGGTCAAGATCGAGATTCGCACCGGCGGCAGCAAAAAACCGTATGCGTTCCGCTTCGAAAAAGAATGGCCGCTGAAGCGCACGAAGTGGACGAAGCTGTACCTGAAGCCAGAGCGCACGAAGCCGGGTGGTCCTGATGATGTCGAGGGCGGGCTGGCGAAATCGGCGCCGCGTACCAGTAGCAAGCTGTCGTATTCCCCCAGCGGTGTGACTACCGCGGGTGTGGCCGGCGGGTCATCGCTGTCAACCACCCATGGCAATGGCGGACGTACCGGCGTGTCGTTCGTGACGCCGCCGCTGGCTGAGGACACCGAGGTTACCGGTCCGCTGGTGCTGAATCTCTGGGTGTCGAGCACGTCGGAAGACATGGATATTTTTGCCACCATCCGCAACATCGGCCCCGATGGCAAGGATGTGTGTGAAGTCGGCCAGCACGGCCAGCCGATACCCTGCGTGACCAAGGGCTGGCTGCGCGCATCACACCGCAAGCTCGATCCGAAAAAATCGCTGCCGTACCGGCCGTTCCACGCCCATGACGAGCGGCAGTGGCTGAAGCGCAATGAAATCGTTGAATGCCGCATCGAAGTGTGGCCGACCAGCATGGTCTTCAAAAAAGGCCACCAGCTGCGCGTGGACATCCAGCCGCGCGACGGTCAGGGCAGTGCGCCGTATACCCACTATCACGCCGACTACAATGCCGGCGCGGTGAACTCGGTGTACTCCGGTGGTAAAACAGCGTCTTATCTGCTGGCGCCGATCATTCCGGCGAAGAAAAAACGCTGAGCCTGCAGTTACAGATGTGGAGATAAAAATGCGCCGTTCGCGGCGCATTTTTTTATTTTTGGTTTGTTGCGTTAAACCACCACGCTGGCCAGTTGCTCACGCGTTCGGCAACCAGCGCGTAGCCTTCAGCACCGGGGTGGGTGCCGTCGCCGGCGGCGACCGCGTGTCGCCATGCGGCATCACCGGCCAGATCCTGCGCCAGCGACAAATACGGAATGTCGGCATCCGCGGCGAGTTGCGCGTAAATGGCGCACAACGAAATGATGCGCACGTCCTGTGCGGCGTCATTGACGGGCAGTGGGCCGACAAACAGCGTGGGGCAGTGGTGTTTGGCGGTGCCGATGATGTTGCGGAAATTATCCACGCTCTCGGGAATAGGCACACGCAGCGCGTCGTCGAGGATGGTCATGTCGTTGGCGCCGAACGAAAACACGATGTACGGCGTGCATTCGACGTGAAACCGTGCTTCACATTCCGCCTCCCAGCGCACCGCGATGTCGACGCTGGTGTCGCGGCGCACGCCGAGGTTGTAGGCGGTCAGGTCCCAGCCGGCGGCGCGTGCCGTTGCAGCAACGCGGCCGGGCCAGCCCAGGCCAGCGGCATCGCCGGCGCCATGGATGAACGAGTCACCGACAAAACACACGCGATGGTCGCCCGGATGCATAAGCTCATTCCGGATCCAGCGTTTCACGCACCCACGCCAGCACTGCCGTCAGTCGCGGCGGCAAGAATTCCTCGGCCTCTTCGAAAGTTACCCAGCGCCATTCGTCATAGACGGGTTTGCTGAGTTCATGCGCGATCGGCAGCGAGACTTCATCCGTGGTGGTGATGGCCAGATAGTAGCGCGCGATTTCACCGGTGCCGTAGGCGATGGTTTCCTTGTGCGATTCGGCAGCATCGAAGGTGAGGTCGGAGATGCCGGTGCCTTCGGTGGCCTCGCGCCGGGCAGTGTCGTGCGCGTCTTCGCCTTCATCGATCAAACCTTTGGGGAAATCCCAGTGCCGCGCCGAACGCAGTACCAGCAGCCGGTAGGTTCCACCCTGGCGTCGCGCAATGACGACGCCGGCTGAACGGACGACAGTCGTGGCGCTCGTCACGGGATCTGGATTTTGTTGCCCGGCGCGCCCATGCCCGGCACCACGATGGACGAAGCCTGCTGGTGGCGCATTTCCTGCAACTCGCGCATGGTGCGTTCGACAGCGGCCTTGGCGGCTTCGCCGAACTGCTCGACGGCTGCAGCCAGATCTTTGGCTTCGATCTCGAAATTGATGGGCAGCGGTCCGGCATTGGTCATGATCTGCGCTTCACCGATATATAGCACCGGGCGTGCGGAATCGTCGGTGCCGTCGCTCTTGAGCGGCGTCATGCGGCGGATGGTGCCCACCTTGCGGTCGGTGACGATGTCTTCGCGGTACAGTGAAGTGGCATCCATTTTGGTATCGGGTGCGCCTTGTTCGGGTTGTTGTGCCATGACAGTGCTTCCTGAATTGATTGAGGGTGAATGAGGGTGAATGAGGGGCTAGGGTATCAAAAACGCCCGGCCTAGGGCACCTCCGATGCGATAATAGGGCCATGAACAGTGCCCCGCACGCCGATCCCTACGGCATCACGCTGACCACCATCAACGCGCGTTTTGTGCACGCCGCGCTGGGATTGCGTTATTTGCGCGCCAACATGGGGGCGCTGCACGCAGACACGCGCATCCGCGAATTCGTGCTCGGCGACCGCCCGGCCGACATCGCCGAACGCCTGCTGGCGGACGCGCCGCGGATCATCGGTTTCGGCGTCTATATCTGGAACGTCGAGGAAACAGCGCGTGTGGTGGCCATCCTCAAGCGCGTGGCGCCGCAGACCGTGATCGTCGTCGGCGGCCCCGAAGTCAGCTACGAGACTGAAGACCAGCGGTTGTGTGCGCTGGCCGATTACGTGATCACCGGCTGGGGCGACGTGACATTCCCCAAGCTGTGTGCCGACATCGTTGCCGGCAATGCGCCGGCGCAGAAAATCCACGCTGGCGTGCAGGCGCCGCTGAAAGACATTGCCTCACCCTACGGCGAATACACCGACGAAGACATCGCGCGGCGTTTCATTTATGTCGAAGCCTCGCGCGGCTGTCCGTTCAAATGCGAGTTCTGCCTGTCGGCACTGGACAAAACCGCGTGGCCATTCGAGGTCGAACGTTTCCTCGGCGAACTGAAAAACCTGCACGACCGCGGTGCGCGGCATTTCCGTTTCGTCGACCGCACCTTCAACCTGAAGATTGCCGCCAGCCTCGCCATACTCGGATTTTTCCTCGAACGGCTGTCCGATGACCTGTTCATCCATTTCGAACTGATCCCCGACCATTTGCCGGAGAAACTGAAGGCCGCCATCCTGCGTTTTCCCGCGGGCCGGCTGCATTTCGAAGTCGGCATCCAGACCTGGGACACTGAAGTGCAGGCGCGCATTTCGCGCAAGCAGGACAATGCCGCTGCCGAAGCCAACCTGCGCTGGTTGCGCGAGGAATCGCCGGCGCTGATCCACGTTGACCTGATCGCCGGGCTGCCCGGCGAAGACCTGGCAAGTTTCGGTCGTGGTTTCGATCGCCTGCATGCGCTGCGGCCGCATGAGATCCAGGTTGGCATCCTCAAGCGCCTGCGCGGCGCGCCCATCGCTCGCCACACCGAACAGCATGCGATGCGTTACAGCCCCGATGCGCCCTATGTGGTGCTGGCCACCGACAAACTGGATTTCAACGATGTGCAGCGCATCGTGCGTTTTGCGCGCTACTGGGATCTGGTCGGCAACTCCGGTCGCTTCCATCGCACGCTGCCGCTGCTGCTGGCGGAGCAACCGTATATGCGCTTCATGCAGTTCACCGACTGGCTGTACGCGCGCACCGGCAAAACCCATGAATTTGCACTGGAGAAACTGTGCAATCACCTGCACGATTTCCTGATTGAAAACGGCGCCGATGCCCAGACCGCGGCGGCGGCCGTGGCAGGTGACTACGAAGCCAGCGGCGCCAAGGGCCGGCTGCCATTCATGGATAGCGGCACCCGGCCTGAACGAAAAGCGGGTGTGCACGGCAAACTGCGCCAGGCGCGGCATGTGCACGCCTGACCATACTTATTCCTTCCCCCTCAGGGGCAAGGGAACACTTGGGGCGTAGCAGAAGGTTAGGATAGGGGTGGTGGATTGTGCATGCTCTGAAACCCATCCCCACCCTGTCCCTACCGTCAAGCGGCACCGAGGTCTCCTTGAAGGGGAGGGTGCGAAAATTGGAACGATGGTGCAAAAGGATACGAGCTGATGCGACGTTTTGATCCACACGAACATGCCCGCAACGTGCTGGGCGAAAAACTGCAAACCTGCAGCGAACGGCCGGTGACCGGATTTTTCCGCGACGGCTGCTGCAACACCAGCCCGGAAGACGTGGGCGTGCACACGGTATGCGTGGTAATGACCGCGGAATTTCTCGAATTCAGCAAGGCCCGCGGCAACGACTTGTCCACACCCATGCCGGAGTTCGGTTTTGACGGACTGCAGCCGGGCGACCGCTGGTGTCTGTGTGCGCCGCGCTGGCGCGAGGCGCTGGATGCCGGCTGTGCGCCGCGTGTGGTGCTCGCCGCGACCCATGAAGCGTCGCTGGAATTCGCGACGCTGGCGGATTTCAAGAAATACGCGATTGATCTTTCCTGATAAAAATTGTTTTATATGGAGCATCGGCAACCATCCAGTTACATCAATTCCGTTTACGCTGAGTGGAATCAACTCCGTTCGCCCCCGGATCAAGTCCGGGGCAGGCTCTGAGCCTGTCGAAGGGCGGCCGGGCTTCGACAAGCTCAGCCCGAACGGTATCTGTATTTTGAAAGGCATGAAAAGAGGAGGACGTAATGACCGACTATGACGGCAAGACCCTGACGCCATTGCCTTCCGGCGACCTGATCACGCTGACCCACATTGTCTACGGCCTGCATGCCTTCAGTGCGCTGACGGGGCTCACCAGTGCTGCATTCATCGTCACCGCCTTCCTCACCGGCTGGCCGTCGATCATTGCGGTGATCATCAATTACGTGAAGCGCGACTCCGTGCGCGGCACGTTTCTCGATACCCATTTCTCGTGGCAGATCCGCACCTTCTGGTGGGCCGTGGGCTGGTTTGTCGTAGCGTGGCTGATGATCGTGACGGTGATCGGCGCATTGGTCGGCATTCCGGTGATGCTGCTGGTCGGCGTCTGGGTGCTCTACCGCATCATCCGCGGCTGGATCGCGTTGAGCAGCCGCAAGGCGATGCCGCTGCCAGATTGAGATGTCGCTGCGCGTCGACAAATGGCTGTGGGCTGCGCGGTTTTTCAAGACACGTTCGGCGGCGCAGCAGGCGGTCGAGGGCGGCAAGGTCAAACTCAACGGCGAGCGCATCAAGCCGGCGAAGGACCTGCGCGTCAACGATGAACTGGCGATCAGCATCGGTGCTTATGAATGGATCGTCCGCGTCGTGCAGCTGTCGGACAAACGCGGCCCGGCAACCGTGGCGCGTACGCTGTATGCTGAAGACGAAACGAGCCGCATCAGGCGTGAGGAACAGGTGGCGCTGCGCAAACTCGCCGCTGAGCCGGCGCAGGACCGTCACGGCCGACCGACTAAACGCGAACGGCGGCAACTGGAACGCTGGCGCGACGAGTAGGTCCAACTTACAGAGGACAGCCAATGAGCGACAACGACAAAGCCAAAGCCAGGGAAATCAATCTCGAAGAAGCCACGCGGCTGATCGACGAACTGGAGCGCGATCTGGCCAAGGTGCGCGGCGGTTCTGCCGATGTGCAGCGGCTGCGTGATGAAGTGGAGACCCTGCGCAATGTACTGAATTCACCGGTGCGCCGCGACAGCTGGGTCACCGACAGCCTGCATGCGATCCGCGTGCAGCTCGATGAAACCGTGGACGAAGCGGTCTACGAAGGCATGACCATCAGCCGTTATGTGGTTGAGGTCGGGCGCATCCTCGGCCTGTAGATAAAATATCAATAAAATCAACAAGTTGCAGTAACTCCCCCCGCTACGCCCGCTGCGGTCCGGGGCGGCGGTCTTCCACCACGTAGTGCCCCAGATCGAACAACCGTGATTGCGCATCCGCGATGTCCACCACTGCGCGGAACGTGGTTTCCCAGCGTTTGGGTGTGACTTCAAATTTGGCATAACCGCGGCGCGCACCGTTGGCGAATTTCACATGCGGATTTTTTGCGAGCAGCGCCTCGATGCGTGCGCGGCCCGGGCCCTGCGAGGTAATCGAGGTGCCGACGAATTCGCTGGCGACCACCGGCGCGCGTTCATCGTCGAAATCAATTTTCAGATCACTCGCCACCGCCATGTGCACATCGCCGCCGATCACCACCGGATTGCGGATTTTGCGTCCAGCAATAAAACGCAGCAGTTTTTCGCGCGCCACCGGATAACCGTCCCAGCCGTCGGTATACACCACGCGTTCTTCACCTGATCCGCGGTAGGCCTGACTCATCAGCGTACTCTGCGCGATGATGTTCCAGCGCGCCGGCGATGCTGTGAGTGCGGTTTCCAGCCATTGCTCCTGTGCCTGACCCAGCAATGATCGCCCCGGCTGCAGACGTTCAGGGCAGGCGTTGATATCCACCTGGTTGCCGCCGCCACCGCGGCTTTTGCGCGAGCACACGTGGTAATCGCGGTACTGGCGCATGTCGAGCAACTGGATGCGCGCGATCTGGCCCATCGCATGCGTGCCGTAGATTTTCATGTTCGGCCCGCCGCCGTATAGCCCCGGCGGCAGCGGCATGTGTTCGAAATACGCCTGGTAGGCTGCAGCGCGCCGTTGCAGGAAGGCCGCAACCGGATCCAGATCCTGCGAGCGGTCGTTGGCGTAATCGTTGTCGACTTCGTGATCGTCCCAGGTCAGCAGCCACGGAAAGGATGCATGCGCCGCCTGCAGATGCGGGTCGAGCTTGTACAGGGCATAACGGTTGCGGTAATCGGCCAGCGTGTACGGCTCCGGCGCATCGTGGCTGCGCACCGGTTTGCGGCCCCACGAGCTTTCGTAAATGTAATCGCCAAGGTGCACCACAAAATCGAGTTCCTGCTGCGCCAGGTCACGCCACGCCGCGAACTGCCCGTGTTCGTAGTGCTGGCACGAGGCAATCGCAAACGCGACCTTGCCGCGGTTGTCGTCGAGGGCGGGAGCGGTGCGCGTGCGGCCGACCATACTCGCCGCTTCACCCGCCATGAAGCGGTACCAGTACCAACGCGACGGTTCCAGCCCGCGCGCCGCCACATGCACGGCATGGGCAAACGCCGGCAGTGCGAGTTCTTCACCGCGATTGACGATCTTGCGGAAGCGCGCATCGGCGGCAATTTCCCAGCGCACTGCGATGGGTGCTGCCGGCATGCCGCCGCCGTTCAGCGGTTCAGGCGCCAGCCGCGTCCACAGCACCACCTGATCGGGCTGCGGATAACCGGAGGCGACACCCAGTGCAAACGGATTGCGGTCGAAACGCGGCTGGGCGATGACGCGCTGCGCGGGCAGAGCCAGTGCCGCAGAGAGCGCGGCGCTGCGCAGCAGGAAATCGCGGCGGGAGTTGAGTGGGGGAATGAGTGGCATGGCGGTGCGGACTATAACGCGCGAGCGTTACTGCGCGACGACAGCGGGACATGTGGCTTCGTGATCACTGCCCGAGTAGAAGTACATCCGTGGTTTATATAAGCTATTGATTTTATTTATTAATTTATGATCTCTATGTCGATGGGATATCTGCAGATGTATCGTTCAGATTGATTGAGGATGACGTAATGGTGGCCTATCATGGGCGCCGGTCAGGTGCAAAACGTCAACTAATAATGGCGCCTGAATTTGGCAATTAAAGATGTCAACTACAACACGTTAGGCAGCCAAAAGAGGGGCCGGTGACTATTCGAGCGTACTACCGAAGTGATCTCGCGCTCGCCCAGCTTGAGACAGCGCTAAAGGTGTATTTTGACGGGAGCGATTTTGCTGCCGTCATTACGCTCGCTGGCGCAGCCGACGAAATCTTCGGAAAACTGCTCACTGCCGCTGGTGGTGAAAGTTCTCTCGCCTCATTAACAAAGGCCGTCGGAGCTATACACGAGAAGTTGTACGGTGAAGCGACGGCGCCCCATCATATCGTTGAACGAGCGAACTTGGCGAAAAATAGCCTGAAGCATTGGGACGTTGGTGACCCGGAAATTGTGAAGCTTGACCTACGATTAGAGGCGCAGGATATGCTGAATCGAGCTATCGATAACTACTGGACGCTAGAGCATAAGCTCCCAGAACTCATGGAAAGGTTTCAACGCGAGCATATGGCTGCCTAACAACGCGTTCGAAATTGGATGCGCGAAAAAGCTGCACGCCATTCAACGCAGTCGTTAGTATTGCGCGACCAAGTAGTGATTGCATATGAGTAAATAGAGCGAATGAACGAACCGGAGTCGATTGACTTCTGCGCGCGTAAAATAACCCGGTTGCGATTAAATCAATCCTGCGTTGTGCTGAAGATTCATCAGGGAGTCACGCATGTCGATTGAATCTCTGGTTATCTCCGGCCGTTACTGCGGCCCCCCCAAATCCGGCAATGGCGGCTATGTCTGCGGCCGCATGGCCGCGCACCTGCCCGGCGTGGTGTCCGTGCGGTTGAAAGCACCGCCGCCGCTGGAAACCGAACTGCAGATGGATATCTCGGATACTGCGGTACGGCTGTTGCACGGAACGCAGATCATCGCCGAGGCCAAAACCGCGGAATTGGACCTGACGCCGCCAGCCTGCCCATCGCTAGCCGAGGCCGAGACGGCTTCCCGGTCTTACATAGGATTTACGCGCCACGCTTTTCCGCATTGTTTCGTCTGCGGACCGCAGCGGACTGCGGGTGACGGGTTGCGGATTTTTCCGGGGCCGGTAGCTACGCAATCGATGATCGGGGCCACCTGGATACCGCACTTGGCGCTGGGGAATGGTTCCGGGCAGGTGCCAACGGAATTCATATGGGCTGCCCTCGACTGTCCCGGCGCATTTGCGGTGATGCCCATACCGGAAGGCCAGGCCCTGGTGCTGGGCGAACTGTGTGTGCGCATGGACGCCGGCGTTGCCGTGGGTGAACCATGCATCGTCATTGCCTGGCCGCTGCAGATTGAAGGCCGCAAGCGCATGGCCGGCTCGGCGCTTTATTCCAGCGCGGGGCGTCTGCTGGCGGTGGGCCGCGCCACCTGGATACAAGTGCCGGCGAGCGCGTTTGGCGGACTGTGAAAGGATGATACGGTGAGTACTTACGCTACTGTGCTGATCAGCATCAGCGCCGCCATCATCCTGCTGCTGGGTCTGGCGCATCTGCTCTACACCTTCCGCGGCATCGTGGTGGCGGCAGTTTGTTATGTTATTGCGCTGCTGCTGAACTGGGCCTGAGGGTCTGCCGTCAGGAGAGCAGGGTGTTTCTTTGCCGACAAGCCGCCGGCATGGCATAGAATCCGTAGTGAAGGGTGTGCTGTTCTCGTCCGTCAATCATGAAAACAGGAGAAATGTCATGAGGCCGTTCAGTCATGTTCTGCAGCGGTTGGTGTTGTTTGTGGTTCTGCTGGTCCCGGTTGCTTCGACTATCGCTGCCGATATTCCCAAATCGAAAGACCATCCGCTGCTGACGCGTTATCCGGATTCGCGCATCACCGAATACACCAAAAACTACAACGCAGTGGAATTCAAGGTTGGCGCCAAAGGCAGCCCGCCGCAGTCCCAGTCAGTCGAGGGCGATTCCACGTTCATCCGTTATTTCTACAACAATGCCGATAAACAGCCGAGCCCGTTGCAATTGATCCGCAATTACCAGAATGCAATCAAGTCCATCGGTGGCGAGATCATTTACGAACGGCTGCCGCGGGATTCCGATGGCGGGGAAACCACGCTCAAGGTGACGACGGGTGGCAAGGATGTGTGGGTGCGGGTCGAGCCCGACATCTACGGCGTGCCGACACAGAATTACAAACTCTGGATCGTCGAGGTGGCAGCCATGCAGCAGGCTGTGACGGCCAACAAGCTGCTCGATGAATTGAACCGCAACGGCTTTGTCGCGCTGTACATCAATTTTGATACCGGCAAGTCGGATCTGAAGGCTGACGGCCAGGCAACGGTCCGTGAGATCGCGACCATGCTGCAATCGGCGTCGTCTCTGCGCATCGGCATTGAGGGGCATACCGATAATGTTGGGCAGGCGGCTACCAACAAGACGCTTTCGGAGCGGCGGGCGCAAAGCGTAATGGCTGCGATTGTTGCTGCGGGGATTGATGCGAAGCGGCTGACTGCGGCGGGATTTGGCCAGGAGAAACCGGTTGCCGATAACCGCGGCGAAGAGGGGCGGGCAAAAAACCGGCGCGTGGAACTGGTCAAAAAGTAATGGCGCGCTGAGTGACATAACGGCTGCATGTGGCGCAATCACTGAACATCATCGGACCGGGTCGCGTCGGCCGCACGCTGGGCGCGCTGCTGCAGCGCGCGTCATTGTGTGCGGTGCAGGATGTGCTGAGTGCGGAAGTGGCGACTGCGGAATCGGCCGTGGCCTTCATCGGTGCGGGCCGTGCAGTGCGCAGGATGGGTGACCTGCGCGCGGCGCAGGTCTGGCTGCTGACGCCGCCGGATGCGGCGATTGCATCGGTAGCAACTGCCCTGGCAGCCACCGGTCGCGTACGCAAGGGCGACATTGTGTTCCATTGCAGCGGATCGCAGCCTTCGAGTGTTCTTGCGCCGCTGGCTGCGGCTGGCGCGCACATCGCCAGTGTGCATCCGCTGAAAAGTTTTGCCGAACCGGCGAACGCGATCAAAACCTTTTCCGGCACGCACTGCGCAGCCGAAGGCGACGCCGCTGCGTTGGCAGTGCTGACGCCATGGTTTGAACAGCTGGGTGCCAAAGTCGCAGTGATCGATCCCGCCGGCAAGACGCTGTATCACGCCGCCAGCGTGCTGGTGTGCAATGACCTGACGGCGCTGATGGAAGCGGGACTGCGCGCTTACGCGGGCGCGGGACTGGATCGCGCGACAGCGCAGGCGATGATGGAGCCGCTGGTGCGCGAAACGCTGGACAACATCTTTGCGCTGGGCACCACGCGCGCACTGACCGGGCCGGTGGCACGTGGTGATGCGGACGTGCTGGCGCGGCAACTCGCGGCACTGCAGGCGCTGGACCCGCGCATCGCCGAGGCCTATCGCGCGCTGAATCAGATCGCGATGGATCTGGCGCAGGCGCAGGGCGGTGCTTCGGCGGAGGCCTTGTCTGTCGTTGCCAAGACGCTAGAAAAATAACAATATAATCAACAGGTTATATAACTCTCCAGAGTGCGGACGATCAGCGGTTGCGCCAGGGCCGCTTGTTACAATCGGCCGATGACCTATCCCCTGACTGCTGCAATTCCGGCGGCTGCCACGCCCGCTGATGAACTGGCGGCGATCCGCGCGCAGGTGCTGCGCGGCATCGCGCTGAACCGCGAGCCCGGTTATCACTTCGCCGGCAATTTTCTCGATCTGTCGTATGACCATGTCGGCACCGATTACACCGCGCTGTCGGTGGATGTCGCGCCGCATTGCGCCGAGGCCGACGGCCAGTTGAACTGGTCGGGCTTCGCGATCCTCGCTGATCTGGTGATGGCCGCGGCAGTGCGCGCGGGACTGGAGTCACATACGCGGCTGGCGACGGTGACCATGAACCTGCAGCTCACCGGTGCGCCGCGCATCGGCCGCATGGCGGGGCGCGGCATGATGCATGGTTTTGTGCAAGGCGCTGCCGGCCGCCAGGGTGTCAGTGGCGTCAGCATCAGCGGCGATGCCGGCCTGGTGTGCACGGGCACCGGCACTTTCATGATGCTGAAGCCGCCCAAGGGCGTGGAACTGCATCCGGTGCCGCACCGCCGCCGCGGTGAAAACCCGACGCCGGAGATCAGTGCGCTGCGCCCCGATGAAAAAAAAGTGCTGGCTGCAGCGGATACGGCACTGGCCGGCGTGCGCGAGCAGGGTGGCTCGTTCATCCAGCGCTTCTGGGGCGTGCAGGCCAAACATGTCGCGGGTGGCGCCCCCCAAGGGGACTTGCTTCGCGGCGCCCCCCAAGGGGACTTGCTTCGCGGCGCCCAGTCCACGGTGAAAAACGGCGCGCACATCGGTAACCGCGTCGGCCATGTGCAGGGCGGCATCCTGCTGGGCCTCGCTACCGAAAATGCGATTGCTGCACTGACGCCGCACTGGGCGCTGACGGCGATATCGGCGTGGTACATCAGTCCCGGCGTCGGCCGCTCGCTGAAATTCAAATCCAAAGTGGTACACCACGGCCGGCTGATTGCCGTGGTGCGCACCGAAGTCACCGGCAAGGGCGCTGACAACAAGACGCGCAAGGTGTTCGAACTGATGACGACCCACGCCTACAAGGCGGAAGCGTAAGGCCGCCGGCATGGCGCTGCGCACACTGTCAGGAAAACACGCCGATCCGCGCAAGGGCCGCGGTGCGGGTGTGAATCCGGAGGGGCGTTTCGAACAGGTGGAGCGCGAGGCCTTCGACGACGGCTGGCAGAGCGGGGTTGATGACGAACCTGTTGCGTTGAAGACGGTGGTCACCGACGAGCGTGCCAAAACCATCATCGCGCACAACGAGTCGCCGGACATCCCGTTCACGCAGTCGATCAATCCCTATCAGGGCTGCGAGCACGGCTGCATTTATTGTTATGCGCGGCCCAGCCACGCCTACCGCAACCTGTCGCCGGGCATCGATTTCGAGACACGGATTTTTGCGAAGACCAATGCCGCCGAGCTGTTGCGCAGGGAATTGTCGAGGCCTGGTTATCGCTGCCAATTGATTGCGCTGGGCGCGAATACTGATCCGTACCAGCCGGCGGAGCGCAGCCGTGGCATCACCCGCGGCCTCCTCGAGGTGTGCGCCGAATTCAACCAGCCAGTGGGCATCGTCACCAAGGGCGCGCTGGTCGAGCGCGACATCGACATCCTCGGCCCGATGGCGGCTAAAGGACTGGCCGAAGTGTATGTATCAGTGACCACGCTGGATCATGAACTCGCACGGCGCATGGAACCGCGTTGCACGGCGCCAGCGCGGCGGCTGCAGGTGGTGCGCGCGCTGGCAGAGGCCGGCATCCCGGCAGGTGTGATGATGGCGCCGGTGATTCCGTTTCTGAACGATCATGAAATCGAGGTCATCGTCGAAGCCGCCGCCGCGCATGGCGCCGAACGCGCGGCCTATATCCTGATGCGGTTGCCGTACGAAGTAAAAACCCTGTTCCGCGACTGGCTGGAACGGCATTACCCGCTGAAGGCGGCGCATGTGATGAGTCGGGTGCACGCGATGCGCGGCGGACGCGACAATGATCCGGAATTCGGCAGCCGCATGCGCGGTGCAGGTGAATTCGCCGACCTGCTGAAGCAGCGTTTCAGCGTCGCCTGTAACAAAGCCGGGCTCAACCAGGCGCGACGCGGTGAAGGTGTGCGGCGTGACACCACGCAGTTCCGGGTGCCGGGGGCGGCGGTGCAGGGTAGTCTTTTTTGAAGGTAGTCGATAATGCATTTATTCCCTCCCCATCAAGGGGACCTCGGTGCCGCTTGACGGTAGGGTTAGGGAGGGGATGGGGCTAAAGCTGAAGTCAGGTAACCCCATCCCCCTGCTTTGCTTCAAGTGTTCCCTTGTCCCTGCCTCCCCCTTGAAGGGGGAGGGGTTTTCTTCGAGGAGGCAGCATGAAACACGAAGTTGCGTTGTATGTGGATGAAGACTTGGGCAGCTACGGTTTTCCCGATGGCCATCCCTGGGGCACGGACCGCCAAAGCGCATTCCGCAAGGAATCGACGCGGCAGAAACTGGAGCAGGCGGTGGCACTGTGCGGCTCGCGCGCGGCCACGGCTGAGGAAATCGAACGTTTCCATGGCGAAAACCATGTGCAGCGCGTGCGCCAATTGTCCGAACGCGGATATGGGACTATCGATGCCGGTGACACGCCGGCATTCCCCGGGGTGTACGAAGCCTCGGCCCATGTCGTAGGCGCAGCACTCGATGGCCTGCAGCAGGTGATGGCGGGCGAGGTGCTGCGCACCTTCCAGCCCATCGGCGGGCTGCACCATGCGGCGCGCGACAATGCTGCGGGCTTCTGCGTGTTCAATGACTGCGGCGTGGTCATCGACACGTTGCGCAGTCAGTACGGCATCCAGCGCGTGGCCTATGTCGACATTGACGTGCATCACGGCGACGGCCTGTATTACCCGTATGAATCCGATCCCGACCTGATCTACGCCGACATCCACGAAGACGGGCGTTTCCTGTATCCGGGTACCGGCGCGGCCACCGAAACCGGCAAGGGTGCAGGTGCAGGACTGAAGCTGAACATACCGATGCAGCCGGCGTCGGGCGATCCGCAGTTCATGGCGGCGTGGGAGCGCGTCGAAGCGCATCTGCGGCAGCACAAACCCGAGTTCATCGTGTTCCAGGCGGGTGCCGACAGCATCGCCGGCGATCCGCTGGCGCATCTGCAATACACGCCGGCGGCCCACGCCCATGCTGCGCAGCGGCTGTGCGTGCTGGCCAATGAAATGTGCGGCGGCCGCATCATGGGATTCGGCGGCGGCGGTTACAACCGTAACAACCTCGCGCTGGGCTGGTGCGGGGTGCTCAACGCTTTTATTCGCGGCTCTGAAAAATAATCCGCGAACGATCGTTCCGCGGCTCGTTATTTGCGCCAGAAGGCGGGTGTGAATATCACCATTACGGTGAATATTTCAAGGCGACCCAGCAGCATGGCCAGCGACAGTATCCAGATCTGGATGTCCGTTAGTGCGCCGTAAGTCGTGGCCGGACCGACCTGGTTCAGGCCTGGCCCCGTGCTGGTGATGCAGGCGATGACCGCCGAGAAGGCGGTAATGATGTCCAGTCCGGTAAACAGCAGCATCAGGGTCATCATGATGATGCTGGCGCCATACAGGGACATGAATGCGAGAACCGAAAAAATGACCTGGTTCGGGATGACCTGCCCGTTCAGCCGGATCGGTATCACGGCATTGGGGTGCAGCAGTTTGCTCATCTCGCGCCAGCCTTGTAGCAGCAGCAACTGGGTGCGGATCATCTTGATGCCGCCGCCGGTGGAGCCGGCGCTGGATGCTGTCGCACATAACAGCAGCATCAGGGCGGGGGCGAATATCGGCCAGGCATTGAAATCAGTGCTGGCGAAACCGGTGGTGGTGCCTATCGATATGACATTGAATGCCGCGTAGCGCAGAGCGGTACCCAGTCCCGGATAGACCCCGTTCAGCCAGAGAAAGACCCCGATGATCAGGGAGCCCGCTATCAGTGCACTCAGGAACCAGCGGGCTTCCCAGTCCTGCTGGTAGGGCCGGAGAGACTGTTTGCTAAGGGCAACATAGTGTGTCGCAAAGTTCATGCCGGCAATCAGCATGAACACGATGGTGATGCCCTCGATCAGCGGGGAATTGAAGTAGGCATAGCTGGCATCATGGGTGGAAAAGCCACCAAGACTCATGGTGGTGAAGCTGTGCACTACGGCGTCCAGCCAGGACATGCCTGCAATGCGGAAGGCCAGTGCACAGGCCAGCGTCAGTCCGGCATAGAGCAGCCACAGCCGTTTCGCGGTGGATGCAATGCGTGGGGTGAGCTGGGTTTCCTTGAGCGGGCCGGGTGTTTCGGCTTTATAGAGTTGGCGGCCACCGAAGCCGAGCAGCGGCAGTATTGCCACGAACAGCACGATGATGCCCATGCCTCCCATCCATTGCAGCAGGCCACGCCAGATGTGGATGGAAGGTGGCAGTTTGTCGAGATCGGACAGTACCGTGGCTCCGGTCGTCGTCAGCCCTGCCATGGTTTCGAAATAGGCGTCCGTGAACGACAGTCCTGGCAGGTGCAGTTGCAGCGGAATTGCTGCGAACGCCGGCAGTATGGTCCATACCGCAGTAACCAGCAGGTAACCGTCACGAGTCTGGAGATCGCGTGGGCCGTTGCGGCTGACGAACCACAGCACGAACGCCGTGGAGAGCGTAATCAGAAACGCTGCGTCGTAAGCGAAAAGGGCGTCATCCCGGAACCAGAGGGCTACGCCGATCGGAACCAGCAAAGTGCAGCTGAATATCAGCATGACGATGCTGAGTCCGTGCAATACGGGTGAAAGGCTGTTCAGCGCATGCCGGCGCGCGGCGATAACTTCGCTCAATTGGATATCACTGCTGTTGTTGCGATGCGGTATTCTACGCCGCTTCCCGCAGTCAAACAGCAGCTCTATGCTTCAAGCCCGCGGCCCGGCTTGAAGCGTGACGCATTGATTCCGGGGGGAACCTCCTGCGGTTATTTCCTGTCTAGTCTGTCTGGATGTCTGCGGCACCCTGCGCCGCGTCCGTGGGCCGCAGGCACAGACCTGAGCTGACGGATCCCTGCACAACACACAAAGATCACAAGGACAACGATGACCGCCTTCGAGTATGTGGATAACCTGCAGCACGATTATCCCTGGACGTACACGGCGATTGCGCTGCTGTTGCTGCTGGCTGCGGCCTGGCTGTCGAACTGGCTGACCAAACGCCTGCTGGTGCGCGGGGCGCTGCACTTGCTGCGCGCGACGCCGCTGGGCCGGGAAATCGATCTCCCGCGCCATGGCGTCATCCGGCGGCTGGCCAATGTGGTGCCGGCGCTGGTGCTGGCTGCGGGCTTTGCAGTGGTGCCTGACCTGCCGGTCGTGCTGGTGACCGTGGTGCACAATCTCAGCAGCGCGTTCATCGTGCTGACGGTGGCGCTGGCCATCAGCGGCGCGCTTGATGTTGCCAACCTGCTTTACCAACGCCGCCCGAATGCCGCCGCCAAACCGATCAAGGGTTATCTGCAGGTCTTCAAGATCGTGATGTTCACGGTGGCGATGATCCTGATGATTGCGACGCTGATCGACCGTTCGCCGCTGATCCTGCTGTCCGGGCTGGGCGCCATGGCCGCGGTGCTGATGCTGGTGTTCAAGGACACGCTGCTGTCGCTGGTGGCCAGTGTGCAGATTGCATCGAATGACATGGTGCGTGTCGGCGACTGGATTGAAATGCCGCAACTCAATGCCGACGGCGATGTGATCGACATTGCCTTGCACACGGTCAAGGTGCAGAACTGGGACAAGACCATCACCACAATTCCGACCATGCGGCTGATCACGGATTCGTTCCGGAACTGGCGCGGCATGAGCGAGGCCGGCGGGCGGCGTATCCAGCGCTCGCTGTTCATTGACCAGAACAGCGTGCGGTTTTTCAGTGCGGAAGAACGCGACCGCCTGCACCGTTTCGCCCTGCTCGAGGATTACCTCGTAGGCAAGGCGGCTGAACTCAAGGACTGGAACGCGCGGCTGGAAGCGCAGGGCAGGGACCCGGTCAACGCACGGCGCCTGACCAATGTGGGGACATTCCGCGCCTACGTTGAAAATTATCTGCGCAGCCATCCGGACATTCATCAGGACATGACATTGATGGTACGCCAGCTTGCCCCCGGTCCGGATGGATTGCCGCTGGAAATCTATTGTTTTACGAGCACGACAAAATGGGGCGAGTACGAGGCGATCCAGTCCGACCTCTTCGATCATCTGCTGGCTATTGTTCCCGAGTTCGGTCTGCGCCTGTTCCAGCACCCGGGCGGCGCCGACTTTCGCCGCCTGAGCGATGCGGTCAGGGTGCCGGGTCAGGAGGAGCGCACCCAGGCTGCAGCTGCCGCTGAACGTTAAAAGCTTCGTGGTAGGCTAACCCGCTGCCCCGTTGCGACTTTTAATCACAGAATAAAATGGCCAACATCAAGCTCAGCGTCCTCGACCAGTCACCGATCATCAGCGGGCACACGCCGCAGCAGGCCATACAGCAGACCATCCGTCTGGCGCAGGCCGCGGAAAAAATGGGTTACTCCCGCTACTGGTGCGCCGAGCATCATTCGGTGATGGCGCTGGCCGACCCCTGTCCCGAAATCCTGGTGACGCGGGTTGCGGCGGCGACCTCGACCATACGCGTGGGCACCGGCGGCGTGCTACTGCCTTATTACAGTCCGCTGAAAATCGCCGAACAGTTCCGCATGCTCGAAGCGTTGTTCCCGGGACGCATAGATCTCGGCATCGGCCGCGCGCCCGGCGGCGACCAGGCGACGGCAATGGCAATGGGCGAGGGCCGTTATCCCTCGGCCGATAATTTTCCGGAGCAGGTGCAGTATCTGACCGCGTACCTGGATGACGATCTGCCGGAGGGGCATCCGTTTCAGCAGGTCAAGGCGCAGCCGGCGGGACCGGGCAGCCCGCAGATCTGGTTGCTGGGTTCGTCGGATTACAGCGGCGCACTGGCGGCGCAGCTCGGATTGCGTTTTGCGTTTGCGCATTTCATCAGCGCGCGCGGCGGTGATGTGGTGATGCGTGATTTCAGGAAGCGTTACCAGGCATCGCAGCGCGAACCCAAACCGCAGGCCCTGGTGTGCGTGTTTGTGGTCTGTGCCGAAACGCAGGAACAGGCAGAACGGCTGGCGATGAGTGTGGATCTGCGTCGGCTCAATATGGATTACGGTGTCAACGCACCGGTGCCCACGCTGGAAGAAGCAGAACGTTATCCGTACACCGAGGCTGACCGCCAGCGCATCATCCATCACCGGCGGCGCGTGGTGCTGGGCACGCCGGCTGTCGTCAAACAGCGACTGCTGGAAATACAGGCCGAGTTTGAAGCCGACGAACTGATGGTCATTACCATCACCGGCGACTACGACACGCGGCTGCATTCCTACGAATTGGTGGCCGCCGCTTTCGACCTGTCATCCGCGCGCTGAAGCGGCGCGTTAATGCTGACACCGGACCATTCCGGCGGGCAGGAGCGCTCAGCGTACATCCGCATGCTCCTGTTTTATCGAAATCATTGAGGAGCCACACCATGAACAAACTGATAGCCGCGGTAATTTGTGCGCTGTTTGCATTGACTGCTGCGCATGCGCAGGACAAAGGTGCAGCAAAGCCGGGAGCGCCGGCTGCTGAAGTGAAAGCCGAGCAGGCGAAAAAAGAACCCAGTGCCGCCCAGCAGAAACAGCAGGCGCGGATGAAGGACTGCAACGCCCAGGCCAAGGCCGATAGCAAATCCGGTGATGTCCGCAAACAATTCATGAGCGCTTGCCTGAAGGGTGAAACGGCTGGTGTGCAAGTGGCGCAACAGAAAACTACCCAGCAGGACAAAATGAAAACCTGCAACAAGGAAGCCGGCGACAAAAAACTCAAGGGCGAGGAGCGCAAGGGTTTCATGAGCACCTGCCTGAAAGGCTGATTCGCAGCGCATCAGCAGGCTGCATTGCCGCGACTGCGGCGGGAGGGGCATACTGGAAACGGTATGCCCTTTTTTAATTGCGGGAAATCTGTGCATGGCGAAAGGCGTGGCGGTCTGGCCGTGCTGTGCATGGTTTTTTCCTGCGCCTGGCCGGGGTTGAACATGAATGCCGTAGCTGCTGACCATCCGGATGCGCGCCGCGAGCGCATGATCGCGACCATTGAGCAACTAGTGCGCGAGACACAGCGCGAGACCGGGCGGGCGGCGCTGGCGCCGCGGGTGCTGGTTGCGCTGCGCAAGGTCGAGCGGCAGCGTTTTGTGCCGGACCATGCCGCTACGCAGGCCTACGACGACACTCCGCTGGCCATAGGGCAGGGGCAGACAATTTCGCAGCCGTTCATCGTTGCGCTGATGACGGATCTGCTCGAGGTTAAACCCGGCGACCGGGTGCTGGAGGTCGGTACTGGTTCGGGTTATCAGGCGGCGGTGCTGGCCGAGCTGGTGCGAATTGTTTATTCGATCGAAATCATCGAACCGCTGGGGCGTGCGGCCGCGCGCGCCTTGTCGGCTGCGGGGTACCGCAATGTGCAGACCCGCATCGGCGATGGATATGCCGGCTGGCCGCAGCAGGCGCCGTTCGACGCCATTATCGTCACCGCCGCAGCACCTGCGGTGCCGCAACCGCTGATCGACCAGTTAAAGGTCGGCGGCAGGCTGGTGATCCCGGTCGGTGATCCGGCACGCGTGCAGACCTTGTTCGTGATCAGCAAGGATGCGCGGGGTGCGCTCACGCAGCGCAAGGTGCTCGACGTGCGTTTTGTGCCGCTGACGCGCCTGCCGGCGGATTGAGTTCCAGCATCCGTGCCAGCCACGGTGCGGTCACTTCGGCAAGTTGCGTTTGCTGCTCCACCCGGATTGCCTGATTACAGTGCATGGCATGCAGCGCCCATCACAAAATGTTCCGCAGTGCAGCATAAAGAGAAATCAGCACCAAAATAAAGCGCAGGCACTACGGCCTGCACTGTCTAGTAGTTCGTTCCATCAATATAGTTACTAAATAGATTATGATAGCCATGGTTTCCATTCGACTCTTGGTGGGGGTGATCATGGCCAGAAAGACAAAGCGGGCGACGCTGTTTTTGACTGAAGAAC
>Ga0209491_10002413_pt1 | contig 33428 bp, 21 predicted proteins | sample BON02_FD_187213 | JGI IMG/M metagenome (GOLD analysis project Ga0209491, IMG submission 187213) | Freshwater microbial communities from Lake Bonney liftoff mats and glacier meltwater in Antarctica - BON-02 (SPAdes) (version 2) | ecosystem: Environmental > Aquatic > Freshwater > Ice > Glacier... | reverse complement strand
TGGTAGAAACTAAAAAAGAGCAGCTGGTCTCTAGGGTGAAAATGTATCAAGCCCTTGGTGGAGGTTGGAAGAAGTAATTAGGAGCAAAGGATTAATAAAAAAAGGAGCCCAAATGGGCTCCTTTTTTATTTTGGTGTTTTTTTATAAAGTTTGTAAATAGTAAATTGCGAAGGTATATTCTTCCCGTTTTTTTTGTTTTACACATTATGAAGAAAGAAGATTTATTCAACTATGACTTTCTAAAGCAGTTTAAGACTGAAGCTGAGTTATCTAGTTTTTAAATGAAATTCAGAAACGAGGAAAAGATAAGACGCTAGAAGGAGAGCTTTATGACCAACTCGATTACTAGAAGGATCAAAAATCATCTAACGCCAAGAGCCCTATAGATCAGGCCATTAAGAAGGGAAGGGCTTCTTCTATCCTCTATAACTAAACCTTAGTTTAAGTAGACCTCTTATAATATGATTACCTATAGGGAACAATGACTTATGAGCGTATTTTCACTAAGTAAAGTCAGATTTTTAGTCTCCCCCCAAACTAGTTATATCACTTTTAAATGTATTACGAATTAGATTGTTAGTCAAATTCTAATATTTAATAGTTTTTATTAAAGCCTATTTTTTTGATTTTTAGCAGCCTAGACACTAATAAGTTCTATATTTTTGAATCTAATAAGAAATCAATTACTGTTCAGTAGACTATCGAGTGCTTTTCTATTGTAAAATGCACCATTACGAACTACCGCAATAATCTTTCGTGTATTGGTAATATCGCTTAATGGGTCAGCATCAAGTAAAACAAGATCCGCGATCATATTTTTATCAATGGTTCCTATACTGTCTTGCACGTTAAAGTACCGAGCGGGTAAAAGAGTTGCTGATTCAATAGCTTCTAAGGGCTGCATGCCCCCTTTGACCAACATCTCCAATTCTTTATGAAGACTGAAACCAGGAGTAAGAAATCCTATAGGAGTATCGGTTCCCGCCATAATCTTGATTCGGGAATCTTTTAACTTTTTAATCATCTTTAATACCCATTCCCCATGCGCAATGCTGATTTTACTGCTCTGCTTTTCTGATGCTTTATTGGCGGCTTCTATCCATTTGACTTTTATTGTCTCGGGCAAAAATTTAAATGTTTTTTTCCAATCTTCATTTTCATACAATCTGTTTATTCCACCGGTTGAAAGGGCTATTGTGGGTATTTGCCAAGTTCCGTTTCTTTCTAATGCTGCCAATACCTTAGATGCTCTTTGTTCATCAAAAGTATTAAATGCATGCATACGCTGGGCCAAATGGATTTCAGATCTCAATATACCCCCTAAATCATCTTTTCCTTTGGCTATCATTTGTTTTCTTGCCCGTAAAAGAGAGTCAAAATCGGATGAGCATGACATTTCTAGATTTCGTAAATGTTCCATACTTCTGAGGCCGGCATCGCTTGCTTCAATTACATCTATACTTAAAGGGACGTGTCCGGTTAAGGGCAGATTATGCTTTTTGGCTGCTGCCAGAATGGTTTTGAACATTTCAGGACTTAACATTTCGTATGACTTTAACAGATCTACGCCCGCGGCAGCAAGGGAATTAACCATTGCAATAGCCTCTTCTTTAGAGTTTAGACCGACAGAAATTTCAGGCATTCCAGGGCTGCCATCATAGACATTGGGGTGGCCATCTAATAAAGGACCCGAGATAAATAATCGTGGGGAGATCTCAGGTTCTTTTTGTGATTTTTCTTTCCATGGTAATATTTCATTTATTAGACCACCAGTATCTCTAATACTCGTAATTCCGTTACCTAAAAAGAGTGGAAACATTGCTCGCTCAAGACCAGGTATAAAGGTCACGTGCACGTGCGAGTCCCATAGACCAGGAATTAAATACTTTCCTTTTCCGTCTACGACTTTACAATTCAAGGGGATTTCGATGGAATTACCTGAAACTTCTATAATTTTATTACCAGTTACAAGTACATTAAAATTCGCTCTCACACCAGACTTTGCATCTATAACGTTCACAGACTCAAATAATATAGAATGTACTTCTTTCTTTTTTTTAGATCCTATATAGTTACAACCACCGAAAATAAAAATTAGCAAGATTATTATATATAAGTAAGTGATCCGAAATACTGATTTTATGTTTGTGATCATTTTTTTTATTTAAAAATGGAGGTGGAACTTTCTGAGGGGCCTACAAATTTTCTTAAATAGACTATTTTTTCGTCATCTTCGGTCCTATTATTCATCATTCTCTTAATGCCATCCTCTCCAAATTGACTCTTGTGGCATGCGAGTGCATGAAAAAAGGTATCCCTATTCTTTTCTGAATAGGAGACTTTAGTAGTTAAATAACTAACGTCTTGTCCGGCCAGAATTTTTCGTTCTGGATCTTCAATAAGATTTGACGGTCTACCAACAAAGAAAAGATTTATCGGTTTCTCCCATTTTTTACTTAAAAATACTTGAGTTACACTAGCACCAACCAATCGATGGTCCATGTGGTTAGACCAGCCATCGGGACCAAAAGTAACTATAGCATCGGGCTGAATTCTCTCAATAATATCGTAAATGTCTTTCATTAACGACTTTATATGTGGCATGTGGCCATCGTAACCTTCGGCAGATTTAAGCTGATCCTGATATTTTAGATGAATAAGTTCAACACCTAGTTTGTTTGCTGAACATTGCATTTCCTCCCTTCTTAACTCTGCCAGGTTGTCACCCGCTAAATGTTCCGTATGTTCGTTAGTGCCGAAACGACCATCCGTTGCAACTAACAAATAGACCTTCACACCTTCTTCTGAATATTTATTAAGAATGGCACCTAAGGTAATTTCGTCATCGGGATGCGCAAAGACTGCCAATAAAGTTTTACCTTCATTTGCTTCTTGAGCAATTAAAGGGTCCTGTAAAAAAAGAATTACAATTTGTATAACAATAATGAATACTGCGTAAAGTGTACCACACTTTCTTTGTCTGTTGGAACAACTCGTTTTTTTCATAATCGACAACTGTTATGTTAATTTTGTGTTAATAATTCTATTGATATTTTTAGTGCCTTTTAGGTAAAAAACTTGAACTTATAGACCATGCCAAAAATAAGTAGATACTCCTATTTTAATTCAGGTAAATACTCTTTTTGAATGGCAATCATCTCGTTCATACAGCTTACTGCATTATTATATGAATTCACTGTGGGTTCTAAGAGAATGGCCTGTAAAAGCTTATTTTTAGAATTCTCGGCAAATGCCTCTATGAGCAGTTGATTAATGCTTACTTGGGTTCGTAGAATAGCGAGGACTCCTTCGGGCAATTTTTCTGCCTTTTGCGGCTGTAGACCATTTTTGTCTACTGTTGCCGAAACCTCCACTATGGCTCCTTGTTCGATACCAGGTATAAAATTATCATTGGGAACGTTTACTGCATCAATAGAGTTATTGACTCCACAGGAGAGTCCTTCTATGATAGGAATGGCATATTCACGAGAAAATTTAATTTCTCGATTATCTGTTTTCCCAAGTTCAAAGACTAAATTGATCTTTTTTTCTGGATAAAGAGGAACTTGTGTTGGATTGCCTTGCAAGCTATATATCCAAGTTGGAATTTTTCCGGTTTCCCAAGGATGACCTTCGTTGGGATCATAGAAGAACTGTACTTTGTCACTGGCTAGAAAGTCTCCGGCCCATCTAATATATTCTACAATATGGTTCGCTCCCGGCGATGGGTAAAGCCCATACGTCCGCATCAACATTCTACTAAGGGCAATCTCGTCCCATTCCGCTAACCAATGTGCCTCACGCTCACGGGACTTTAACATAGGATACAGGTCCACCCCGGTATTCTTGTCCTTTATTGATTGAAACCATGTAATATGGTTAAGTCCTGATGCCTTGACCTCAAGGTCTTCCTCGTTTATTTCAAGAAACTGGGAAATTTGATGTTTTCCGGCCAAAATACCATGACAAAGCCCAACAAATTTTATTGAGGTCAAGCGATTTACAGCTTCGCACACCTTGGTTAAAGGGTTAGTGTAATTTAACAACCATGCGTTTGGGCATATTTTTTCCATACTCTTAGCAATTTCCAAAGTAGCCTTAATGTTTCTCAAAGCGTGGAACAAACCCCCGACACCACCATTTTCACCATACACTTGATTAAATCCATATTTTCTTGGAATATGAAAATCCTGAGCCCAATAGTGATACCGATTGATTTCAATAGCCGTGATTACGTAACTAGCCCCTTCTAGGACCTCATTTAATTTGGTGGTACTCGATATTTTTGGACTTCGATTGAGTTTTTTTGAAACTTCAACAGTATACTGATGAATCGCTTGCAAGCTTTTCTCATTAATATCCATTAATGAAATTTCAAGATCTTTCTTGTTTATAAGATCGCTTAATAATATATCGTGGACTGATGCAGGGCCAAACTCTTCGCTACCTGCTCCAATAACTGCAATTTTAAATGTCATATAAATTAATTTTAAGTATTATTCTTCTTTGAAACTTTTTTTGGCCAAAGAAATGGTCAAGATCCCGCCAATAACAGAAATAGTTAGGAGACCAAGGCCTAGAATACTTTGATCAATGATTATATATCCTATACCCAATATACTTGAATATATAAATATAACACCGATAAACCAACCTATCCATTTGCTCCTTGCCGTATTTTCGATGACTACTTCTGGGCAACGTTCTGCAATTTCTCCCCACCATCCTCCAGGGCGGACCTTTCGATAAAATTTTTGTAAATGTTCTACGTTATCAGGTCGGGTAATTAGCGTCACTACAACCCATATTACCGTACTGGTTACCAAAATGAAAGTAGCCCTCAGCATATCGTATTCACTTGAGAAAATGATATTAATTTTCTCATATTTTTCTGGAGAAAACAAACCCATTTTTTTCATAATATTAACCCAAAATTGTCCATTTGCCATAATAAACGAGGCAATCATAGCACTTATCTCAGCCCACGGATTTACTCGCCACCAATACCAGCGCAATAACATAACTACTGCAATTCCTGCTGTTAATTGAATAATAAAAAGCCAACCACGTTCGATGGATTCCATTTGCCAAGCAGTAATAGCAGCGAATATCGCCAATATCAAAATTGAGAATCTAGACGCTTTGATATAGTGTTTATCAGAGGCCTTTTTATTAATAAAACGTTTATAGATGTCATTGACCATATAAGACGCCCCCCAGCATAGATGAGTGTCCATGGTACTCATAAAGGCCGAAAGGAAGGAGGCGACAATAAGTCCCTTGAGCCCTACGGGAACAATTTCAACAATCATCATTGGATATGCAAGTTCTGGATCCGCCAATAATTCAGGAGATGCCGTTGCTAACGGAAAAATTATCAAAGAGCCCAACCCGACAATAATCCATGGCCAAGTCATTAAAACGTTAGCAGCAAAATTAAACCAGAGGGCAGCTAATACAGATTCTTTTTCATTTTTAGCAGCGAACAGTCTTTGTACTACATAGCCATCGCCTTGTGCACTTCTGCTCCATAAAATCAAAATCAAAACAATATAGGAAATAAATTGTAATGAGCTCATGTGTTCAGATTGTGGGATGATATCCAAAGTACCAGGATTGGTAGTTTCAAGCTTATTAATTTTTTCAACTAACGCCGCAGGCCCACCAACTTCGTAAAGAACTAGTCCTGCGAAGATTATTGTTCCTAACATTCCGGTAATAAATTGCATTAAATCTGTATAAACAACACCTAAAAGACCTGAAGTCATAGTATATAATAAGGCTACAGAAACACAGATACCTAGAGTATAAAGTGGATCAAAACCTAAGATTACCTGAGAGAACTTCATCATGGCCAAGAGAACAAACCCCATTACAATTAAATTTTTTAACAGGCCATGATACGCAGCTGTAAAGCCTCTTAAAATGGACGCAGCTTTTCCCGAATATCGCAATTCAATAAATTCCGCATCGGTTATAATGTTCGCTCTTCGCCATAATTTTGCATAAAAGAAAACAATCATCATTACACCGGATGCTTCATACCACCATAGCCAATTTCCATAAATACCATATTGTCTCACTAGAGAAGCCGCTGCAAGTGGAGCATCGGTGGCAAAATAAGTAGCTGCAATAGATGTTCCTGCCACCCACCAAGGAAGAGATCTTCCTGCAACAAAATATTCTTCAAGACCTTCTCCTGCTTTTTTGCTAAACCAAAGCCCTATTCCGACTGTTATTAAACCGTATATAAAGATTATAATCCAATCTAAATAGTGTAAATCCATATAAACAAATGTATATTAAAATACTCTTCAAGACTAGGTTGCTATTGGTACGACCATGCAAACGTTTGCAATTAATCCTCCCAAAAAGTATGTTTCAAATACTATCTGGCATAACCCAGAATGCTTTATCAATTATGCGAGATGCGATATCCATACTTTTTTATCTACGAATTTCAAATTCAAAAATTAGGGTTGATGTAATAATTTATAAAATTAATTTTTAGAATCTTTTAAAAGATATTATATATATTGTCAACAGCAAAATAGTTGAACGAGTTGATGAGAAAGGTTAAAAAGTAATTCATTAACTGTAGAACAAAAGATAAGCAATAGGAAAAAGTCAAGTATAAGGTTGGAGGTCAGTATCAAAAAATATAAGTAAATCCAACTCTGGTAAAAAACAACTTTTAGACTTCACTTTAAGTATATTTTAAAAGAAGAAGCCCTTTTGATAAGTTTAAAAAGCATCTAATTACTTTATATATGGAGAAGAGAAGAATTACAATTACAGACATTGCAAAGGAACTTAAAATATCTGCATCAACTGTTTCTCGTGCTTTAAGTAATAATCCATTTCTTAAAAAAGAAACGATAGAATCAGTAAAAGCGTTGGCTAAAAAACTTAATTATAGACCAAACTTGATGGCGTTAAATCTATTACAAAATAAATCTAACACTATCGCGATTGTGGTCCCTGAAATAACAAGTCATTTTTTCTCAACCGCAATCACTGCAATGCAGGATGTTTTAAATTTAACTGATTTTAATGTTGTCATATGTTTGTCAAATGAGTCCTATAAGAATGAAGTAGATATTATTGATAAACTAGCTCGTATTCAAATAGATGGTGTTTTAGTTTCACCAGCTTCCAAAACTAAAAATTTTAATCATTTTAGGAGTCTTCAAAATATGGGTATTCCAATTGTCATTTTTGACAGGGACTGTAAAGGGTTTAATGCTGATAAAGTACTTGTGGATGACTATTTAGGAGCATATCAAGCTGTAGAGTATTTAATAAAAGCAGGATGCAAAAGAATTGCACACATAGGTGGCCCAAAAAATCTATCCACTACTGCACAAAGACTAAACGGTTATTTAGATGCATTGAAAAATAATAATATTCAAATACGTGATGAGTATATTGAGCATACTTCTGGATATACTATTGAGGATGGTATAAAACCTGCAAAAAAAATATTAATACAAGAGAATACACCAGATGCGATTTTCACTATCAATGACAGTATTGCAATTTCAGCAATGCGTACCGCAGAAAAAATGAAGTTTAAGATCCCAGAAGATATTTCAATTATAGGTTTTGATGATGAGCCACATTCTGCTTATTTCTGTCCTTCATTATCGACGGTATGGCAACCGGTTTACGATATGGGTATGCTTTCCGCAAGAATATTGTTGAATCGTCTTTCTTGTTCATATTCAGTTAACGATTTTCGACACGAAATTTTTAAACCAGAATTGGTAATAAGAGGTTCATCAAAATTAATTTTTAAAGAATTATAATTTTTATTGGTGCAAAGGTTTGCACGAATTTTAGATGTCAAAAATTCATCGCGTATTATTTTTTTTTGTTTTTTTGTTTAATGAAACGTTAAATTATCTGTTTTTTATTACACAAAAAATATAACTAACTAAATCGTTTAAGATGAAAAGACCTATTTTATTTTTATTCCTGCTCTTTATGATTCAGGTGCTGCCAGCTCAAGAGAATATCGTTACTGGTAAAGTGACTTCGGCCACAGATGGTGAGCCATTACCTGGCGTAAGTATTATTTCTAAGGGAACTTCAAATGGTACACTAACTAATTTCGATGGTAATTTCTCCATCACTGTTGATAAAACTTCAATTTTAGTATTTAAATACATAGGTTTTAAATCTGTTGAGATTTCTGTATCTAATCAAAATAATATCAACGTTACTTTGAGTGAAGATATTGCTCGATTGGACGAAGTTGTTCTAGTTGGTTATGGTAGTTTAACTAGAAAAGAGGTAACAAGTGCTGTAGCAACAGTAAATAGTGATGATTTTAATAAAGGAAATATAAACACACCTGCACAACTATTGCAAGGAAAGGTTTCCGGTCTTAATATTTCAAGACCTGGTGGAGATCCTAACGGAGAATTTTCTATTCGCCTAAGAGGTATTTCTACTTTAGGTGCAAATACAACACCACTTATAGTAATCGATGGATTAGTCGGGGGGTCGTTACAAAGTGTCGATCCCAACGATATAGCAACCATTGACGTTTTAAAAGATGGTGGTGCTGCTGCCATATATGGTACTCGAGGATCTTCAGGAGTTATTTTAATAACAACAAAAAAGGGTAAGGCTAATTTTTCAGAACTAAACTATAACGGATATTCTACTTTTGAAAGTCAGGCTCGCAGGACTCAAGTTGCTGACGCATCACAATTTTCTTCATTGCCTAATGTTACGTCAAGTAATATTCTTGGTTCGGACACTGATTGGTTAGATGAAATTAGTCAAACTGCAATAGGTCAAGTTCATAGTATATCTGCAGGAGGTGGGAGTGATAAAGCTACTTACAGGGCGTCTCTAAATTATCGTGATATTCAAGGAGTCCAAAAAAACAGTGGTTTTGAACAAATAATTGGACGTATATCTGTGGATCAGAAAGCTTTAAATGATAAATTAAGAATGAATGTAGTCCTTTCTGGAACAAAAAGACAGGAAAATAGGGGGTTTAATGACGCTTTTAGATATGCTACAATATATAATCCAACAGCTCCTATTCGCAACCCTGATGGCACTTTTTTTGAAACTGGAGGTTTTGACACGTTTAACCCAGTTTCAATAATAGAGAACAATAGCAACATTAGAGATCAAGATAATATAACTGCTGGCTTAAAACTTGATTTTGAACTTTTCAAAGGCCTCACAATTTCCGGATATTATGGATTACAAGTAGATAACTCACTAATTAATGAAAAATACAGTAAAAAATCTCTGTGGAGGGGTGAACAAAGGAATGGTCTCATGAGAAGGAATGTTTTAAGAGATGTATCACAACAAACAGACTTTACAATCAATTACTCGACCAATATAAACGAGTTAAATATTGATGTATTAGCCGGATCTTCATATCAACAATTTGATGCTGAGGGAACTCAAATTTCTACTGGTGATTTTGTTTCTGACAATATTTTAGATAATCTGGCGCTTTCAGGTGATGTAGCAAAGGGTTTGACTACCTTGAATTCATTAAAGAGAAAATCTAAATTACTTGCATTTTTCACTAGAGTTAATTTAAATTATGCTGATACGTATTTCTTTTCTGCAACAGTAAGACCAGAGGGGCATGATAGATTTGGCTCCAATAATAGGTGGGGAACTTTTGGGTCTGTTAGTGGTGGAATTAACTTGATGAATATATTTGAAGATAATATAGGACCAGTAGATTATTTAAAATTAAGGGCTAGTTGGGGTCTAACTGGAAATATACCTGCACTTAATTTGGTCGCACCAGCACAAGCCACTGTTGGAGCGAGTGGTAATGCCTATAATAACGGAGGATTCGTTACAGCATATGCCCCAGCAAGTAATCCAAATCCTGATTTAAAGTGGGAGGAAAAAACAGAATGGAATTTTGGATTGGATTTCGCACTTTTTGATAGTAAACTATCCGGTAGTATGGATTATTATACACGCATAACCTCAGATTTGTTAAGAAACCAGCAGGTTCCAGTGCCGCCTAATCTCTTTGGGACTACATTACTTAACGTAGGTGAAATTCAGAATTCTGGCTTTGAACTTGCCATAGAATATAATGCAAATTTTGGAGATAATTTTTCATGGACTCCGGGCCTTAACCTCTCGACCTTTAAAAACGAATTAAAAACATTGGATAGAAAGGGTCAACAACGCATTGGTTCCTTGGGTTCTCCAGGTCTTGGGGCAGCAACACCTATACTTGTTGAACCCGGCAGACGACTTGGTGACATTTATGTGCCCATCTTTAACGGAATCAATGCTAACGGTACTTGGGACGTCTCAACTGATGTTAATGAATTTGTTGTGGTAGGAAACGGCCTCCCTGATTTCACATTAAATATTATAAATACTTTCAATTATAAAAACTGGAATTTAAACTTTTTATTAAGAGGAGTATTTGGACATAGTTTGGTTAATGCTACAAGAGCGTTTTACGAACAACCTAATGTGGCTCCCACATATAATGTTCTAGCTTCGAGTAACAGGTCTGAACTTCAAGGTTTAACAGTTAACGAGTCTAGATTAAGTAGTCTTTATGTTGAAAAAGCAGATTATTTAAACTTAGATAATATTACATTAGGATATAATTTCTCAGGGTTTTCAAAAGATGATGAAATAAAATCATTACGTCTTTATATTTCTGGTCAAAATCTATTTACTATTACTAGCTATGAAGGGGTTGACCCTGAAGTTCGTTATAGTGATGTTGGCCAAGCCGACAATGGTTCGTTCTTGACACAAATACCTGATCCTTTGGCACCAGGTATCGACCGAAGGGCCACTTGGTTTACTACACGTATGTTCACAATAGGTTTAAATGTTGGTTTCTAAAAAAATAAGATATGTTTAAAAAAGACAATTATTACAAATTTTTCATAGGCTTATCAGCGATCTCGATTTTAATTAGCTGTGATCTTGATGAAGATGTTTACACGGAAGTTATTAGCTCTGAATTTGGTAAAACAGAAGAGGAGGTTTCTGCTCTTGTGGGTGCCGCATATTCAAGTTATGGAGGCTGGATAGGGGGGCCATGGGTAACAAATCTAGTTTCATCAGATGAGGGAATTGTACCTACAAGAGGTACCGATTGGGCTGAAAATGGTCAGTGGGCCAGAATGCACGAACATGATTTTAACGCTGAAGATTTTTATGCCAATTTTAGTTGGAATCCTCTCTACAGCGGTATTAATAATGTGAACAGAATAATATTCCAATTAGAAGAAACGGGTACTGTTGCTGCATTGCAAACGGTTAAAGAACTTAGAGTTTTACGCGCTATCAATTATTATTATCTAATGGATATTTATGGTAATGTTCCTCTAGTTAGTTCGTTTACGGATGCGGAAGAAAATCCGACCAATAATTCAAGAGCAGAAATTTTTGCCTTTGTAACTAGTGAGGTAGAGGCCGTAATTAATGATTTACCAACAGACGTATCTTCCACTTACGGAAAAATAAATAAATGGGTAGCACATGCACTTTTATCTAAAGTTTATTTGAATGCTGAAGTTTATATAGGTGAATCAAAGTGGGAAAAGGTTATTGAAAATACTGATGCGATTATTAATTCGGGTAACTACAATTTAGCCGTTGATTTTTTTGATAATTTTAGCATATCTAATGAAAGTTCACCCGAGAACATTTTTGTTTTTGTATATGATCGAGTTTTTTCTAGGGGAATGAGTGTGGCTGTTAGAACCTTACATTATGAAAGTCAAAAGACTTATAACTTTAATGCGCAACCTTGGAACGGGTATTCGTCTTTAGAAGATTTTTATAATAAGTTTGATGATGACGATGTAAGAAAAAATAGTTTCGTTGTGGGTCCCCAATTCGATTCTTCAGGTAACCCTTTAATGGATGCTGGCGCAGAACCATCAGACCCTAATGGTCAACCAGTAGAATTTACTCCCAAAATTACGGGGCTTCGAAATGCTTTGCGTCAAGAAGGAGCACGAATAGGAAAATTTGAATTTGAGCTTGGAGGTGATCCCAGAAACATGAATAATGACTTCCCTCTGTTTAGATATGGTGATATCTTATTAACAAAGGCAGAGGCAGAATTGAGATTGGGTAATTCTGGAAATGCATTAATTCTAGTAAATATGATTAGGGAAAGAGCTAGTATGCCTTCACTCGCATCCTTAACATTAGCAGATATGCTTGATGAGAGGGGCCGCGAAACTGCATTTGAAGGGTATAGGAGACAGGATCAAATTCGATTTGGCACATTCAATGATGCCTGGCAGTTCAAATCCGCTGACCCAAGTAATCATGTCAATATCTTTCCAATTTCAAGAAGCCAGTTAGAAGCAAACCCAAATCTTAAGCAAAATCCAGGATATTAAAATAAAGTTAATTTTAGTTTAGTTCTTAGAGCCAAGTAAATGTTATTATTTACTTGGCTCTTTGCTGAATATTATATTTAAGGCATAAATTAGGAATATGAAATATAATTTTTTAATCACAATAGCATTTATTATAATCTTATTTTATAGCAGTTGTAGTAATACTAATAATTATTATAAATTGGTTAAAAAAGAGTTAGCTACTAACAATAGGAATGACAGCCTTTTGCAAGGCATTCAATTTGGTATGAATAGGCGAGAATTCTTTGCTCATTGTTGGGAACTAAATAAGAAAGGAGTCCTTAATGCAGGAGCGGGGAGCACCACGGTTTTTTATGAAATGAAAAGGGAAAACAAGAATTATTACGTTAATTTTTATCCTAAATTTAGTGCCGGAAAGATAGTGGAACTTCCGGTTGAATATACCTATCCCGCTTTCGCTCCTTGGAATCCAAAATACTCACTCGATTTACTTAAAAAGGAAATATTTAATATTTATAAAGAGGAATACGGAAAAGACTACCTCGAGATAAGATCAAATAATAAGGAAAACGATACTGTCTACGTTTGGGTCAATGGGAATAGGAGAATATCTCTTTATAAAAATATAACGAGGAACAGTGTAAATGTTTTATTTTTTGACTTAACATCTAAAAAAAATGATTGATTTTATGCCTGGAGAGACCGATCGTTTAATCTTCCATTTTTGGCAATAGGTTGAGTATTGTTAGATTAGTTCTAAATGCCAAAAAATCATAAGATTAATGAGTTTCATGGATTATTATAAAAAGAAGATTAAGGAAAATACAAAGTATTTTTATAAATTATTATTTATTTTATTTTGGCTTTTGTCTAGCTGTCAGAAGGAAGGAAAGACTTTTTTTTCACAATTAACAAGTAATGATACTCAAATATATTTTTCCAATGATTTTCTTGAATCTGAAAATCTAAATATTATAGAGTATTTGTATGCCTATAATGGTGGAGGGGTAGCAATTGGCGATATTAATAATGATGGTCTGGCGGACATATACTTTACAGCTAATCAAATGCCTAATAAATTGTATTTAAATAAAGGTAATCTTAGGTTTGAAGATATTACAATTACAGCTAATGTTGCCGGTCCTTCAGGAGTGAATAGCTGGTCTACTGGCGCCACCATGGCTGACGTAAATGGAGATGGATATTTGGATATATACTTAAGTGTTGTTGGATCCTATAAACAACTTAAGGGGCATAATAGATTATTTATTAATAATGGGGATCTAACATTCGCTGAATCATCTGAAGCTTATAACTTGGACCTTGTTGGATTTTGTCAGCAAGCCTATTTTTTCGATTATGATTTAGATGGTGATTTAGATATGTATCAACTAAGGCATGCGATTCACAAACCTGAAGTGTATAAAGATTCGTCTATAAGGAGAAAAAGAGATAGCCTTTCTGGTGACCTTTTACTAAAAAACGAAAATAATAAATTTATAGATGTAACTGATATTTCAGGTATTAGTAGTGGATCTTCCGGTTATGGTTTGGCAGCAGGAGTGGCAGATTTGGATAATAATGGCTGTCCTGATATATATATATCTAACGATTTCCATGAAAACGATTTTCTTTATTTTAATAATTGTGATGGCACTTTTAGAGAACGTGGCACGGAATCAATGGGTCATACAAGTAGATTTTCTATGGGTAACGATATTGCTGATTTTAACAATGATGGTCTCTTGGATATTTTTACAACCGACATGAAGCCCTTCGATGAGGTAATAAGAAAAAAGTCAGCCGCCGAGGCGTCTCCAGAAATATATGATTTTCGACTTAGTTTTGGATATCAAAATCAGTATAGTAGAAACATGTTACAACTTAATAGAGGCCCTCTTTTTGGTATTAGGGCACAGTTTAGTGAGGTTGGACAACAGGCAGGTATTCAAGCTACAGATTGGAGTTGGGCCCCGTTAATAGTAGATTTAGACAATGATGGTTGGAAAGACCTTTTTATAACCAATGGTATTCGGCATCGTCCCAATGACCTTGATTATATTAATTTTGCACATAACGAATACGCTAAAACACTTTCAAATCAAGAACTTGTAAATATTATGCCTGACGGTGTTGTGCACAATTTTGTATTCAAAAACAATGGTAAGATTGAATTTATTGATGTTTCTAAAGAGTGGGGACTTGATCATAAAGGATATTCAATGGGGGCTTCATATGGAGATCTTGATAATGATGGGGATATTGACTTGGTCGTTAACAATTTGAATGGAGAAGCTGTCGTTTATCGAAACAATACTCAACAACTTTATAATACTAATTATTTGCAGGTCAAATTAATCGGCCCACCTAAAAATAGGTTTGGAATAGGTGCTAAGGTTACTGTTCTAACTGGGGATAATAAACAAACCCTAGAATTAAACCCTAGCAGAGGTTGGCTTTCGTCTACAGATTATAAAATGCATTTTGGTTTAGGAAAAATTAAAAAGATTGTTTCTGTTAAGGTAATATGGCCCGATGGAAAAAATCAAGTTTTACGGGAAGTGAACATAAATAGTGTTTTAAAGCTTGAATATAAACATGCTCTAACACTTCCTAAAACTCAAGTAGAAATACCTAAGGTTTTTACATCTAATGAATTGGGTAATATTACATATAAACACAACGAAAATAAATTTAATGATTTTCAGACCGAGCGATTGTTACTAAGAAAGCTCTCAACTGAGGGACCTAAAATAGCTCTTGGAGATGTGAATGGTGATGGCTTAACTGATTTATATATTTCAGGTGGCTCTAATCAAGCAGGAGAGCTTTATATTAGAAACGATAAAGAAAAATCTCATTTTACAAAATCTAAGATAAATTCTTTTGAAGAGGATAGTAGTTTTGAGGATACCGATGCGGTTTTCTTTGACTTAGACGCTGATGGCGACCAAGATTTATATGTTGTAAGTGGTGGTGGTGAGAAAAGGTCATACAAAAAGCTCGAAGATAGAATCTATCTTAACGACGGAAATGGTAACTTTGAACATTTCCTATCACAAAATAAAGTCATATTAAATGGATCTACTGTAATTGCAAATGACTTTGATGAAGACGGCCGCGTTGATATTTTCATAGGCGCTAGATCACTAAATGGAAGTTATGGTTTGTCTCCAAGAAGTACCATTTTATGGAATCAAGGAAATGGCAATCTTATCCCGGATAGTAAAGTTGATTCATTTTTACATTTAGGAATGGTTACGGATGCTATTTTTCTTGAGGATTCGAAAGAATTATTTGTTGTAGGTGAATGGATGCCTATTACAATCATCGACTTTAAGGGAAGAAATTTGTCGATACGCCACATTTTAAAGTCCTCAGGTTGGTGGAATACAATTCATGCCGACGACATGGATGGTGATGGTGATCAAGATTTACTAGTTGGAAACCAAGGGACTAACTCAGGGTTTAAACCAACATCTGAATTCCCTTTAGGTTTATATGTCAAAGATTTTGATGGAAACGGTAGTACTGACCCCATCTTCACATACTGGAAACATGGCAAGGAGTGGGTTTATCAAGACTTGGACGAACTCAAAGGACAAATGGTCTCGTTTCGGAAACAATTTCAAAATTATGGAGATTTCGCAGAGAAAACCGCGGATCAAGTGATAACTAAATCCATGAGGAAAGATATGGTTTTTCGAAAAGCAGAAACACTTGAATCCGTATATTTAGAAAATCAAGGGAGTGGTCATTTCTTCATGAAGCCGCTTCCAAAGGAAGCGCAGTGGTCATCCATTTTCGGTTTCGAAACAGCCGATTTTGACGGAGACAATTTAATGGACATTGTAACGGTAGGCAACTTCTATTCCCATCCGCCAAGTATAGGACGGGCGGATGCGTCTTATGGAAATTTTTTAAAAGGAGTCGGTAATAATAAGTTTCAAAGTATTGAACCAAGATATTCCGGATGGGTTATTTCAGGTGAAGCACGCGATGTAAAACTATTGAGTATAAACAAAAAGCACCCAATACTATTGATTTCAAGAAATAACGACATTCCTTTAATATTTAAATTTAAGAAACAAGGAAAATTACTCGAAAATGGATTCTGAGTCTTCTGTAGGACTTTCAAATTTTCTTAAGTAAACGTACATTCCATTCTTATCTCGCCATTTTCTAAGGTCCTCCCTAGTCATGTTTGGATTAATCTGACTATAATGACACTTAAACGAATTAAATGCCTTGTCAAAGTCCTCATTGGTATACGAAACTTTGGTTCTAAGATATTTACTGGCCTGACCTCGCAATATGCTGCTTTCTGGATCTTCAATAAGATTAGAGGGTGTGCCAGAATAGTATAAGGATTTTGGATTTTCTCCCCAATCCTTAGCTATGAAAACTTGTGTTATAGAAGCCCCTACTAATCTATGATCCATGTGGGTAGAGCCGCCGTCGGGCCCCCAAGTAATCATAACATCAGGTTGCACTTTTTCAACAATGTCATAAAGTTCTTTGATCATTTTTCTGGCGTGTGGTACATGGCCGTCATAACCCTCTCCAGACCTTAACTGATCTTGATAATCTAAATGGTGCAGTTCTACCCCTAATTTTTCAGCAGCACATTTCATCTCTTCCTTTCTAGTAGCAACAAGGGCTTCTCCTGCTTTATGGTCGTGGTAATCATTGGTTCCAAACCTGCCATCTGTAACGATTACTAGATGTACTTTAGCACCCTCTCTTATGTATTTGGCAAGTATGGGTGCCACTGTACCCTCGTCATCAGGGTGCGCAAATGTGGCTAAAATAACCTTACCTTCATAAGGTTTCTGACTCCACAGGTCGTTAGTGTGAAAAAGAAAAATCGCCGTTATAGTCAATAGAAATAACGGACTAATATTTTTTAAAAAGGAATACTTGAAAATCTTCATAATAGTTTTCTTTAAATTTAACAAAGCTTAAATAAAGAACTATAGTTCTTAGTTTAAAGATAGCAAATGTCACCCTAATTTGAACTATGGCTCAATGTAAACCTTTGCATAGGAGTTTTGCAAGTATCACAGCTTAATTATACATTTACTAATGGATATTTTAGGAGATATAAATTTCGAAAACTCTCTTATATATAACTAAGATTTCAATGTATACATTTACAAAAAGTTTTATATTGGCCCAGGGTTGGCAAGTCTTAATGTATTGGCCTACCAGGGTAAGTATTATAGACCTTAATGGCAATGATGATTTATTCATCTGTGGAGGTTGGATGCCAGTAAGAGGGTTTAGAAATGATGGAGGTAGATTGTTTGAAGTAACTGAAAACTAAGTACTCAAGAATACCCAAAGCTTTTGGAATTTCATTGATATAAAAAATCTATATAGGGATTTGGATGCAGGTAACTTAAGTTTAAATACCGACTTTTTAGCATCCTTTGAAAAACTGGTTTTGATACTGTTTAACGATTTTAATCAAAATGGAAAGATAGATTTTGTTATTTTTTTTAACGGTAACAAGGCATTTCCTGTTGTAATAAAGAATTAAATTATAGCTCAAATGCTCTATTTAATCATAAAGGACCATAACTATTACAATTATAAAGAGAAGACCGTGACTGACATATTTACTAATGGAGAATTAGAAGGTTTACTTAATTTAAAGATGTTTAAAAAAGCCTCGGTAGCACCCTGGACTGATAAAGCTCATTTCAAGTTAGAAAGATTACGTATTGAAGCATAATTGGCACCTACTTAAGGTATTTACACTAGTTCGTATGTTACCTTCATTGAAGTTGGGTAAAATAATACTTCGAGTATCGTGGATAATTTAGATCCTGTATAACAATATATTATGATTTAAAGGAATGATGATACATTGAAAAGAGATAAACAAAAAAGTACAGCAGAACTACTAAATAAACCCAACTATGTGGAAAATGAAGTATTATACATGTTTTTTATATACCATGCTTGTTTTATCGTGTTCTAAAAAGATGGATGATGTTGACTTACCATTGTTTGAATCACTAGATGCGGGGAGAACTAACATCGATTTTGAGAATACGCTTAACTATACCAACGATTTTAATATTTATAAATATAGAAACTACTATAATGGGGGTGGCGTGGGCCTAGGCGATGTTAACAATGACGGACTATTGGATGTATATTTTACAGGGAACTTGGTTTCTAATAGACTTTACTTGAACAAAGGTAATTTTAAGTTTGAAGATATAACCGAGAAGGCAAAAGTTGGCGGTAGCAAAGCGTGGTCTACAGGAGTTTCAATGGTCGATATAAATGCAGATGGGTGGCTCGATATTTACGTTTGCAATTCGGGCGATGTTGCAGGGGACAATAAACAGAACGAGTTTTTTATAAATAACCAAGACGGCAGTTTTTCAGAAAGGGCTGAAGAAATGGGCCTTGCCGATAAAGGATACTCTACACAGGCCACTTTCTTTGATTATGACAAAGATGGCGACCTCGACATTTATCTCCTCAATAATTCCTATCGCTCCATTGGTAGCTTTAATCTTCAAGAAAATGCACGGCACATTAGGGATGTTTTTGGCGGTGATAAATTATTCCGAAATACGGATGGTGTTTTTGAAGATGTAAGCGAAGAAGCGGGAATCTATGGAAGCGTTATCGGGTTTGGGCTTGGAGTTTCCGTTAGTGACCTAGATAAGGACGGGTGGCCAGATATTTACGTATCCAATGATTTTTTTGAAAGGGATTATATTTACATGAATAATGGCGATGGTACTTTTAGTGAAGAATTAGAAAATCAGATGCGGTCCATAAGTGCGGCATCAATGGGATCCGATATTGCAGATATTACTGGGGACGGCTATCCAGAAATCTTTGTGACCGAAATGCTTCCGGAAGGTGAAGAACGGTTTAAGACCACAATGACCTTTGAAGACTGGAATAAATACAAACAGAGTTTAAAAAACGGTTACTACCACCAATTTACCCGTAATATGTTGCATAGACACAATGGAGTCGATTCGGTCCATGGCGTCACATTTAGTGAAATAGGACGGTTGATTGGGGTAGAGGCCACCGATTGGAGCTGGAGTGCCTTAATCACAGATCTTGACAATGACGGTTTTAAAGATATTTATATAGCGAACGGGCTTGCCCAAGATATATTGAACCAAGACTATATTAAATATGTAGCCAATGAAGAAGTCGCCCGAATGATTATTAAAGAAGATGGTGTAGACTATGGGCAATTAATTGCTATGATTCCTATAAATCGCATTTCGAACTATGCCTATTCGGGAGAAAATGAATTGGGATTCAAGAACAAAACGGAAGAATGGGGGTTGGCAGAGCCCAGCCATTCAAATGGGGCAGCCTATGGCGATCTTGATAATGATGGCGATTTAGACTTGGTTGTAAACAACGCAAGTATGCCCCCGTTCATTTATCGTAACCGTTCTGAAGAGGTATACCTAAACAATCATTATCTTAAAATCGATTTACAAGGAGACGGAATGAACAAACACGGTGTGGGTACTAAGGTCACCATTAGAAACGACGGACGAACCTATTATTTGGAACAATTTCCCAATCGAGGTTTTCAATCTTCTGTCGATTCAAGGTTGAACTTTGGATTAGGAGACAAAAAAGTTGTCGATACCTTACTGGTAGAATGGCCTTATGGAAAAAAGACACTCTTGACCAAGGTAAATACAGACCAGACATTGGTTTTGAAGGAAACCGATGCAATTGGCATACATGAAGATCTTACAAGAATAAAGAACACGAAGAATATAATTTTCAAGGATCTTTCTGGCGAAGTACCTATCAATTTTATTCATAAAGAAAATAGGTATTCTGATTTTGATCACGATCGCCTTTTATACCACATGAGATCTTCTCAAGGGCCTAAAATCGATGTTGCGGACGTAGATGGTAATGGTACCGATGACTTTTATATTGGTGGCGCTAAAGATACACCGGGTAAACTCTTTATACAAACTCTTGAAGGAAAGTATGAAGAAAGCAATATGGCGCTTTTAGAAAAGGATGCGATTAGCGAAGATACGGATTGTCTGTTTTTAGATGTGGATGGTGATGGTGATCAAGACCTTTATGTCACTAGCGGAGGCAGTGAATTCTCAGCCAGTTCTTTGGCTTTATTGGATAGATTGTATCTTAATGATGGAAAGGGTGTATTTCATAAATCAAATCAAATTTTTCCAACTGGAAAACCGGAAAATACATCAGTAGTTACAGCAAGTGATTATGATAGTGATGGAGACCAAGATCTCTTTGTTGGTGTACGCCTAAAATCAGGGTTATATGGGGTCCCGCAAAATGGATATATTCTAAGGAATGATGGTCAGGGAAACTTTACCAATGTCACCGAAGAAATAAGTCCTGCATTAATAGGAATTGGCCTGATTTCCGATGCGATCTGGAGCGATTACGACCAAGATGGAGATTCTGACTTAATAGTAGTGGGAGAATGGATGTCCATCAAACTCTTTAATAATGAATGCGGTAAGTTTACCGAGGTTTCAGAAGCTTCTGGACTCGGACAGACTTCTGGCTGGTGGAATGTGATCCGGGCTGCAGATCTTGACGGAGACGGAGACATCGATTTCGTTGCTGGTAATCATGGGTTGAACTCTAGGTTCAAGGCAAGCCCACAAGAACCGATAACGTGCTATGTCAACGACTTTGATAAGAACGGCAGTGTAGAACAAATTATCTGCTCATATAATGGAGGAGTCTCCTATCCTATGGCTTTGCTGCATGATCTGGCAATGCAGTTGCCCCATCTCAAAAAAAAATATCTTAAATATGAGGACTATAAGGGGCAAACAATTAATGAAATCTTTACCGATGAAGAATTGAAAGGATCTATTTTGCACAAGGCAGTAATGCTCGAGAGCGTTATACTATGGAACAATGGCAATGATGGTTTTAAGTTGGAAACACTTCCGTTAGATGCCCAACTTTCTCCGATTTATGCCATTTTGATAAAGGATATGAACAATGATGGCCAAGAAGATATTGTACTTGGAGGTAATTTGCATAACGTAAAGCCTGAGGTAGGTAGATACGATGCTAGCTATGGACTGTTCTTAAGTGGAATGGGTCAAGGGAAGTTTAAAGTAATTCCATATCAAGAAAGTGGTTTATTTTTAGAGGGTGAGATTCGTGACTTTAACCTACTGAAAATAAAAGGGCAATATTTTCTGACGGTAGCGAGGAATAATAATTCCATTCAATTTTTAGGTTATTGATTTTTTGTTTTTATCCTACCTTAAATTAAAATTTAAATTGAATCTATTTAAGCTTTCGTTAGTTTATTTTAAAATTTTATAAAGTTCTAAAATGCATTTGTTGAATCTAACTAGCAATACCTCCGCAAACCTTTGCATTTATTAATAAAATCTAAAGCAGTTAAATAACATTTTTGTTTCTATTTTTAAATGATTTATTATTTAATAGTTACATCAAGATTCTATATGTTTTTATCCCCTAAGGTTTTGTTTGACAACTGTTATGGCAATTATGCAATTGCTGCTGTAAATGTTTTCGCTATGGAACAAGTACATGGTCTATTTCGGGCTGGACAGCTTACTGATTCGCCGTTTATTGTTCAAATGACACCTTTTGCAAGAAACTATGCGCATTCCGAAATGTTATTGGCGATGATTGAAGCGGCATCAAGAATATATCCAAAAGCTGTATACGCGGTCCACTTAGACCACGGGAATGAGGAACATGCTTTTGATGCGATAGCGTCCGGTAAATATAGTTCAGTAATGATTGATGCTTCACATGACGATTTTGATACTAATGTGACAAGAACTAGCGTGATTGTTGATTGTGCGCATAGAATGAATGTTTTTGTTGAGGCAGAACTGGGTGTTCTCAGCGGTTCAGAAGATGATATTTCTATAGACGAAAAACATGCAAAATACACAAGACCTTTTGAGGTGGAACGCTTTGTAAACAAGACGAATTGTGACAGCCTTGCAGTGGCTGTGGGTACAAGCCATGGGGCCTATAAATTTTCGGGTGGACAAGGAATACAGTTCGATATTTTGGAGGAAATACAAAATTGTTTGCCGCGTTTTCCCATTGTGCTTCATGGCGGATCGGCGGTAAACAGTAATGAGATTCAGCGAATAAATAAAAGCGGTGGAAAGCTTTTGGAAGGTGCCGTTGGAGTTGCCTCTGAGGAAATAATTAAAGCTATAGAATACGGGGTATGTAAAATAAATATTGCTACGGATCCCCGGCTTTTATGGACCAGAGTCCACAGAGAGTTTTTTAGGGATTCTCCAGGTCTTTTTGACCCCACAATTCCAGGAAAAACATATATGGATGCTTACGAAGAATTCATGATACAAAAATTTGAACTCTTCGGAGCGAAAGGTAAGGCAAGTAATTTTAGATAAAAATAGATGAAATGGCAAATGAATCCCTATTGTTGGTAAAACCAAAAACTAACTCGAATATTTATCATAGTATTTCGCCCGAATCCGCAAACTGGGGTTATTTGAGCTTTGAGGCGAGAACAATGAAATGTAGTGAAACTTGGGAACATGATACTCATGAAAATGAATTGGTCATTGTGCTTTTGAGCGGTAATTTCAAAGTAACAAGCAACAAAGGAAACTGGGAAACCCTGAATGGGCGTACTAATGTATTTTGCGGTGTCGCCCATACATTATATTTGCCAAGGCACTCCAAATTTACGCTAACGGCCATAAGCGAAGACCTTGATGTTGCCTATGGCTGGTGTAGGGCAGATAAAGATTTTCTCGCAAAATTCGTTACTCCCGAAGATACACCCGTGGTCATTTTTGGAGGTGATAATGCCACACGTCAATTTAATGATTTGGTGCCGCCAGGCTTTGGCTGTCAAAGTATAGTGGTCAGGGAAGTTTATACCCCTTCAGGCAATTGGAGCTCATTTCCTGCACACAAGCATGACGAGCGTATTCTTGCGGAAGATGGCACCGTGTTAGAGCCTATTCAAGAAGAAACATATTTTTATAAATTCCAAAAGCCTGAGGCCTATGCAATTCAACAGGTGTATACAAAAGATCGCTCTTTAGACGAAATTGTAAGGCCTCAACATAATGATGTGGTCATGATCCCAAAAGGTTTTCACCCCGTAGTCGCCGAACATGGTTTTCATTGCTATTACCTCAACTTTTTGGCTGGAACAGATCAATGTTTGGCAAATACAACAGATCCGGATCATGAATGGATATACAAATCATGGACTTCGAAAGATAAAAGGTTACCCTTGGTAACCGCCAAAATGAATCAATATTAAAGTGAAGGGCCAATGGTAACTAAAAAATATGACGTCATTACCTTCGGAAGATCATCAATCGACCTGTATTCCCAAAATATTGGTGCCGCTTTTAATGATATAAAGGGATTTGACGCCTTTGTAGGTGGTTCTCCCTTGAATATTGCCGTAGGTTGTGCACGATTGGGGGTCAATGCAAGTTTACTAACTGCCGTAGGTAAAGATAAAGTAGGGGAGTTCATTATCAATTTTCTAGCCAATGAAGGTGTAAGCACACACTGTATTCCGGTAAAAGCAGATACCAGGAGTAGTGCTGTAGTCCTTGGAATTGAGCCTCCTGATAAATTTCCTTTAGTTTATTATCGCGATAATGCCGCCGACAGTCAAGTCGATATCGATGATGTTGATAAGGCGAATATTCCGGAATATCAAATATTGGTAATCAACGGTACCGCAATGAATAAGGAACCAACAAGAAGTGCTACATTTCATGCTACCGAAATAGCCAATAAAAATAATGTAAATGTAGTTCTCGATCTTGACTTTAGGGCAGACCAATGGTATGACTACAGAGTATTCGGATTGACGATGCGAGCGATTATACCAATGGTCAAAATTGTCATCGGCACCGAAGAGGAAATATTGGCAGCTACAATGGAAAATGCCCTGCAGGTTACAATTGCAGACCAGCAAATATCGTCTCCTAGGATAAAAGGAAATATTGATGAATCCATAGAACGGTTATTGTCTATCGGCATTGAAACCCTAATAGTCAAAAGAGGAAAAGATGGTGTGACTATTTGCAAACAGGATGGGTCCAGAAAAAATGTCCCTGGATTTTCTGTCGATGTGCTTAATGTTTTGGGTGCGGGGGATGCTTTTGCTAGCGGTTTTCTTTATGGGATATTACAGGGGTGGGATCTTTACAAATCGTGCCGTATGGGTAATGCTAGTGGGGCGCATGTAGTTACCCAAAAAGGCTGTGCCAATTTCATGCCGACTTTGGAAGAATCTCTCGAATTTATCAAAAAAAATGGCGGATTTTAATCTTCAATTCCAATGAAAACAAAAAGACTAACAGTAGCTCAGGCTACAATAGAATATCTCAAGAATCAGTATGTAGAACGAGATGGGCAAGAGCAAAAATTTTTTGCTGGTTGTTTTGGTATCCTAGGCCATGGTAATGTAGCTGGTATTGGGCAAGCGTTACATCAAAATCCTGATTTTCCTTTTTATATGGCACGTAACGAACAAGCCATGGTGCATACGGCTGCGGCATTTGCCAAAGTGAAAAATCGCTTACAAACCTTTGTTTGTACTTCTTCAATTGGCCCTGGAGCTACCAACATGATTACTGGAGCAGCAGCTGCTACGATTAATAGAATTCCTGTATTATTGATTCCGGGTGATATTTTTGCAACGCGGCGCGTGGCTCCTGTTCTGCAACAATTGGAATCGATATCTACCCAAGACATATCGGTTAACGATTGTTTTAAGCCCGTTTCCAAATATTGGGACCGTATTAATCGTCCAGAGCAATTGATAACATCACTACCTGAAGTCATGAGGGTTTTGACATCACAGGCCGAAACTGGTGCGGTAACATTAAGTATTCCACAAGATGTTCAGGCCGAGGCCTTCGATTTTCCTGACGAAATGTTCCAAAAGAAGGTGTGGTATATCGGCAGGACAATGCCAGATCGATCACTTTTAAAAAAAGCCATCTCACAAATAAAAAATAGTAAAAAACCTCTGATCGTTTCGGGAGGTGGAACAATTTACAGCGATGCTACCGAAATATTGAAGAAGCTGGTCAATAGGACGGGAATTCCTGTAGCTGAAACTTTTGCTGGTAAAGGATCCCTAAACTATAATGATTACCAGAACCTTGGAGCCGCCGGTGTTACTGGTACACCCGGAGCTATCGAAATAGCCAAGGATGCCGATCTGGTTATTGGTTTGGGTACACGTTATAGTGATTTTACCACTATCTCAAAATCGGCCTTCCAAAATCCAGAGGTACAGTTTATCAATATAAATATTACTGAGTTTGATTCTTTCAAACATGGAGCCTTGCCTTTGGTTGGAGATGCGAAGGCGATTCTTGAGGAAATTGATAAAGCGCTTACGGGTTTTACTGTAAACGATTCCTACAGACAAAAGATAGAAGGGTTAAATGCAACCTGGGATAAATTCGTTTCGGAGATTTATACCGAAAAAAATGTATTGCCGGCAATACAAGGGGAAATAATTGGTGCGGTAAATACTTTCTCAGATGCAAAGGATATTATGATATGCGCTGCTGGTAGCCTTCCTGGAGACCTCCATAAATTATGGCGTACCAGAAGCCCTAAAGGCTTCCATATAGAATATGGATATTCGTGTATGGGCTACGAGATTGCTGGTGGATTAGGCGCTAAAATGGCTCGTCCTGAAAGCGAAATTTATGTGTTGGTAGGTGATGGAAGTTATCTAATGATGTCACAAGAAATTATCACTTCTATCCAAGAAAGACAAAAATTGATCATTGTTTTACTGAACAATGACGGATATTCAAGTATTGGAGGTCTATCTACCTCTTTGGGAAGCGAAGGCTTTGGCACATATTATCGATATCGGAATAAGGAGACTAACCAACTTGATGGCGGGCTATTACCCGTTGATTATGCAGCCAATGCCGCAAGCCTGGGCGCACATGTAATAAAAGCGACCAATGTTGGAGACCTAAAAAATGCCCTAAAAGAGGCAAAAAAGATAGCCCATACCACCTTAATATATATAGAGACAGATCGAAAAAAGGGAGTACCAGGTTTTGCCTGGTGGGACGTCGCTGTCGCTGAAGTATCCGAAAAGACCGAGGTAAGTGAATCTTACGAAAATTATCAAGAAAACAAAAAAAATCAAAAATATTATCTTTAAAACTCCTACTGAATAGATGAATACTGATCTAATAATTACGCTAGCTTCATTCATCTTGTTTACGGGAGGTGTCGCCCTGTTTACCTGGTATAGTCTGCGAAAAACTAACCTTGGTTCTTCCGATGGTTATTTTTTGGGAGGAAGGAGTTTAACTGGTTCGGTTATCGCAGGATCTATGCTGTTGACCAATATTTCTTCAGAACATCTGATTGGCATGAACGGTAATTCGTATGTCAATGGGTTTATAATGATTGCCTGGGAAGTAACATCATCTATCGCTCTAGTAATTGCTGCCATCTTTTTTGTACCTAAGTATCTTAAGATGGGGTTGACCACCATCCCTCAATTTTTAGAAAATCGTTTTGATGGATTTACAAGAACTATGGTCTCTGGTATATTGATTTTTTCGTTTGTGGTTACCCTGTTGCCCATTGTATTGTATTCAGGGGCAATCGGTATCGAGAGCTTGTTTGGGGTTTCTGAGCTTTTAGGGGTTGATAAATCCCTTGGCCTGTGGATCACTATAATGGTGATCGGCGCAATCGGTTCTATTTATGCCATTTTCGGGGGTCTGAAAGCTGTTGCCTATTCCGATACGATCAATGGAATTGGTCTCTTGATTGGCGGTTTGTTGATTCCCGTACTCGCACTTATGGCTATTGGCGACAACAATATTGTCGATGGTCTAGTAAAAGTCTATGAGTTTGCACCCGAGAAATTTAATGTAGTAGGGGGACCTGACTCGGCGTTGCCTTTTGAAGTCCTTTTTACTGGCCTAATCATCAACCAACTCTATTTTTGGGGAATGAATCAGACCATTATCCAAAGGGCATTAGGCGCTAAAAACTTAAAAGAAGCTCAAAAGGGACTACTGTTGACAGGTCTTTTTAAAATATTGATTCCCTTGATCATTGTGCTTCCGGGCGTTATATGCTATTTTTATTTTCAAGAAACTTATTTTGGTCAACAAGATTCAGTATACCCACAACTAGTGAAAAAGGTGCTTCCGGTATGGTTGATAGGTTTTTTTGCTGCGGTAATCTTGGGGGCGGTATTGAGTACTTTTAATTCGGTGCTGAACTCTGTCGCAACCTTGTTTAGTATTGACATTGTCAAGAAACACCTAAATAAGAATATTGAAGATGCCAAACTGGTCAAGATAGGCAAGACAACCTCAGCTATTTTAGCAATTGTAGCTATTTTTTCGGCACCTATGGTCGCCAACGCTTCGGATGGACTGTATCTGTTATTACAGGAGTTGAACGGTATTTTCTTTATTCCCATAGCTTCAATTTTATTAGCTGGGTTTTTTATGAAAAAAGTTTCGGCCATGGGTGCCAAAGTCGCTTTGATTTTCGGACTTTGTTTTTACATTTTTATGACTTGGGGCTATACAGATCATGGTATTCATTTTGTACACCTGTGGGGAATTGAATTTGTACTGAACGTGGCAGTCATGTATGGAGTTTCCTATTTTTACCACAGAACGAATATGTACGAGATTACCGATGTAGGAGCTGTAAATCTAGTATCATGGAAATACACTAAAGTAATGTCTATTGGCTTATGCGCAGTTACTGTCTTAATCTATATTTTACTTGGTCATATAGTATAATTCTTTTTATTATTTAATATCTAAATCTCTAAAAAATGAACACTTTAAAAAACTATATAAACGGTAATTGGCAAAACAGTAGATGTCAGCAAACAATTGATGTTGTAAATCCTGCCAATCAACAGGTTCTGGCAAAAGTACCCTATGGTTCTGACACCAAAAAAGATGTAACTTTATGTGTAGATTCGGCACAAATTGCATTCAAAGAATGGAGTAAAGTACCTGTAATAAAAAGGGTTCAAGTACTCTATCATTTGAAATCACTACTTGAAGAAAACTTAGAAACTCTAGCGGAAATCATTACCAACGAATCCGGAAAAACTAAATCCGAGTCGTTGGGTGAGATCCAAAGAGCCATTGAAAATGTTGAGGTTGCTTGCGGTACCCCCATGCTTATGGCCGGAGATGTCATTGAGGATATCGCTACGGGAATAGATGAAATGATGATTCGACAGCCACTTGGCGTTGCGGCCTGTATTACTCCCTTTAATTTTCCGAGCATGATCGTATTTTGGTTTTTACCTTATGCGATTGCAACGGGTAACGCCTTTATAGTGAAACCTTCTGAAAAAGTTCCGTTGACCATGATGAAGATTTTTGAATTGATCGATCAATTGGACATTCCAAGTGGGCTCGTTAATTTAGTGCATGGTGGAAAAGATTCTGTCGATGCTATTTTGGAGCATCCGAATATTAAAGCAATCAGTTTTGTAGGTAGTACCCCTGTAGCAAAGTATATTTATTCCAAAGGTACAGCCAACGGAAAAAGAGTGCAAGCACAAGGTGGGGCAAAAAATCCGATAGTCATTTTACCAGATTCAGAAATTGAAATGTCAGCAAAAATTATTGCGGACTCTGTTTATGGCTGTGCTGGACAACGTTGTTTGGCTGCTTCTACTATTATTACTGTTAATGACTCGAAGGGAGAAATAAAGGACGCCCTTTATGAAGCCGTAAAATCGAGGACGACTGGTTACGGCTGGGAAGATGGTGTAAGCATGGGGCCTGTAATAACGCCAGAAAGTAAAAATAGAATAGAGGGATTGATTCAAAAAGGAATCGATGAGGGTGCCCAGATACTTCTTGACGGAAGGAACGCCTCTATTTCTGGATACGAAAAAGGCAACTTTATTACACCAACCATTCTAGAAAATGTTGCTCTAGACAAAGAATTGATAAAAACAGAAATTTTTGGTCCGGTAATGAGTTTAATTTCTATGGCAACTATAGATGATGCCCTTGCATTTGTTAATGGTAGCAACTATGGCAACATGGCCTGTTTGTTTACTGGAAGTGGAGCAAATGCAAGAAAGTTTAGAAACGAGGCTGATGCAGGTAATATTGGCATCAATATTGGCGTTGCCGCTCCAATGGCACAGTTTCCCTTTAGTGGTTGGAAAGATAGTTTTTTTGGAGATTTACACGGCCAGGGAAAACATGCCATAGAATTTTTTACCCAAACAAAAGTGGTCATAGAGAGATGGCCTAATATATGGTCTCGTAAATTTTAAAAGAAAGATAAAATGATCAAAATAGCGAATGCACCTTGTTCATGGGGCGCCTTAGAATTCGATTTGGGAGAAAAATCGAAAGAATTCAGTTTTGAACAAGTATTGGACGAAATCAAGGAAACAGGATATATCGGAACCGAACTTGGTGATTGGGGTTATATGCCTACAGATCCGTACCTCTTACATAAAGAAATTGATAAAAGGGGGTTGGAATTATTGGGAGCTTTTGTCCCTGTGGCCTTGGCTAATAGTAATACACATGAAAACGGAGTTAAAACGGCACTAAGAGTGGCCAAACTGATGCATGGGGCAGGGTATAAGAAGGCATTTATCGTTTTGGCAGATGACAATGGGTCTGTTCCCCTAAGAACACAAAATGCAGGGAGAATAACACCTGCAATGGGGCTCTTGGAAACCCAATGGCAAGTATATGCCGAAGGTGCGGAAAGGGTGGCCAAAGCGGTTAAGGCCGCATATGGTCTAAGAACTGTTTTTCACCATCACTGTGCGGGCTATATCGAAACGCCAGATGAGATAGATAAACTTTTGAGACTAACAGATCCAAAGTTATTGGGACTCTGTTTTGATACGGGACATTATGCTTTTGGTGGCGGCAATCCCGAAGAGGCTTTGCAAAAACATTCAAATAGAATTTGGCATGTACATTTTAAGGATTTCGACCCTGAAGCAGCTAGACTTTCAAGTAAAATTAATGGCGATTATTTTGATGCGATAAAAAAAGGTGTGTTTTGTAAACTCGGAGAGGGCTCAGTAGATTTTAAAACTGTAGTAAATATGTTGAATGACAGAAATTATAACGACTGGATTGTCGTTGAACAGGATATTCTTCCAGGAATGGGGGAGCCTAAAAAATGCGCGCTGTCAAATAGGAGTTTTATAAGAACTTTGGGACTTTAATTAATATTGATAAATAATGAAAAAACTAAAATTAGGTATAGCTGGACTAGGGAGAATTGGAAAAATTCATCTAGATAATCTGCTTCAAACACCCAATGTAGAAGTAGTAGCCGCAACCGACCCTGATAAAAATTGCTTACAATACGCCAAGGATATGGGTGTGCTTTATGTTTGTGACACTTTTCAAGAAATGTTGCATTGCACACAAATTGAGGCTGTTTTGATTTGTTCTCCAACTGAAACCCATGCCGACTATGTTGAAATTTCGGCAAAGTCCGGCAAACATGTTTTCTGTGAAAAACCATTAGATCTCTCATTGTCAAGGGTTTTGGAGGTATTAAAAGTTGTCGAGGATGCCGGTATAAAACTAATGCTGGGCTTTAATAGAAGATTTGACAAAGAATTCCAAAAAGTGAGGGAACTGGTGAAAAACAATGACATAGGACTACCTCATCTGGTCAAGATTACCAGCCGGGATCCGGGAGCACCGCCCTTAAGCTATATTGAAAAATCAGGAGGACTTTTTATGGACATGACCATTCATGATTTTGATATGGCTCGTTACTTAGTAGGCAAAGAAGTTGTTGAAGTATATGCTAAAGGTGCCGTTTTGGTTGATCCGAATATAGGTGTTATTGGCGACATAGACACTGCTGTAGTCACTCTCACCTATACCGACGGCACAATGGCCGTCATCGACAACAGTAGAGAAGCAGCCTATGGCTATGACCAGAGAGTAGAGGTTTTTGGCTCAAAAGGGATGGTGCAGTCCAATAATAACTTCCACGATTCACATAAATTGTATAACAAGCAGGGGATACATGCAGCACTACCCCTTCATTTTTTCTTGGAACGCTACCAAGAAGCGTATAAGGCTGAAATGAGAAACTTTATCAAGGGACTTCAAAACGGCACAAAGATGACCGTTGACGGGAATGATGGATTACAATCACTAAAAATAGCACTGGCGGCTCTTAAATCAATCCAGGAAAAAAGATCGGTGAGAATTGATGAAATAATCTAGCTAGTTGGCAAGTGTTTTTTTTCTTAAAATTAATAAATAAGAAGGCGAATTGAATTACTTTTTTATCACCATTAGTTATTGATATCTGTAGCACTTTGTATCTAAGAGCGTGATCTCTTCCTCAATGCTGTTTGCTTTTCCAATAGATGATAAATAAATCTCCAATTTTGCCTTCTTTTTTATAAATAGGAAAGCCCTTACCTTTTAATTTAATTTTTGTCCAATTTTGGGTTTCAGATTTCATATTCAGTTTCACCCCCTAAAGTGACTTTGTTTAGCGGAATTTTTACTGTTTTATAAAGCTGAGAAATATCTCTTTTAAAAGGAGTATTGTTGAGTAAATAATCTGATATAGAAGTCTCCCTTTGCGCAATTGTTTATGCCATTTCCTCCTTACTTATTAATTTTAATAAGCTGGCCATCTTCAATACTAGTATGAATAGAAATGCGAATATTTTAAACATTTACAGAGTGGAATTTTACAATCAAATAATACTTATTCTCACTTTCTTTTTTTTGAGTTTGCTGTTGTTTGTTTTTTCAATGATCATTTCAGCAATATCAGCGTGTACGCCCACATAGCTACAATTTTGCTTGAGCTCAATAACACCCAACTGTTCTTTTTTAATCCCACCTTGCTTAAAGAATAAACCAGCTACATCTCCTTTAGATATTTTATCTATTCTACCTCCGCTTATATACAAGGTTTGCCATTTAACGGTATTAGCCAATGTAATTTTTTCTAATGTTTCTATATTTTCTATTTTTGCTTCTACTTCTAGAATAAAATCTGGAAGCGGCTCTTCTTCCCATTTAAGAATATACGCAATACCATTGCAGTTCATACGAGCAGTTCTTCCATTTCTGTGAGTAAACTCTTTATTGTGAAGCGGGAGGTGGTAATGGATAATGAATTTTATTTCTGGAATGTCCAAACCACGGGCAGCTAAATCAGTAGCTAAAAGGAGTTGGTTACTTCCATTCCTAAATTTAATGAGTGATCTTTCTCTGTCTATTTGTTCCATGCCTCCATGAAAACACTCATGATTAATATCATTTTTAGTTAGAAAATCACTGACCCTTTCTAATGCATCTTTAAAATTACAGAAAATAATTCCAGGTTGGCCCCTCATAGCGGTAAGTACTTTTTCTAAAGTGTTTAGCTTGTCCTTCTCTGGAGAGATAATTATTTTTACAGTGAGTTTAGAGCTGCCTTTCTCAGTATAGTCTATAAAAACAGGTGTAATTAGACCAACAAATTTAGGTACTTTGGCATAGGGGGTTGCTGAGGTTAAAATTCTCTGCTGTACATTGGGGAGCGCTTTTATAATCTCTACCATTTCATTTTCAAAGCCTATTTCTAATGATTTATCAAACTCATCTAATACCAAGGCTTTTATATGTTCTAAAGAAAAGCCATCTCTTCTAAATCTGTCTGCTACACGTCCTGGAGTGCCAATAAGAACTGCAGGTCTGTGTTTTAAGTCTATTTTGTCTAGTGTGCCAGACCGGCCTCCATAGACTGCATTTACCTTAAAGCCAGATCCCATTTTTCTCATGACCTGTTCAATTTGTTGAGCCAATTCTCTAGACGGGACCAGTATGAGTATTTGAATTTCTGTGCAGTCTGCGCTTAGCGTTTCTATTAAGGGTAGCAAAAAAGCAAGGGTCTTTCCAGTTCCTGTAGGGGAAAGTAACACCACATCAGATTTCATTTGAATGGTTGCGCCTGCCTCTAGTTGCATGGAATTTAAGGCTTTAATTTTAAATTTATTTAGAA
>Ga0209491_10002409_pt1 | contig 33449 bp, 35 predicted proteins | sample BON02_FD_187213 | JGI IMG/M metagenome (GOLD analysis project Ga0209491, IMG submission 187213) | Freshwater microbial communities from Lake Bonney liftoff mats and glacier meltwater in Antarctica - BON-02 (SPAdes) (version 2) | ecosystem: Environmental > Aquatic > Freshwater > Ice > Glacier... | reverse complement strand
CCACGCAGGCCGCGTATGGGCGCAAGCTCGCTGGCGCTGCGCTCGCTCGTACGTTCAGTGTGTGTTTCATCGTCAGAGTCTCATGCCGTAGCCGTAGCCGTGGTTGTTGGTGCGGACGTGGGAGTTGCCGGCAGCGGTGGCGGTGCCCACCTTGCCGAGGATGATGACGCCCGTCGGGCATCGGTCGACGCACAACGCACAGCGGGTACAGATGTCGTCGTCGATGGTGAACATGAAGGCGTCGGACGGATCGGTGCCCGGCTGCTCGGTGCCCTCGGCCTCGACGACCGCGTCGACCGACACCATGTGGATGCACTTCCACGGGCAGATGTCGACACAACCTTCGCACGCGATGCACTCGCTCTGGTCGATGTGGATGAACTGCTTCGGCTTGACGGCCTTCGACAGGTAGTCCGCGTCGACTTCCACCAACGTGTAGGCGTCGGTGTACGGCATCATCGGAGGGTTCGCATCAGTCCTCGCCATGTCAGGCCCTCTTCACCAAGGGGCGGCCGTAGGTGGACACGGGGAGTTCCTTCGGCTTGATGACGCCACGCTTCTGCCACCAGACGGCGAGGAAGATGTACATGGCGAACAGCACGGCGTGGAGCAGCACGGTGACGATGTCACGAACTGCCTCGTACTGCAGCGTGATGGGATTCCAGCCGCCAGCCGACTGAGGCTTCAAGATGTCGAAGGGGCCGAAGATGATCTTGTCCTTCGACCAGCCCAGGTCTTTGTCGGCGTGGTCGACGAACTGGTGGGGCAAGATGCCGAACGCCAGGAACAACACGCCGAACAGATAGGTCGAGCCGAGCATCGCCTCGCCCCACGAGAAGGGTGTTCCGACCGGACGACGCTTGCCGAACGGGATGATCGCCAACGACAGCACGAGCGTTGCGATGAGTGACGTCAGGAAGGCCTGATTCATCCCAGGCCACTCGAGTGGTGCGATTGCGATCATGCGTGCGGAGGTTCCTGTCGTGTGGAATCTGTTGGTTGCGCCCGGACCAATCGGTACAGCGACCGCAAGATGGCCCGAGGTATTCGAAGACGAATTGTAGTCGCCGACGTCGGATATGAGAAGTCTGGCGGGCAACTCACGCGAGTTCGCGGGGTTGTGCGAAAGTGCACGACGAGCGATCTCGGAGCTGATTCCCGGTTCGGGTGCACGGCCATCTATCCTCTGCACCGTGACCGAGATCCCCGAACATCTCCTGAAGCGGTCCCGCGAGCGGCGCTCCGCGGTCGGCCAGGGCGGCGACGCCTCCGCCGCCGATGCGCCCAGCGGCGCCGCCGCCACCTCGAACCTGCCGGCCACCACGGCTGCGGCGACACCCGCTACCGCACCCGCGGCGTCCGGCCCGCCAGCACGAACGGCCGCTCCTGCCCCCGCAGCGGTCCCGCCACCGAAGCCCGATCCGGTGTACGTGCAGGCTGCCAAGCAGCGTCGCAAGATCCCGTTCTGGGCCATGGCCACACTCAGCCTGATGCCGCTGTGGGGTTTCATGTACGTGCGTGCGGTCACAGAACCATCCGTGGTGGTCGAAGGCCCGCTCGGCATCGGCGGCGAGTTGTACAGCAGCTGCGCCAGCTGTCATGGTGCAGCAGGCGGCGGCGGGGTGGGGTACGCGTTCACCGGCGGGTCGGTGCTCGCTACATTCCCCCACATCGAAGACCAGATCCGCTACGTGTACTACGGAACCGAGGGCTACAACGCCGCCGATGTCGACATCTACGGCAACCCCGACCGTGAAGGGGGCCCACACATCACCGGCCAGCGGGGCATCATGCCGCAGTACGGCAGCCAGTGGACCCAGTACCAGATCACCGCAGTGGTCTGCCACGAGCGCTACACGCTCGGCGGCGCCGACCCGACCAGCGAAGAGTGGGCCGACGAGTACGAGACCTGGTGCTCGGAGGACTCTCCGGTGTTCGCCGAACTCCAAGCCGGCACCTACGACTTCACGTCGCCCGACGTGCCGGCCATGGCCGACATCACCCCGGTGGGCCCGGTCGGCATTCCCGGGTCGCCTCCGTCCGCAGCGTCGGCCGGCTGACGGCAGGAACTCTGGACACCGACGTCCTCGTCGTCGGCGGTGGTCCTGCCGGAGCGTCGGTCGCCACCTGGCTGGCGCGCTCTGGCCACCACGTCATCGTCGTCGAGAAGCGTCCGGTCTCCCGGCACAAGGCGTGCGGCGACGCCCTCACGCCCCGGGCTCTGCGTGAACTGAGTCTGCTCGACGTCGACCCCAGCTCGCTCGGAGGTCACCGTCTCGTCGGGGTACGCCTCGTGCACGGTGACCGCGAGGTCACCGCCCCGTGGCCGCGCCACAGTGACCTGCCCGACCACGCCACTGCGCTGCGCCGCGACGTGCTCGACGCCCATCTGCGCGAACGCGCGGTCGGCGCCGGGGCCACGGTGCTCATGGGACACCGAGCGATGGCGCCGATCGTCGAGCGCGGATTCGTGCGCGGCGCCACGCTCGCCGTCGATCCCGAACTCGACGCGGGTGCGTCGCGAGCCGAGGTGGTTCGTTCACGTTTCGTCGTGGTGGCCGACGGGGCCAACAGCAGCTTCGGACGCGACCTCGGCACCACTCGTCATCGAAACTGGCCCTACGGCATCGCGACGCGCAGCTACTTCCACAGCCAACGGTCATCGGAGTCGTGGATCGAGTCCGACCTCGGCATTCCCGACGCTGCCGGCAATCCAATCGCCGGGTACGGCTGGGTGATCCCGCTCGGTGACGGCACCGTCAACGTCGGCGTCGGCGTGCTGTCGACCTACCGTGACGTGCGCGGCGTCAACGCCGTGAAGCTGCTCGATTCGTTCGCCCAACGCATCGCCGACCGTTGGGAAATCGACCCAGCCGACCAGCTCAAGGCCCCGACCCGGTTCCGTGTGCCGCTGGCCGGGTCGGTCGGCCCCAAGATGGGGCCGACGTTCCTCGTGGTCGGCGACGCTGCAGGTGCAGCGAGCCCGTTCAACGGCGACGGCGTCGACGCTGCACTGATGAGCGGCCGTCTCGCCGGCGAGGTGCTCGACGACGCGCTGTCGGCCGGCAACTCGACCACGTTGCAGCGCTACCCGACGATGCTCGCCGACGAGCTCGGCCGCTACCACCAGGTGGGCCGACTGACCGCACGATTCCTGGGCCGGCCCGCGATCCTGCGACCGGCGCTGCGCCTCGGCGTGCGCAGCGACCGCGTCGCCGGGGCTGTGCTGCGCATCGCCACCAACGAGTTGCGCGACGGTCACCCCGGCGGCGCCGAACGCGCCTACGCCCTCGCCAGCACGATCAGCAAGTTCGCCCCGTCCTGGTAGCGCCAGATCTGGTCAATCAGCGCGGCGGCGGGGGTGCAGGGTCCGGGGTATGCGCAGGGTGATCACCGACAGCGCCAAGATCACGGGGTAGATCTCGAGCCGTCCGAGCAACATCTGCACCATCGCGACCGCACGGCCGGGCGCAGGGATCGACAAGAAGTCGTTGGCGTGATCGAGTGAGCCGAGGCCCGGGCCGACGTTGCAGAACGCCGTGGCCGATGACGACAGCGAGGTGATGATGTCGGGCCCGGTGGCCGAGATCAGCAGGGATCATGTAGCCGACCACCCGCCTGGCGACGTCGTCGGGCAGGATGCCGCTGCCCACGCGCACTGGACGCACCAGGTGCGAGTGCAAGTGACAGATCGCTCACCCAGACCGAACTGTCACATCAGGCCCGGCACGGTGTGACAGTTCAGGCGGGGACGGGGACCGATTCGAGTAGCGCCATGGGTGCGGCGCGTAGGGCTTCGGTGGCGTCGGAGTCGGGAAAGTCGTCGCAGCACGCCTCGGCGAGATCGACGTACTCGCGGGCCGTGGCGACCGCAGACGCGAGGCCTGGATTCGAGCGCACGATGGCCAGTGCCTTGTCCTGCGCTGCGGCGTCGAGCGGCGAACCGAGCAGATCGGCGAGCTCTGCAGAAGCTGGGCTGTCGAGGGCCAATGTACGCAGCACCGGCAGGGTGTAGACGCCTTCGACCATGTCGTGTCCCACTGGCTTGCCGAGCTGGGCATCGGTGGCGGTGATGTCCAAGATGTCGTCGACGATCTGGAACACGGTTCCGTAGGCGTTGCCGTAGGCGGTGAGCGCATCGACGACCGGACGATCGTGACCGGCGACGATGCCACCGATGCGTGCCGCCGTGCCGTACAGCGAAGCCGTCTTGCCGTGGATCGACCGGAGATAGCTCGACTCGGTACGCGACGTGTCGTAGGTGTGGCGCAGTTGCTCCATCTCTCCCTCGACCAACCAACCAATGGTTCGCGCGAGCAGACCAGCGACCTCGGTACCGAGCGATGCCGCGATCTCCGACGCCCGCGACAGCAGGAAGTCGCCGGCGAGGATCGCCTGCAGGTTGCCCCACTTCGCGTTGACGGTTTCGACGCCTCGCCGAGTGTCGGCCTCGTCCATCACGTCGTCGTGGTAGAGCGATCCGAGGTGCACGAGCTCGCACGCCACGCCGCCGCACACCACGTCGTTGGACGCACCCGAGCCGAAGATCTGAGCGCCCGCAACCGCCAACACCGGCCGGAGACGCTTTCCTCCGGCGACGATCAGGTGCGACGCGATCTCGTTGAGATAGGTGTCGGGGGTGACCACGGCAGCGTGCATCGCATCCTCGATGCGTCCACGGTCGGCGTCCATCGACGCAAGGGTCAGCAGCGGCGACATGCCGTTGGGGGCCAGCACCTCTTCCTGGGACACGTCCGACAGGTTAGGCCCGCCCGACGAAGGACGCACGGGCGAGCCTCGCCCCTATCCTGGACCCATGTCTTTCACGGCGACCGCTCCCGCCATCCTGCCGACGGCGAACGACGCGTGCTGGTGCGGTAGTGGGCGCAAGTACAAGCGTTGCCACAAGAAGTCCGAGGGCAAAGTGCTGCCGGGCATCGTCACCCCGATGCGCAGCGTTCCCGACACCATCGTCCGCCCTTCATACGCCGACACCGGTGAAGTGGTCGCCTGGGACGAGTCGCGCATCAAGTCGTCCGACACGATCGAGGCCATGCGCCACGCCGGCAAGGTGGCGGCCGAGGTCCTGCGGCTCGCCGGCGAGATGGTCGAGCCAGGTGTCACCACCGAGGCCATCGACATCTATGTGCACGATCTGTTCGTCGATCGTGGCGCGTACCCGTCCACGATCAACTACCACGGCTACCCCAAGGCCTGCTGCACCTCGGTGAACGAAGTCATCTGCCACGGCATCCCCGACTCTCGGGTGCTGCAAGACGGCGACATCTGCAACATCGACGTCACCGGCTACATCGGCGGCGTGCACGGCGACACCAACGCCACGTTCTTCGTCGGCGACGTCGACCCCGCCAGCCGTCAACTGGTGCAGGTCACCGAGGAATGCACCTGGTACGGGATCGAAGCGGTCAAGCCGGGGCGGCCACTCAGCGACATCGGCCGAGCCATTGAAGACCACGCCAAGAAGTACCGGTACGGCGTCGTGCGGGCCTTCGTCGGCCACGGCATCGGCGAGCAGTTCCACTCCGACATCCAAGTGCTGCACTACTACGACTCACGGTCCTCCACCATCATGCGTCCCGGCATGACGTTCACCATCGAGCCGATGATCACCCTCGGAACGGTGAACTACAAGGTGTGGGACGACGACTGGACCGCGGTGACCTCTGACGGCCAGCGCACCGCCCAGTACGAACACACCGTCTTGGTCACCGACGACGCCGTCGACGTACTCACGGGTGGGCCGGGCGCGGTGAGCCCGACGGCTCCCTGGAGTCGTTGACCGCGTCGCTCGCCGGAGCATCGGCTGATGCGACCTTCGACGCGGGCACGGCGAACAACCACCACATCGCGAGCACTGCGATGGCGACGCCGCCGGCCAACGCGAACGCCGTCGCGAACCGGTCGAGCCAGAACGGTGCATCGGTCGGGATGATCGCTGCCGACAGCCCGTCACGTTTGACGAAGCCCCACACGGCCAGCTCGACCCCCACCAGCAACAGGGCGGCGTCGGCGGCGAACTGCATGCCTCGCTCGGCGAGCACCACGCCGGCAGCAGCCGACAGCACGGCGATGATCGGCAGCACGATCCAGATCGGCCGAGGACCCGTGGCGCTCGGCAACGACAGGTACTGCGTGGCTCCGACGGCCAAGGCGAGCAATGTGAGCGGAACCACCGCTGCGATCGGCGGGAACCGACGACCCCGCAGGAACCACAGGCCCACACCGAGCGCGAGCCCGGCCACGACGCCGAACACCATGGAGAGCGACGACGGGGCCGGCTGCCACGTGCTGATCACGGTGACGTCGACGGTGTCGCCGTCGACCACGATCGGGATCACCGCTTCGAGGATCTGATCGCCCACGCCGAGCCCGAACGGGCGGGCACTCTGCATCCAGTGCGCACGATGATCGTGCCACGCCCAGTAGCCGCCGGTGGCGACTTCTTTCCAGTTGGGTTCGGCGTCGGCGTCGGCGTTGGCCGGAAGGACGTCGAGGACGTATCGGTTCGCGTTGAGGTACGTCGCAGGAGAGTTCCGGTTCTCCAACACCACGCCGTCGGGCCGAAACCACAGGTAGTCCTCTCCTTCGTAGCCGAGAACCATGGCTTCGGTGCCCGGCTCGACACGCAGCTCGAAGAACGAGTCGCCGCCGAGTATGCCGACCTCGATCGATGGGGACGCGGGCTCGACCGACTGGACCTCTGACTGGTAGTCGGTGGGGCCGGGCGGGTCGGCGAAGGCTGGTGTGGCAGCAGCGGTCACGAGACCCAGACCAGCGACCACGCCGATCAGAAGGCGCCGGAGCTGATGCATGCTCACGCGTTCACGATGAGAACGAGCTGGCCGCTCGGGTGCACGGTGCAGACGCCCTCGAACTCGCCAGGGGTGGAAAATCGTTGGGTGAGCGTCTCGTTGGCACCCACGAAGAACGGGCCGACGGTGTGACCACGGTCGTCCTGGTTCTCGATACGGATGGTGTCGCCGACATCGACCTCCAGTTCGGCAGGCAGGATCTCCAGCGGTGTTCCGGCGTCGAGTGCGTCGCCGGCACCGACCGGGATGACGTACTCGAGCGTTGCGGTCTCGCTGTTGCTCACGGCTTCGGTTCCGGGCTGCGAGGCGTCGTCGTCACCGCAGCCGACGAGGGCACCCCCCAGCAGCGCGATGAGCAGTACCGCCACGCCGACCGGCGAACGAGTCGGTCGAGGGGAAATCATATGGTCTCCTGGGCAGCGAAGAGTTGCTCGACGTCGGCGGCCATCTCCGCCGAGGAGGTGCCGAACGGCCACGTGACCACGAGTTGGCCTCGATCGCCGACGAGGTAGAGGAACCCGCTGTGCGACACCTCGATGTCACCGTCATCGGCAGTGGTCACCTCGTAGCTCACGCCGAACGGCTCCGCCGCTGCGGTGAGGAGGTCGGCGTCGGTGGTGCCCGCTGCCTCGGCATCGGCGACGAAACTCTCGATGTAGCCGGGCAGGAGTTCGTTGTCGCGATCGGGGTCGACCGTGACCATCAGGGTGCCGACTCGCGCTGCCAGGTCCTCGGGCAACCGGCGGAGGGTGACCGTCCAGTCGGCCATCGTGGTCGGGCACACGTCGGGACAGTTCGTGAAGCCGAAGTACACCGCTGTGAACTCGCCGGGCTCGGCCCGGAACGCAACGTCGGTGCCAGGGTGCGTCAGCGACGGCAAGGTCGTGGCGTCGACCACCGGTGCAGGGTCGCGCACGATGCCGGCAAGTTCGCGCTCGCCGGTGACGTCATCGTCGGTGACGGTGGTGCCGGTGGTGCCGGTGTCGGTGTCGCTCGACGGTGCGGATGTCGCGGCTGTGGTCGCTGATCCCCCAGCCGAGCCGCCGTCGCTCCCGCATCCGATGAGCGCAATCGCTGCGACCACGCCGAGCGCAAGGGTGCGCTTCGAGGAACGACGGCGGTCGGGGGGCATGCGGTGACCGTGACGTCGCTCACCCATCGGCGAGTGTTTCGATGTAGGCGACGATGTCGGCGATCTCTGCGTCCGACAGACCGTTGGCCGGCATCTTGAGGTTGTAGTCGGCCACGAGGTCGGCCGAGGGGTTGGCGATCGCCCGGGTGAGATAGGCGGTGTCGGCCACGAGGGTACTGCCGTCGGCGAGCGTCACCTGCGAGCCGGCGAGGCCCACCAAGCTGGGACCAGCGCCGCCGCGGAAGTCAGCGCCGTGGCAGCCGGCACACCCACTGCTGCGCAACAGTTGCTCGCCGTTGGCGGCCGCGCTGCCAGCCGACGGGGCATCCGCTGTTGCTCCAGCTTCGTCCGCAGAACCTGCTTCGTCGGCAGAACCTGCTTCGTCGGCAGAACCTGCTTCGTCGGCACTGGGACCACAGGCCACTGCGGCGAGCGCCAACGCCAAGGTGGCGGTGGCCACGACGGCGAGGCGGCTCAGCGACCGGCGCTGCTCGTTGATTGGTTCGTTCACGTCGTGCTCCCGTCGATTCTCGGCCTGAGCGCTCGGCGAGCGGTGGCTTCGTTGCTCCTGCAGTGGTCGTTGCCCGGCTGCGCTTGGTTCCCGAACACCGATCGCAGCGTTGCGACAAGCGTCACGGTGCTGCCTTCCTCACTGTGCGCCAGCTCCGGTCTCACTGTGCGGCCGCTCCGGCGGAACCCGCGTCAGGTTCGCGCATCATCGCCACCAGGTCGCGCCGGGCCCGCGCAACTCTCGATCTGACGGTTCCGATGGGGCAGTCGAGCACTTCGGCCACCTCGTCGTACTGCATCCCGAGGACCTGGGTGAGTACGAATGCACTGCGGCGGTCGTCGTCGAGGTGGGCCAAGACGTCGTCGAGGTCGACTCGTCCCGACATGTCGGGGGCGATCAAGGACCCATCGAGCGAACCAGCGGTGGTGTTGCTGAGTACGGCCCGATCGAGTCGCCGACGACGACCGGCGCGGCGAGTGTGGTCGACGCAGGTGCGTCGGGCAATGGTGAGCAGCCAGCCACGAGCCGACCCATCGCCTCGGAACCGGTGGATGGAGCCAATCGCCCGTTCGTATGTCTCCTGCGCCAGATCGTCGGCGTACTGGACGTCGCCGAGGTACCGACACATACGCCACACGTCGGCCTGCGTCTCGGCCACGAACCGCTCGAGCGCGACGCGGTCGCCATCGCGTGCTGCGATGAGCAGACGGGTCAGGTGATCCACGCTCCCAGTGTCGCAGTGCTTCGCGCCGACCGCGTGGTGACGAACGTCAGATTGCAGCGACGAACGTCAGATTGCAGCGACGAACGTCAGATTGCAGTGATGAACGTCCATTTTCCCGCGTTCGGCCGGGAACCATCCAGACCCTGTGAACGACTGACACACCCATGCAGCCGATCGATTGCGAGACCATCCGCGAGGCGTTGTCGGCCCGCGCCGACGGCGAGGCCACCAGTGACGACAACGCACTGGCCGATGCCCACCTGGCCGACTGTCTCGGATGTCGCACCTTCGCTGCCGACATGGAGCGACTCGACCGGATGGTGCGAATCCGCCCCGCCGAACCGGTACCGAGCCTGGTGGCATCGGTGACCGCACGCGCCCGGCCGGCGCGCCTCGGCCGCGGCGGGTGGCTGCGACCGGCACTCGCCTGGGTGGCGGTGGTGATGCTGGTCCAGAGCCTGCCTGCGCTGCTCTTCGGCGAAGCAGCTGGCACCAGCCCGCACCTCGCCCGCCATCTCGGCGCGTTCGGTGCCGCCCTCGCCATCGGGTTCGCCTACGCCGCTTGGAAACCGCACCGCGCGTTCGGATTGCTGCCGTTCACCGCGGCGCTCGTGGCCACCACCAGCGTCAGCATCGTGGCCGACATCCTGACCGGCTCGCGCACACCACTGGCCGAGTTGATCCACGTGACCGAACTCGCCGGCCTGGCCTTGCTGTGGATGGTGTCCGGCTCGCCGGGCTGGCGGGGCCGGCGGGCATCACGTCGCACGCCGCAGCTGTCGCGTCTCGATCCGCTCCAGTAGCGCCGACCACCAGTCGAACAACGACAACTCGAACAGCGTCGACTCGTCCCTGATGCCGTAGGCGGCATCGACGGCAGCACCGCACCCCCTCACGTCGTCGCGGCGGAGCGCATCGACGGCCACCTCGAGGTTGCCGGCTGGCCACGGCAGCGCCGCGAGCGTCACTGGCGACAGTCGGATCGCGTCGGCCGACAGACCGGTACCGGCACCGCGATGCCACAACCAGGCAGACGCCACCGGTGAGGTGAGTACCGCCGCGATCTCCCATGCCGACTTGGCGAGTTCGTCGGTCGGTCGTTGGTGCTCGTCATCCCAATGGGCACCTGTCGGGTACACCCCCACTACAGGCACCCCTGGCAGCCAGTCACCCTGCGGATCGCAGACCGCCTCGACGATTCGGGTCTGATTGGCCACCAGCACCTTGGGCACGAGGCGCCGCCGAGCCCACTCGCGCATGTGGTCGTCGAGCAGGGCGAGATCCACACGCGGTCGCTCGTAGCGCTGCTTGGCGAACGTGATCGGCCGTTCGCCCCACCACGATCGCCCAGGGTCGACGAGACCGGAGGTGATCAATGGGTGCCCCATGGGTTGGTCGCCGACGGCGGTGATCATGCCGTAGTACTCGTCGCGGAAGTTTGCGTTCAGCCGAGCACGGTCGCCAAGGCAGCCGCGTACTCGCACATCGTTCGGGACGGCGGGGACACCCTGGCGAGTGGTGACCACGTGCGACCAGTTCGATCGCCGATCCTCCATTTCTGGCGTTCCGAATTCGAAGGCCAACACGCACACGTGCACCTGGGCGTCGAACACCTTGCGGTCGGACCACCACGACCAGATCATGTGGGCTCGTTCGCCGATCGAGTTCCGGATGGCGTGCGCGTCGCGCGATGCCAGCAGCGACTGGGGGAGCACCAATACGACCCGACCACCGTTCGGATCGACGAGTTCGCCGGCGAGTGCGAGGAATTCCGCAGCGGCGTCGGCGTAGGGGCCGCCGCCGCGCAGACTGGAACCGCCGCGAGTCGTCGCTGTGGCCATCTGTGAGAGGTACGGCGGGTTCCCGATCACCAGATCGAACCGTTGGGGCGCCCACGGGGTCGTCAGCGCGTTTGCCTCCCGCAGTTCGGCGCCATGGGGCAGCGCAGCACGTGCCGCAGAGATCGCTTCGGGGTCGAGGTCGCAGCCGGTGAGCTCGGTCGTCGCGCCGAGCAACGCGATGCGGCGATCGGCGGCGGCCAGGAACCGGCCGTCGCCGCACGACGGATCGAGCACCGCGAGCGGATGCGACTGCGCCGCCACGAACTCGGTGGTGATCACGGCCTCGACCACGGTGTCGACCAGGTCGGGAGGCGTATACCAGGCACCGAGTTGCTTGCGAGTGCTGGCCACCCGCGCAGGCTACGTCGAGCGATGGGCTCGGCACGGGGCCATCGGGCCTTGGGGAGCCGGGGGTCGGGCGACCTACAGTCGGCGCCGTGATCAACACCGCGACCGGCGGCCCCAGCTCGCCAGCGAACGGCACCGGTCGCTACCTCGACTTCGACCGCGAGACCTGGTCGCATCTGCGGGCGGCCACGCCGTTGACGCTCGCGCAGCCCGAACTCGAACGACTCCGCGGTATCAACGAGCGCATCGACCTCGACGATGTCGCCACCGTGTACCTGCCGCTCAGCCGGCTGCTGAACCTCTACATCAGCGCCACGCAGGACCTCCATCGGGTGTCGGCCACGTTCCTCGGCACGATCGCGCCGAAGGTGCCCTACGTCATCGGGATCGCCGGCAGCGTGGCGGTCGGCAAGAGCACGTTCGCCCGCATCCTGCAGGCGCTGCTCGAAAAGTGGCCCGACCATCCCAAGGTCGACCTGATCACCACCGACGGGTTCCTCTACCCGAACCAGGTGCTGGAAGAGCGCGGACTCATGAATCGCAAGGGCTTTCCGGAGTCGTACGACACCAAGGCGCTCTTGCAGGTGTTACGCGAGATCAAGAGCGGCCACGACGTGGTCCAGGCGCCGGTGTACAGCCATGTCGTGTACGACATCGTGCCCGACGAGAAGGTCGTGGTGAGCGGTGCCGACATCGTGATCATCGAAGGGCTCAACGTGCTGCAGACCCGCAGCGGGGCACCCGAGTTCGTCAGCGACTACTTCGACTTCTCGATCTACGTCGACGCCGACGAAGCCGACATCGAGCAGTGGTACGTCGACCGGTTCCTCGCCCTGCGGGCGTCGGTGTTCCAGGACCCGGACTCGTTCTTCAAGTTCTACGCCGAACTCAGCGATGACGAGGCCGTCGGCACGGCGAAGCACATCTGGCGCGAGATCAATGGGCGCAACCTGCGCGAGAACATCGAGCCGACACGCGAACGAGCGTCGCTGATCGTTCACAAGACCGGCGACCATCGCGTCGACCGCGTCCAGTTGCTACGGCTCTGACCATGACCGCTCCCACCGACCTCGAGTTGCTCGTGCTGGCGGCCGACATCGCCGATCGCGAGTCGATGCGCACCTGGCGCAGCGACGGACTCGACGTCGAGATGAAGGCCGACGGGTCGCCGGTGTCAGCCACCGACAAGCTGATCGAACGGCTGCTGCGCGAACTCCTCGCAGAGCACCGACCCGACGACTGCATCATCGGCGAGGAGGAAGGGGACACCGGGTCGGGTTCGCGATGTTGGGTGCTCGACCCGATCGATGGCACGAAGAGCTTCGTCGCTGGCGGGCGGGCGTGGGGATCGTTGATCGCGCTGGAGGTCGACGGGCAGCCGATCGCCGGCATGGTGACGATGCCCGCGCTCGGCCGTCGGTGGTGGGGCACGCTCGATGGCGGTGCATTCGTGACCGACGAACCTGGAGCGACGCCCCGTTCGATCGTCGTCAGCATCGAGTCGTCCCACGAGGAGATGCGCTGGTCGAGCGGGCCGATCGTCGACGAACTCGTCGGCGAGGAACGCGAGCGGATCACGCGCTACGAGGGCTTCGGCCGCTACGTGCCGCTCGACGAGTGGACCACCTACCCACCGCTGATGGTGGCCGACGGCACACTGGAGTTGGCCGTGCAGTTCGGCCAGCACTGGGATCACGCTGCGCTCGCCGCGGTCGTCGTTTGCGCCGGCGGCCAGATCATCTACGACCCACACCCCGCCGACGGTCGCCGTTTCGCCTGCACATTCACCAACGGACACCTCGACTCCTGACCCGACGAGAGCGATGAGCGACAGGCCGCCATCCGGCGGTTCGCTCATCAGTAGAGCGTTGCAGGAGCAACGGCGAGTCCCTCGTCAGCAACGCTGCTGGCTCACGATGTCAGCCGCCGGTCGCTTCGTGTCGGAGTCGAGCCTGACGCCACGTGGTACTCCCAGTCCGACGGCCCCGAGGCGAATGTCTCCTCCCGTTCGCTCACCAGGTGTCAGTGCAGTATCGATCGGATCCGATCGTGGCTCCGCAGTGTGAAGTGGCGAGGACGATCGAGGCCCGATGTCGACGACGTCGAGTCGATGACCTCATCGTGTCCGCCCCACAGGCCGATGGTCACCGGCGCACCCGGTACGAGCACCCGAACGAACTCGGCCAGCGCCTCGTCGATGCGTTCGTCGGGCACATGTTGGAACGTGCTCGTCGGGCAGCCGGCAGAGAACGTCGAATCAGGGAACGGGAGGCTGAACAACGACGCTGGCACCACCGTCTGCGGCGAGGGATCGGGCGAACGACCGACCGATGTCGTGGCGACGTTCGCCGTGCGTCGGTCGGAGCCGGCGATCGGCCTCGGCTTCGTAGTACGAACGAAGTTGCAGCTCGATGCCGTCCACGCTTTCATGCTCCCACGCCCGCCGTGCTCCGCTGGCAGCAGTTCGACTTTCCGAGGATTTCAACTCATTTCGAGGCCGAGATCGAGGCCGCTGATCTCGTGCTCGACCGTCCCGGGTTCTCCAGACGAGCGAACTCGTTCTGCAACCGGATGAAGGACTCCTAGGCCAGGTCCTCGCGGACGTAGAACGCCTGGAAGTCACGCGACTCCACGTCACCCTCCACGCTGAGATCGTCGTGCGGACCGGCCCTCACACTGTCATCGACACCGCTCGGACCCGTTCGGTTCTCGGCTCGTCGAGATCGATCGTTGGTTCAGAGCGTGGTGAGGCCGAGCCAGATCGGGACGTCGGCGATCGAGGAGAGCTCCACCAGGTCTTCGCCGTGGTCGTCGACGCGTTCGTGTTCCCAGGTGATGTGGTACGGCACGTGGATCGCGTGGCCGCCCAATGCCAGCACGGGGAGCACGTCGCTGCGTACCGAGTTGCCGATCATCAGGAACCGATCGGGCACCACGCCGAGGCGATGCAGGATCCTGGCGTAGGTGTCAGGATCCTTCTCGAGGACGATCTCGATGTCGGTGAAGTGGTGTTCGATGCCCGAGGTGGTGACCTTGCGGGTCTGGTGCACGAGGTCGCCCTTGGTGATCAACACGGTGCGTACGCTCGGCGACACTGCCGCCAGCACCTCGCTGACGTGCGGGAGGAGATGGACGTCCTCCACCAGCATCGACCGACCGAGGTCGGCGAGCTCACCGATCACGAGACTTGGGATGGCGCCCTCGGTGACGTTGATCGCGGCACGCACCATCGACAACGTGAACGCCTTGACGCCGTAGCCCGTGACCGAGATGTCGGCTCGCTCGACCGCCTTCAGTGCCGCATCGGCGTCGACGCCTTCCGGCACGTACGGGCTGACGAGTTCGACGAAGCGGTGCTCGGCATGGCGGAACGAGTCTTCGCTGCGCCACAGGGTGTCGTCGGCGTCGAACGCAATGACGTCGAACTGGTCGATGCGCCGGTTGCTGGAAGGTCGGGAGGTCACCGGTGGATCAGTCACCGGTGGATCGCGTTGAGGTAGTTGTAGACGGTGATGCGGCTGACCCCCATGGCGTCGGCGACGTCCTCGACTGCTCGGCGCAGGATGAAGGCGCCGCGCTCGTCGAGCAGTCGGACCGCTCGCTGCTTGTCCTCACGCGACATCATCGGAAGCCGCCCACCGAGTTCGGCCTCGACGGCATCGATGAGCCGATCGAGCGCTCCGTGCAGTGGGGGCATCCGGACGCCCGCAACCGTGCGTCCGTCCCACACGAGCGCGACGTCACTGGCCTCCATGTCGGCGGCCGCCACGAACGACGCGCCGAGCGCATCGATCACCGGCTTCACCGATCGGAGCAACGGATGCACGGTCGGGCGACCGTCGGCTCGATCGGTCGACCGAGCGGCGGTCGGCGTGGGCTTCGTCGTACTCATTCGTCGCCCCCGTGAGGCACTTCGTATGCGGGCGGACCGGTCGGCATCTCGCGGGAGACGTGGACGCTGACGTGCGTGGCGCCGTTCGCGATCGCCACATCGGTGATCGCACCGATCACGCCGCCGATGTCGACGAGGTCGACGATCACCGACGACCCGAACGGGCCGACCTCGACGTCGATCCCTCTGGCCTCGGCGGCAGCGATCGCCGCGGTCACGTGCGGGCCGGGTCGTCCCTCGACGAACGGCTCGATGGTGAACTCGACGTATGCCACTCCGGCCAGCGTAGAGGCTCCGGAATCAGCCGCGAGCGCCGAGCAGCCTGCGCAGCTCGTCCGACATCGTCAAGCAGTCGCGGCCGGCCAGCCCGAAGGCCTCGTTGAGTTTGCCGAGGGCCTGCTTGAAACTGCCGTTCCAGTCCTCGACGAACTGGTCACGGGCCGGGCCGGTCCAGGCCGTGCCGTTGAGCACCCCGTCGACGGTCGAAATCACCTGGGTGATGGTGTCGATCTGTCGGTTCAGGGTGCTTCCGAGGTTGGTGAGCTGGTCGGGATTAGCGCCGTACATGGTCATGGTTCGCTCCATTCGTTCGCTCGAGCGACGACCGGGTGTCGCCGTTCGATCCATCAGTGGGCGGTGACAGTGCCGAATGGGAAGGCCTACCATGCGTCGATGGCCGACCGCTCGAACAAGCTGGCGAACAACCCGGCGAACGACACCGACCCCATGATCGGCTCGGTGAAGGCTCACGCTCAGGATCTACTCGGCGACACGATCGCTCTGCGGCGCACATTGCACGAGTGGCCCGAGCTGGGAAACGAGTTGCCGATCACGCGTGATCGCGTGTTGGAATCGCTGGAGGGGCTGCCGCTGTCGATCACCACGCACGAGTCGACCAGCGGGATCGTGGCACTGCTCGAAGGTTCGAAGCCCGGCCCCACGATGTTGCTACGCGGCGACATGGACGCACTGCCGATGCCAGAGGACACGGGTCTCGACTTCGCGTCGCACGTCGACGGTTGCATGCATGCCTGCGGGCACGACACCCACACCGCCATGCTGTCGAGCGCCGCGCACCTGTTGGCCGAGCGGCGCGACGACATTGCCGGGCGGGTGCTGTTCATGTTCCAGCCGGGCGAAGAGGGCCACCACGGCGCCCGGTTCATGCTCGACGAAGGATTGCTCGACGTTCCGAAGCGATCCGACGGCACCGACTCGCCGGTCGACTCGGCGTTCGCGTTGCACATCACGTCGGCGTTGCCGAGCGGTTGGGTGAGCAGCCGACGCGGTCCGATCATGGCGTCGGCCGACACGATGACCATCCGTGTGATCGGTCGCGGTGGTCATGCAAGCGAACCACACCGAGCGATCGATCCGATCCCGGTGGCGTGCGAAATCGTGATGGCGCTCCAGACGATGATCACCCGCACGATCGACGTGTTCGACCCGTCGGTGGTCACCGTTGGACGCATCACCGCAGGCACCACCAACAACGTGATCCCCGAGGTCGCCGAGATCGAAGGGACGATCCGTGCCACGAGCGAGCGGACGCGCGCGAAGGTGCACGACGGCATTCGCCGGGTGGCCGAAGGTGTCGCGTCGGCCCACGGATGTGGGTGCGACGTCGAGGTGATCTTCGGCTATCCGGTCACGAGCAACGACGACCTGTTCGCCGACTGGGCGCTCGACCTGGCAGGCGATGTGGCCGGTGCCGACCACGTGGTGAAGCTGCCGCATCCGGTGATGGGCGCCGAGGACTTCAGCTACGTGCTGCAGAACCTTCCTGGCGCGATGATGTTCCTGGGCGGCACCCCGCAGGGCGAGAATCCGGCGACCGCGGCGCCGAATCATTCGAACCGGGTGATGTTCGACGAGCCCGCCATGGCCACCGGCACCGCCCTCTATGCCGCCGCCGCCCTCCGCCACCTCGCCCCCACCTGATCCACACCCGCCAGCGATCAGTCTTCGCGCGGACGGGTCGCGCGGACAGGTCGCGGAGACTCACCGCCCGGAGCAGTCAGCGGATGCGGCCGTCGTCGGTGGCGGATCGGCGCAGGCGGAGGGTGACGATCTGGAAGGGGCGCAGCGTGAGGGTGACGACACCGTCGCCGACCTCCTCGCCGGTCTCGGCCTCCTCCAGCAGGTTGCATCGCCAGGCGTCGGTGACTCGACCCGGTGTCGCGACCGAGATGCGGGTGCGGTTGCCGACCGCTTCGTGCAGCCGAACGATCAAGTCGCCGGAGCCGTCGTCGGCGAGCTTGACCGCATCGACCTCGACCCCCGCAGCAGGGCCACCGTCGGAGCCGTTGATCCGGACGATTTGCGGCGCAGGTGCCGCAGCGCTGCCATCCGACACCACTCGCAGCGGAGCGTTGAGTCGGGCAGCGGCATCACGCACCTCGGCGAGCCCACTGCCGTGGGGCCGGATGGCCAACGTGACCTCGTGGTGCCCTCGGTCGGCGTCCGGGTCGGGATACATGGCCGCTTTGGCGAGGCTCACCCGTACCGCACCGTCGAACACACCGTGACCGAACCGGCCGGTGTTGAGGATCGCAACGCCGAAGTCGGGCTCGGCGATGTCGACGAAGCGGTGAGCGCACACCTCGAACTTGGCGGCGTCCCACGAGCTCGACGGATGGGTCGGGCGAGCGACCACGCCGAACTGGATGTCGCACATCGCCACGTCGCTGCGCACGTCGAGGGGGAACGCCATCGACAGCAGATGTTCGTCGTGGTGCCAGTCGATGTCCACGTGCACCAGCAGTTGTGGACTGCCGGCGCGCAACTCGTAGGTCACCATCGCTGTCGACGGCCCGAACGACCGATGCACCCGGACACGCCCGACGAGCGGGCCGGCGTCGACGATCTCGACTCGCTCGGCGCCCGTGATGGGCACCCCGCCGGAGCGCGTCCACGATTCGAGGTCCCAGGCGTCGTACTCCACCGGTTGATCGACGGCGAGTTCGAGCACCGCAGCGAGCTGGCCGGTCGGCACGATCTCGCGGGCGCGGGCGAGATCGATGATCGAGGTGATGTTGCCTGCAGCATCCCAGCGAACCGCGAGGTGGCCGTTGGTCATCGACGAGTCCGACAACACCACCCGATCATCCACGGGCTGAGCCGTCAGCTCGGCGACACCCAACGCCGGGACCGCAACCCGTGCAGCGACGCGACCATCGGAGAGGACCTGACCGTGGACCCCCACATCGTCAGCAGACCCGACGTCCAGCACGACCACCTCGTCGATCGGGGCGTCGGCCGAACTGGCGAGCCAACGGCCCGGACCGACCGCGTCGACGAGCACCGACGCGATGCGCGCCTCCAACTCGGCGCCGACCTCCGCAAAGACCGCTTCGGCGTCGGCGTGCACCCAGGCGATCGACGAGCCCGGCAGGATGTCGTGGAACTGCTGCGTGAGCACTTGCTTCCAGAGATGGTCGACGTCGGCGGGGCGGCCGAGGGTGGCAGCCCACAGTTCGGCTTCGACGAGCAGACGTTCGCACCTGCGGTTGCCGAGCTTGGTCTCGATCTGGCTGGTGAGAGTGCCACGATGCGTTTCGAAGTAGAGCTCACCGCGCCACACAGGAGCAGGTGCACCCCGGTGGATGTCACGCTCGATCCGATCGAACATCGCGTCCGGCGCGCCGACCTCCAACGTGGCCCGCGAGTCGATGTGGGCCAGGCGCCGGGCCCGCTCGAGCATCTCCCGGGTCGGGCCACCGCCGCCGTCGCCATGGCCGAACGGCATCAGCGAATCTGTCGACCAGGCGTGCTCCTTGAAGTTGGTGATCGAGAAGTCGAACTCTTCGGGCGTGATCTCGGCGTTGTACGTGTCGACCGGCGGGAAGTGGGTGAGCACCCGGGTGCCGTCGAGGCCTTCCCACCAGAAGGTGCTGTGCGGGAACGTGTTCTGCTTGTTCCAACTGAGCTTCTGGGTGACGAAGCGGTCCATGCCGCCGGCGGCGAACACCTGCGGGAGCCCGGCCGGGTAGCCGAACACGTCGGGGATCCACACCTCGGTGCAGCGGCGGCCGAACTTCTCCTCGAAGTAGCGCTGACCGAACACGATCTGGCGCACGAGGCTCTCTCCCGACGGCAGGTTCATGTCGGACTCGACCCACATGCCGCCGACCGGCATCCACTGGCCGCGATCGACCCGCTCGACGATCTTCGTGAACAGCTCGGGGTGGCGTTCCTCGATCCATGTGTAGTGCTGCGCCGACGAGGCGGCGAACACGTACTCGGGGTAGTCGTCCATCAGCGCGACGGCCGAGGCGAACGTGCGGGTGCACTTGCGCTTGGTCTCGCGGATCGGCCACAGCCAAGCCGTGTCGATGTGGGCGTGGCCGACGGCGACCGACCGATGGCGGACGGCGTCGCCGAAGTCCTCGGCCATCGCCGGGGCGATCACCCGGCGAGCCGCGGCGACGTCGGGGATGCGGTCGAGCGTGTCTGCCAGCGTTCGCAGCAGCCGGGCGCGTCGCGGATCATCGAGTGCCAGCGAGCGCATCACGCCGTCGAGCACCTCGATGTCGTAGGCGAGGGCCTCGGCCTCGGGGTCGACGACCACGATCGACGCCTGACGGAACCGGTACAACTCGCGGTCTCCAGCGGTGTCGAGTGATCCGAGTGACGACGGCGTGAACTGCGGGAACATCGGGTTCGATGCCGCCTCGACGTGCAGCACGACGGGCCCGGCGATCGCGTCGACAGCGAAGTTGGTACGGCGGGGATGGATGCCCTGCAACGGCGTGAAGGTTCCGTCGTCGCGCAGATCGACGACGAGGCCTTCGCACTGGAAGCCCGCCGCTCGCTGGTGGAACCCGAGATCGATCACCGCTTCCACGCGCTTGTCGGCCCACTCGGCGGGAATGTCGCCGGTCAACCGGAACCACGTGGTCGCCCACGGCGCGCCCCACGACGATCCGGCTTCGAACAGTTCGAGGTGATCGACGTCTGGGCCCGCCTCGATCGTCAGCGATCGCCGATGTTGGTGCACGAGCGGGAGAACCCGCTCCCACAGCTCACGCTGAATGCGCTTCTCGACGAGGTCACGATTGGCGTGCACGCCGTGACCTTATTGCGATGAGTATCCGCGCGACCTGTGCGCGCTGAAACTCATCGCCGATGAGTGCAGCCCAGTGGGTGGACGGTCAGCTGAAGGGGACGACGCGGACGTCGTACGCCTCTTGGCCGTTGCGGCCCTCGCGAACCTCGAAGGCGACGCGTGAGCCGTTGTCGAGCGTCTTGAAACCCTCGTCGAGAATGACGGAGAAGTGGACGAACAGGTCCTTGCCTCCGTCGTCGGGTGTGATGAAGCCGTAGCCCCGGCCCGAGTTGAAGAATTTCACCGAGCCGTTGGCATCGGCGGCGTTGCCGGTCGGCACGGGGCCGCCGGTCGGCTTCTCACTCGACACGCCAGCCTGCTGCTTCGACTTCGGCTGGTCGGCCTGATCGTCGTTGCGGGCGACGCGGGTGACGCGATGCTCGACCTCGACCGACTCGGTGCGAGCCTTCTTCGGCGCGGCATGGATCACGAGGTCGCGCACATTGGCCTTGGTGACCGGCTCGTCGATCCCGATGCCACGCTGCATCTTGAGTGCATCCTTCTTCTGGCTCTGGTCGAGCAGCGACACCACGGTGCCGGTGGCGCCGGCGCGAGCGGTACGACCCGAGCGGTGCAGATAGGTCGAGTCCTCGGTCGGCGGGTCGTAGTGGACAACCGCATTGACCCCGTCGACGTGGATGCCGCGGGCGGCGACGTCGGTGGCGATCAGCGCTGACGCCTGACCCTTCTTGAACGCGGCGAGCGCACGATCGCGCTGGCCCTGGCTGCGGCCGCCGTGGATCGGTTCAGCGGTGACGCCGTTGCGACCGAGCTGCTTGGCGAGGCGGTCGGCGCCGTGACGGGTACGGGTGAACACGATGGTGGAACCGAGCCGCTGGATGACATCAGCCGTGGTGGAGACACGCTCTTCACGGTCGACGATCCAGAAGTGGTGCTTGGCGGCGTGCACGTCGGGGCCCTTCGGGCCGACCTCGTGGCGCACCGGGTTGTGCTGGAAGTCGGTGACGAGCTTGGCGACGGGGCCGTCGAGCGTGGCCGAGAACAGCAGCACCTGGCGCTTGCTCGACGTCTGCTCGACGATGCGGCGCACCGCAGGCAAGAAGCCCATGTCGGCCATCTGGTCGGCTTCGTCGATGACCACGGTGGCGACATCGCGCAGGTCGATGGCCCGCATCTGGATGAGGTCTTCGAGACGGCCGGGGCAGGCAACGACGAGCTCGACACCACGGTCGAGGGCCTTGCGCTGACCGCCGTAGCCGACACCGCCGTAGATCGACGCGGCGTCGTGGCCGGCCGCCTTCGCGAACGGGGTCAGCTCGGCCATGATCTGCTCGGCGAGTTCACGGGTGGGTGCGAGCACGAGCGCAACGGGACGCTTCGGGCGGGCATCGGTGAGACCGGCCACGAGCGGGAGCCCGAAGCCGAGGGTCTTGCCGGACCCGGTCGGCGCACGGCCGGCAACGTCGCGGCCGGCGAGCGCGTCGGGGATGACCGCAGCCTGGATCGGGAAGGCGTTGTGCTTGCCCTGGCTCTCGAGGCGGTGCACGATTGCGTCGGGCAGGCCGAGATCGCGGAAGGCAACTACTTCGTCAGCAGCGTCGGGGGACATGGCGCGTGGCGCGTCTTCGATGATCGTCATTGGGGGGACTCCTCTATGTAGCTCAACAGCGCAAGACCGGAGCAACAAAGAATCCGAATGCGCTCACCGGTCGGACTTCGACCAGTGCCAGCAGATAAAGATAGCGGGAGGCGGGCTCGATGCGGTGTGACGTCCGTCGGCGGTTCAGCTCGGTGGACCGGGAGGCGCGACCTGGTCGCCGAAGACCATCTCCATCACGCCATGGAGGTTCGGGCCCCGTCGGAGGTGGTGGCCGCCGTCGGCGCTGATGCACATCCCGGTGATCCACGAACTCTCCGGGCCGGCCAGGAAGCGCACGAGCGACGCGATGTCGTTGGTGGTGCCAAGTCGTTGCAGTGGCATCTGTTCGAGGTAGTCGTCGACGATGTCCGGGCTCGCCGTGAGCCCGGCGGAGATGTCGGTCGGCACCAGGCTGGGCCGCACGGCGTTGGCACGGATACCCGACGAACCGAGTTCGTCGGCGACCTGCTGCACGAGCATTTCCAGGCCAGCCTTCGACACGTTGTACGGCGTCATGTACCGGTGCGTCGACACCGCGGCGATCGACGACATCGCCACGATCGAACCGCCGCCGTTCGCGGCGAGGTGGGGCACAGCGTGCTTCATCGTGAGGAACGCACCCGTGAGGTTGGTGGTGAGCACCTGGTTCCAGTCGTCGAGCGTGGTGAGGTGGAACGGCCCGGCCGAACCGGTGCCGGCGTTGGCGACGACGATCTGCAACGGGCCGACTGCGGCGGCCGCTGTGCAGGCGGCTTCGACGCTGGCCTCGTCGGTGACGTCGCACGCCACGGTGGCGACCTCGACGTCCGGAAACTCGGCGCGGAGACCGTCCGCCGACGCCACCAACCGTTCGACGTTGCGTGCTACGAGCACGACCGACGCTCCGTCGGCCGCGAGCGCACGCGCACAGGCGAGCCCGATCCCGGAGCCACCCCCGGTGATCAGCGCCACTTGGCCGGCGAGTGGCAGTACGTCGGTGGTTGCAGCGTTCGACATGGCCACAGTGTGGTGCACTGTCACAGTAGGCCCGGCACCGTGTGACACCTGATGGATGGGGCACGATGGGGGCGTGACTGCTTCTTCGCCCACCGCTCGACCGCTCTCGGGGATCCGCGTGCTCGATCTCAGCCGGGTGTTGTCGGGGCCGCACTGCACTCGGATGCTCGCCGACATGGGCGCCGACGTGATCAAGATCGAACCCCCTGCGGGCGACCTCACCCGGTTCGCGACGCCGCGTCGGCACGGGTTGTCGAGCTACTTCGTGCAGCAGAACGTCGGTAAGCGCAATCTCAGCCTCGACCTCGCAACGCCCGAGGGCGCCGAGATCCTGCTCGCACTCGCCGAGCACGCCGACGTGCTCGTGGAGAACTATCGCCCCGGTGTGATGGCCCGTCTCGGGCTCGACGCCGACACGGTGCGCGCTCGCAACCCCCGCCTCATCTATGCGTCGATCTCCGGATACGGCCAGACCGGGCCGTGGGTGAAACGGCGCGCCTATGCGCCGGTGGTCGAAGCCGAGACCGGCATCGTCGCATCGCAGGGCAACGCGCGCGGCGGCGAACTCGCGAAGGATCCCCACAGCCACGCCGACGTGTACACCTCGCTCGAAACCGCGTCCGCTATCCTCGCGGCGCTCTATCAGCGGGAGCACACCGGTGAGGGCCAGTGGGTCGATGTGTCGATGGCCGAGACGATGCTGTACGTCAACGAACACCTCCACGACTCGCTGTGGGACGGCGACGACGACCCGCAGTGGATCCGCAGCTTCCGCCCCGGCGACTACCTCGTGTTGACCGTCGCCAACGGCGAGTCACTCGTGGTCAGCGGCCATCCCGCCGAGCGCGGCACGTTCGACTTCTTCATCGCGGCGATGGGCCAGCCCGAACTGGCCGACGACCCCCGCTTCGTCGACGTCGCCTCCCGGCTCGCGCACTTCGACGCGCTCCGCACGATCATCCGCGACCACGCCGCAACGGTGCCCGACGCGGCGACGTTCGAGGAGCAGTTCTCGAAGCACCAGCTGGCTGTCGGCCGGGTGCGTCAGCCGGGCGAACTGACCGACACCGACTGGGCACGCGAGCGCGGTGCTGTCGTCGCCGTGGACGATCGTGGCGGTGGCACGATTCGCGTACCGAACGTGCCGTGGCGGTTCAGCGCCTCGCCCGACGTCGGGGTGTCCGGCGTGCCGAAGTATCGGGGTGAGGACAATCGCTCCGTGCTCGGCGAACTCCTCGGCTACGACGACGACCGCCTCGATCAGTTGGAGGCCGACGGCGTGCTGTCGAGCCGCCTGCCCGCCGAGTTGGTCGACAGCTGAGGCGAGATGTCGCTCGGGTTCCCGGTCCCGCCGATGAAGGCCACGATGGGCTCCACCGGCGCAGTCCCCGACGGCCCCGACTGGGCGTTCGAGATCAAGTGGGACGGTTACCGCACGATCGTCCACATCGCCGATGGTGCCGTCCGATTGCAGAGCACCGCAGGCCACGACGTCACCGATCGGTGGCCGGAGTTCGCTGATCTCGCCGCTTCGGTGAATGCGACGTCGGCGATCCTCGACGGCGAGCTGATCGTGTTCGCCGACGATGGTCGACCCCGCTTCGACCTCGTGCAGCGCAGTGGCGTCGGGTCGGACCGCCAGGCGGTCATCCAGTTCTTCGACGTACTCCAAGTGGATGGCACCGACACGATCGACCTGGCCTACCTCGGCCGCCGACGGCTCCTCGACCAACTCGTCGAGCCGGGCGACAACTGGACGGTGCCGTCGTTCACGGTCGGCGATGGCGCAGCGCTGGTCGCGGCGACTGCGGAGCAGGGTCTGGAGGGCGTGATCGCCAAGCGGATCGACTCGCGCTATCGGCCCGGCGCGCGCACCAAGGACTGGCGCAAGATCAAGAACCGCACAACGGTCGAGCTCACGATCGGCGGATTCACCGCCGGGACCGGCACCCGGGCGGGCACGTTCGGCGCGCTGCTGGTCGGGCGACCGACTCCCGAAGGTCTGGCCTTCGCCGGCAGTGTCGGCACGGGCTTCGATCAGCGCACGCTGCGCGACCTGAGCGAGCGCCTCCGAGCGAGCGCTGTCGACGAGTGCCCGTTCGATCCGCCGCCACCATCGTCGGTACGCCGGCCGGCGACGTGGGTCGCACCAACGCTCCGAGCCACGATCGAGATCGCCGAGTTCACCAACGACGGTCTCGTCCGCCACGCCAGCTTCGTCTGCCTCGCCGAGTGACACGCTCCGACACGCCCACCCACACCCCGAAAAATTGCGGTGGCGTTGCGCTCAGCGCAACGATGCCGCGCCATTTCGGGGTTGGACGGTGACGAACTGGAAGAGTGAGCCTGTGATCGAACGTTCGGACGCACAGGAACTCGACGTGGTCGACCCCTTGGCGAGGTGGCGCGACGAGTTCGTCATCCCCGATCCGAAGCTGATCTATCTCGACGGGAACTCGCTCGGGCGCACCCCGAAGCGCACCGTCGAGGCGTTGCACCGGGTCGTCGAGCAGTGGTCGGGCGACCTGATCTCGTCGTGGTGGGAACACGACTGGCTGAACCTGGCGTTCACGATCGGCGACGAGCTGGCTCCGTTGCTCGGTGCCGGCCCGGGCGAGGTGGTAGTTCACGAATCGACCACGGTCGGCATCTTCCAGCAGGTGAACGTGGCACTCGATCTCACCGGCGACCTCGGCCGACGTCGCGTCGTGGCGGTGGCCGGCGACGACTTCCCGACCGATCGCTATGTCGTCGAGGGCATCGCCCGATTGCGCGATGTCGAGGTGCGGCGCAGCCTCGACGATCTCGAGGGGGTCGATGTCGTCCTCCGATCGCTCGTCGACTATCGCACGGCCGAGCTCGCAGATCTCGAGGGCGAAACCGAACGGGCTCGTCGAGCCGGCGCAGTGACGGTGTGGGACCTCTCGCACGCGGCGGGTGTGCTGGAACTCGACCTGCCGAGCGCTGGTGTCGACCTCGCCGTTGGCTGCACCTACAAGTTCCTCAACGGCGGGCCGGGCGCTCCGGCATTCGTGTACGCGTCGCGTCACCTCCACGATCGAGTGACCCAGCCGATCTGGGGTGGTTCGCCCAGAACGACCAGTTCGCGATGGAGCGATCCTTCGACCCGCAGCCGGGCGTCGGGCGGATGCTCAACGGCACACCACCGGTGCTCGGTCTCACCGCTGCGCGGGAGGGAATCCAACTGTCGGTCGAGGCGGGGATCGGCGCGATTTCAGAGAAGGCCCGAGCGCTGACCGGGTTCGGTATCGACCTCGCCGGCCAGTTCGGCCTGGAGAACGTGACGCCGACAGATCCACAACGGCGGGGCGGCCACGTCGCGATCCGCCACCCCGACGCCCGCCGACTCCACGAGGAACTCACCGCTCGCAAGGTGATCATCGACCGCCGCGACCCCGACATCCTCCGCTTCGGCATGTCCCCACTCGCGACCCGCTACGCCGACGTCTTCGACGCCTTCACCGCGCTGGCCGACCTCACCGCCTGACCTCACCCCGAACGAACCCCGCACCCCGAACAAACCCCGCAAACCAACCCGAAAAATCACGCGAGCGTTGCGCTGAGCGCAACGCTGGCGCGCCATTTCGGATTCGTTCGGGTCGATCAGGCGCCTTTGACGACGTGTTCGACCACTTCGAAGCTCATCAGGTCGGCGCCCTGCGCGACGGGCTGGCGTGGCGCTTCGCCGTCAGCGGGCTTGTTTCCGTCGGCCTGACCGCTGGCATGGCCGTGGGCGAAGTCCTGGCTGTTCATCCACGCCTGGAAGTGCTCCTCGGACGCCCAACGGGTGTACACGAAGTAACGACTCTCGCCTTCGGTGGGGCGCAGGAGTTGGAAGTCCTCGAACCCGTCGAACTGCTCGACGGTCTTCGCCCGCCCGGCGAAGCGGCCTTCGAGCTGGGGGCCCATGCCCTCGGGGATGGTGATGGCATTGATCTTGACGACGCTCATGCGTCCAGGATGCCGCCGATCCGAGTCCTGCGCACCGCGCTGCATCCATCTCGTGAACTCGTGCGGGGACTGTTCCCGCACGAGTTCACGAGAACAGGGCACGGCTCGCCAGCCACCGCCTTGTAGCCTCTCGGACTCGTGGCACTGATCGTCCAGAAGTACGGCGGCACTTCCGTCGCCGACCCCGACCGCATCAACGCAGTCGCCGACAACGTGGCGTTCACGAAGAAGCGCGGCAACGACGTGATCGTCGTGGTGTCGGCGATGGGCAAGGCCACCGACAACCTGATCGCCCTCGCCAACTCGGTGTCGCGCACGCAGCCCGGCCGCGAGATGGACATGCTGCTGACCACCGGCGAACGACAGACTGCGGCGTTGGTCACGATGGCACTCGCCGACCGAGGCATCGACGCGATCAGCTTCACCGGCAGCCAGGTCGGCATCATCACCGACACCACCCACCGCAAGGCCAAGATCATCGAGGTCAGGGGCGATCGGGTGCGCGAGGCCATGGCTGCCGGCAAGGTCTGCGTGATCGCCGGTTTCCAGGGTGTGAGCATCGACAAGGAGATCACCACGATGGGTCGGGGCGCCTCCGACCTCACGGCCTCAGCGTTGGCCCAGGCGATGGGCGCCGATGCCTGCGAGATCTACACCGATGTCACCGGCGTGTTCACCGCCGATCCGCGCATCGTCCCTCAGGCGCGCAAGCTCGCACGAGTCCACTTCGACGAGATGCTCGAGATGGCCGGCGCCGGTTCCAAGGTGCTTGCCCTCCGGTCGGTCGAATTCGCCCGCAATCACGACGTTCCACTCCACGTCCGTTCCGCATTCACCTGGGAACCCGGCACGTGGGTCACCAACGAGGAGGCTTCGATGGAAGATCCGATCATTTCCGGTGTCGTCACCGACATGTCCGAAGCAAAGGTCACCGTGTTCGGTGTGCCCGACCGGCCCGGCATCTCCGCTGCGCTGTTCGAGCCGCTCGCCGATGCCAACGTGAACGTCGACATGATCGTGCAGAACACCTCCACCCAGGGCACCACCGACATCAGCTTCACGATGCCGATGGCCGACATGGGCGACGCCGAACAGATCGTGTCGCGCGTCGCTACCGAGATCGGTGCCACCGGCGTGTCGCACGACAACGACATCGCCAAGGTGTCACTGGTCGGTGCCGGCATGAAGTCGGCCCCTGGCATCGCCGCCAAGATGTTCCGGGTGCTCGCCGACGAGGGCGTCAACATCCAGATGATCTCCACCTCCACCATTCGAGTGTCCGTGGTCTGCTCGGCGGGTGACATGGAGCGTGCCGCCCGGGCGCTACACACCGCGTTCGGCCTCGACTCCGGCGTCGACTACTCCGCCCCACTCCCCGAACGAAAGTAGCTCCATGGGTGATGTCTGGCCGCAGCTGGTCCTCGTGGCGATTCTCGTGTTGGTCAACGCGGCGTTCGCCGGCACCGAACTCGCACTGGTGTCGCTGCGCGAGAGCCAGCTCCAGCGGCTGGAGGCCGGCTCCGCCACCGGCGCCGTGCTCGCCCGCCTCGCCCGCCAGCCCAACCAGTTCCTGGCGACCATCCAGGTCGGCATCACGCTCGCCGGGTTCCTCGCATCAGCTGCAGCAGCGGTGTCGCTGGCGGAACCGCTCGAAGCGCCGCTGAGCTTCCTCGGTGGAGCGGCTGGCCCCGTGTCGGTGATCGTCGTCACGTTGATCCTCGCCTACTTCACCCTCGTGTTCGGCGAACTCGCACCCAAGCGGATCGCCATGCAGCGCGCCGAGAAGTGGGGCATGGTCATGGCGCGTCCGCTCGACGTGTTGTCGACGCTGACCAAGCCGGTGGTGTGGCTGCTGTCGAGGTCGACCGACATCGCCGTTCGTGTTCTCGGCGGCGATCCGAATCGACAACGTGAGGAGGTCACCGGCGAAGAACTTCGCGACATGGTCGCCATCCACGAGACGTTCCCTCCCGAACAGCGCCTGATCATCGACGGTGCCTTCGAGATTGCCGAACGCACCCTCGACGAGGTGATGGTGCCGCGAAACGACGTGGTCATCATCGACGCCGACGCCACCTGTAGCGAGGCCCTTGCACTGCTCGTCGAGACCGGCCATTCGCGAGCCCCGGTTGCCGAGAAGCGCAACCTCGACAAATCGGTCGGGATGGTCGGGCTGCGGAGTCTCATCGACCGCGGCGACGAACCGGTCACGTCGGTCATGTGGGACATGCCTGCGTTCCCCGATGCCGCCCGGGTCCTCACCGCCCTACGCGAGTTCCAGTCGCGACGCACCCAGATGGCGGTGGTCGTCGACGAATACGCCCGGGCGCTCGGCATCGTCACCGTCGAAGACCTCGTCGAAGAATTGGTCGGCGAGATCTGGGACGAAACCGACCCCGATCTGAAGACCGTCATCAACGAAGCCGACGGCACGATCGTGCTCCCCGGCACGTTCCCGGTTCACGACCTCGTCGACCTCGACGTCGAACTCCCCGACGGCGACTACACCACCATTGCCGGTCTCGTGCTCGACACGATGAGCCGCTTCCCGGCGCCTGGTGAGACGATCGACATCGAGGGCTGGAGGATCACGATCCGCAGCGTCGGACGCCACCGGATCACCCAGGTCGCACTGGTCCCGGTCGCCCCAGACGGCGATCAGCGAACGGTGGCGATCAACCAGTAGTGGCGCGGGTTGATGCCGTCGAACTCCTGGTTGACGGCGCCCCGACCGGTGATCTTGCTCCTCGGATTGCGCCAGATCTCGATGTCGGTCAGCAGCGGTGACAGCGGACCGATCAGCTCGTCGGGTTGCAGCCGGTTGGCCTGCCACCCGAGTCGCGCTGCCACTCGTCGCTGCGAGAGCCACGGCCCGAACTTCGGAATCCGGAACAAACCACGGGTGGCCGCACCCAGCGGCAGCAACACGACGTCCTGCGGACTGCGTGCCCGATAGTTCAAGACCACCTTGCCGCCCGGACGCGTGATCCGAACCGCCTCGGACGTGAGTTCGAGCGCGTCGTCGGCATCACAGTGTTGGAGGGTGATGTAGCTGAAGGCGACATCGGTGGAATTCGGTGGGAGATCGAGGGTGTGGCCGTCGATGACGTGACTGGTGCGCAGCCGGTCGACCTTGCCGAATCGACCGACGGTCTCGATGCACCGTTCGAGGAAACCGGCGTCGAGGTCGCACGCGATCACGGACGCATACTCGCGTGTGAAGGCACAGGTCATCCGGCCGATGCCCGAGCCGATCTCGACGAGCGACTTGTCGTCAGGTGTGCGACCCTCGGCGTCGGGGGCTCGCAAACCGAACACCGTGAGATAAGCCGGGACCTCGGAGTCGCCGGTCGCGACGAACTGATCCAGCGTGAGTTCGCGGCCGGTTTCGTTGTTGAACACCCAGCCCATGGTGCGCACGACGTCGTCGCCGCTGGCCTGTCGCTCGCTGATCTGGCCTGCCGCTTTCCATGGGACGAGTTGAGGACGACGACGCATGGTCCATGAGTGTGCCAGAGCTGTCGGCGATCCACCCAGATCGTCGCTGCGCTCGAAACTCGCAGCGGTCGCACCAGTGTGGACCGTTATCGTTTCGGTCATGTCTGCAGCGCTACGCATCGGTGTCGTCGGAGCCACGGGCCAGGTCGGCAGTGTCATGCGCCGCCTGCTCGACGAGCGGAACTTCCCGGTGAGCGAGATGCGCTACTTCGCGTCCTCACGATCGGCTGGTACCACCTTGCCGTGGAAAGGTACCGACATCGTCGTCGAAGATGCCGAGCTCGCAGATCCGATCGGGCTCGACATCGCCCTGTTCTCCGCCGGCGCCACGTCGTCACGAATGCTGGCCCCCAAGTTCGCTGCTGCCGGCGCGATCGTGATCGACAACTCGTCGGCGTTTCGCATGGATCCCGACGTTCCGCTGATCGTGTCCGAGGTCAACGGCGACCTCGCCGCCAACCCGCCGAAGGGCATCATCGCCAACCCCAACTGCACGACGATGGCGTTCATGCCAGTGCTCAAGCCGCTCCACCAGGAAGCAGGGCTCACCCGGCTGATCGTGTCGACCTACCAGGCGGTGTCCGGCGGCGGGCTCGCCGGCGTCGACGAACTCGACAAACAGGTCCGCGAGGTCGTCGACCGGGCAGCCGAACTCACCCATGACGGCGCCGCCGTGGAGTTCCCCGCACCGACGAAGTTCGTGAAGCCGATCGCGTTCAACGTGCTGCCGATGGCCGGCTCGATCGTCGACGACGGTTCGTTCGAAACCGACGAGGAACAGAAGCTGCGCAACGAGAGCCGCAAGATCCTCGCCATCCCCGGGCTGCTCGTGTCGGGTACCTGTGTTCGCGTGCCCGTGTTCACCGGCCACTCGCTGTCGATCAACGCCGAGTTCGAACGCCCCATCTCCGTCGAGCGGGCCACCGAGCTACTTGCGGTTGCGGAGGGCGTCGTGCTCTCCGAGATCCCGACGCCGCTCGAAGCCGCAGGGCAGGACCCGTGCTATGTAGGTCGCCTGCGCGTCGACGAAGGTGCACCGGGCGGGCGCGGCCTGGCGATGTTCGTCAGCAACGACAACCTTCGAAAAGGTGCTGCCCTCAACGCCATCCAGATCGCTGAACTGATCCAGAGCTGGCGCTGACCGCGTTGCCGTGAACCTGGCGGCAGCCCACCACCCGAAATGGCGCGTGAGCGTTGCGCTGAGCGCAACGCTGGCGCAATTTTTCGGGGTCGGCAAGTGCAGGGGTCAACAGGTGCAGGGGTCAACAGGTGCAGGGCATGCTGGCGCACTTGGGGCAGCCGCAAGCGAAGCGTTCGAGGGCTTCGTTCAGGTCGACGCCTTGCTGATTGGCGAGCGTGGCCACCCATGCGACCACATCACCGAACTCGTGCACCCGGTCTTCGTGGGTTCCCTTGCGAACCGCCTGGGCCAGTTCACCGATCTCCTCTGCCAGCCAGGCCACCGCGGCCGACACGCCTCGCTCGCGGTCGCGGTCGCCGTAGGTGCGTTCGATGACGTCTTGCAATTCGGCGAAGTCCACGAGCACCGACCGTAGCGCTGTCAGGGCTTGGCGGCCAGCGTCGCTCCCAATTCGAATGTGGGCTGGAAGTCGGCCATCCGAGGATCGGCATTGACCACCACGAGATACGACGTGTCGTGTCCCGAAGCAGTCGATGACGCCCGGGTCATCGAGGCGTACGCAAGACGTCGCGAGCGTTCCTCCATGCCCACGCCCACCACGACCGCCGGGCTGTCCCAGCCCTTGTAGCTGTGCACGGTGCAACCCTTCACCGCATCGGCTCCGGGCCAGAACCGGCCCTTGCTGCGGTGGCGTTCATCGGGGTCGCGGCTGTACACGTGGTGAACCGGATACCCAGCCGCCTCGATCTCCTCGGCCGCAGCCAAGCCATCGTGGTGGTACTCGCACAGGTACACGATGTCGCGTGGAGCGAGGTCTGGGTTCGTCTCCAGCAGGCGCACGACCTCTCGGCCCACCGACGCACCCAGGTCGGCCACGCGCTCGACATTGCGCCATGTTCGTGTTGCGGTGGACACGCGCCCGACCACCAGAGCCTGATCCTCGGCAATCTCGGGCACCACCGCGTCGTCGGCGACGAACAGCCTCGCGAACTCGTTCGTCGAACGGACCAGATCGGGCGCCATCCGATACGAACTCGTCATGGCAATCCACGGCTCGGTGAAACCAGCTGCGGCGAGCGCCTCCGGGTCGTCCCATGTCGACTTGCCGTACAGGTCGACGGTCGCGTCGGCGACGAGCAGCATCTCGCCGTCGGGACGCACGACGTGCTCGCGCAACATGTTCCACCAGTCGACGGTGAAATCCTGTCCCTCGTCGACGAGGACGGCATCGAACCGACGCTCGAAGCCGGCCTCGAGCACGTCACGCGTCTTCACGACGATCTTCAGCGGCCACGTGCCACGAGCGGGTTCGCAGGCGAAAATGCCCGTCTGGGCAGCGTCGTCGACCACCCGCGAGCAGAACGTATGGAAGCTGGTGCACGTCACCCGGGCCGGGTTCGCGCCATATTCGGCGCACCGTTCGACGACGAGGTGGCGCAGGTGATTGGCGAGCGTGAGGTCGAAGCACAGCACGAGCACGCTCTTGCCTTCGGCGGCCAGGCGTGCGGCCCGTGCGGTGAGCGCGAACGACTTACCGCTCCCGGCGGTTCCGGTGACGCCGCGAATGTGCGTTCGCCCGGCGTTGGCGACGACCAGACGCGCGTTGTCGCTGAGCCGTACCGGAACGACGGCGTGATGCACCATGCCATCGATCACCATCTCTCGTCGCAAGCGCTCGATCGATGCCGCCGGCGCAGGCGTCGAGCCAGGGCCGTCGACGAGGAACTGCAATCGCCCCGTGAGATCTTCGCCCGACCAGACGAGCACGGCATTGGCCGGATCACCGAGGCCGGAAGCCAGCAGCGCCTCCGCCTGAGCGCCGGTGCATTGCGGAAGCACCACCACCGACCGGAC
>Ga0209491_10002405_pt1 | contig 33460 bp, 34 predicted proteins | sample BON02_FD_187213 | JGI IMG/M metagenome (GOLD analysis project Ga0209491, IMG submission 187213) | Freshwater microbial communities from Lake Bonney liftoff mats and glacier meltwater in Antarctica - BON-02 (SPAdes) (version 2) | ecosystem: Environmental > Aquatic > Freshwater > Ice > Glacier... | reverse complement strand
AGCACCGCCATCGAGCGCAGGGTCACTTGGCGGCGACAGCCTTCTTGGCGACGGTCTTCTTCGCCGGGGTCTTCTTGGCGACGGTCTTCTTCGCCGAGCTCTTGTTGGCGACGGTCTTGTTGGCGACGGTCTTGTTGGCGGGTGCCTTCTTGGCGTTGTCGGCCGTGATCATGTCGACGACTCGCTGGTTCATGTCACGGTTCAGCGACACGGCACGCTCGACGAAGTCGAGGTAACGCTCGCCTGCCACGGTCGGCGTCGGGAGGCGATCGGCGAAGGGCAGCTCGACGCTGACCTGGCTGCGGAACTGCTCGGCGACCCGGTCGGCCGTCGTGACCGCCGCGTCGACGACGCGCCGGTTGGTGTCGAGCACGGCGTCGAGGACCCGGTCGCTCGTGGTGGTGAAGCGGTCCGCGATGTTGTTGTCGTTGATCGCATCCGTGACGCTGTCGTTGATGGTGGTGGTCGCCTCGTTGGCGAACTTGGTGATCTGCTCGAACATGTCGAACTCCTTAAATCTGGCCGCTTATCTGGCTGGTTGCTGCTTGCAGCATCTCGGGCGGGTGCTCGATCTGCTGTTCTGCTGCTAACTATATCTTGCATTCCGTGAGACACAACGGGTGTGCGTGAAATACTTCGCGCTGCTCGGCAGGGTCGGGTGCCGAGCCTCGGGGCACCTGGTGGGCGCATCTGGCGTAACGTGTCGGCGTGGGAGGGAATCAGGTGCCTTGCAAGGTGCGGTCCGCGCAACTCGTTGCCGCAGCGCTGCTGACCGCGTTCGCTGCCGCCGCGTGCGACGGCGACGAGGCCGTGGCCACCGATGTCGTCGGTTCCGCCGACGCGATCACAGCGGTCGTGGCGTGGCAAGCCGACGAGCAGGAGCCGGTGCTCGACGACAACGGCGACGAACTCCTGCCGGTGATCTTCATCGTGGCCGACATCGGCGCCACGGTAGACGTCGGCGTGCAGGCCGATGTCGCTGCGGCAACGGCCGACTGGGCAACGGTGCGCTTCGCCGACGACGTTGCCGACACCTTCAACGCTGCTCTCGATGACGAACCGGTGCGCGACGACGGGGTCATGCTGCTCGTCGGACCGATGCCCAATCCGGCGCAATCGGTCGAGGTCGCCCTCGTGCGCTACCGCTCCGTCGACGATACCGAGTCGTTCACCTTGGAGATCACCAGCGACCCGACGACCACCGACACCGACAACTCGACGCCGAACGCGTCGGTCACGTCGGTGACGCGGCCCTGATCATCGAATCGGCGAGGTCCAAGGCGTTCGACACGTCGCTCTCCTGCACGATCTGATCGACGTCGATGGCCCGACGACGCAACTCGTCGAGTCGGCACCGCGCGTCGCCGTCGACCAGTGGTCCCGCCACGCTCTGGGCGAGGTCGACAGCGGCCGACGCGTCGACAATGGCAACCCGCAGCGACCCCGCCTCCCACGCCTGATGTGCCATCGCCAGGCGTGCATGCGCTCCTCCGAGGTGTTCCTCTGGTGGCCCTTCGAAGCGGTGCGCTTCGCGCACTCCTCGCACGAACACCACCAGCGCCGGCACGTAGATGGCGGTCAGCACGGTCATGCTCACCTCGACGGGCAGCGAGATCGGCGTGGCGAGCACACCACCGAACACCCAGGCCAACTGGAAGCGCGTCTCGTAGCGGGCGCCGGCACGTCCGAGCAGTGCTTCGGGTGCACGACGCTGCAGGAGTCCGTCGAACGCGTTGCGTCCGAGCGTGGTCGACAACCCGACCAGGCCCGACGTGACGATGAGGAGCGGCACCGACGCGCCGAGGATGCCGACTGCGGTGAACGCTGCCGGTATCGCGAGCGAGAGCCCGATCAACTGCTCTTCACTGAACCAGCGTCGCAGCATCGTCGCCGCCGTATGGCCGACGAATGCCCCGATTCCATACGCAGCTGCGGCCAGCCCGTAGATCAACGCCGGCTCACTGGAACGTCGCAATGTGAAGGCGAGCGTGAAGATGAAGAAGCCGACCCCCGCCCGAATCGCGAGCATTCCGATCGACGACACCACCACCGTTGGCAGATGAGTCTCGGCGTACTCGACGTCGTCGGGTGTCACCGCTGCGGCCGACCGTGGCCGCGCCCGCCACACGGCGAGCCCGGCGAACGCGAACAGCACTGCGCCGATGCGCAGCGACCACTCGGCTCCACCAACGGCGAACACGCCGCTGGCCGCAGCGACTCCGACGGCCGCTGTCACACTTGCGAAGCGGGCGAGGCGTGCATTCGTGGCGACGAATTCCTCGGGGTCGTCGACCAGCGTCTGCACGAGGGTTTGTTTGACGATGCCGGACGCCTTGCTGGCGATCAGCAACAGCAACACGATGGGGTAGAAGGAGACCTGCAGGAGCGTGACGGCCAGGACCAGGCAGAAGACACCGCGCAACACGAAGAAGATGGCGGCGACGAAACGTTGCGAACTGCGGAAGCGGTCGACGGCCGGGCCGATCAGCGGCGAGAGCACGGCGAGCGGCGCCATCGTGATCAGTAGGTACAGCAGTACCTGTTGACGTGAGGCGTTGGGGCTGACGCTGAAGAACAGCGACCCGGCCAGGCTCACCGACACGAACGCATCACCGGCGGCGGCGAGCCCGTGGGCAACAGACAGCGGTACCACCGCTCCCCTGCCGATCAACGCGCGCCGAAGCCGGACGTGGACCGGAACGCGCTCGGACCCGACAGGTTGCATCCCCTCCTGCACACCACCGGCAGCCATCACCCACCATCTTGCAGCATTCAGCCGAGCAGCGCCCCGATGGGCAGGGGTCGACGGCCACCGTTGTGCGAGAGTTTCCCGATGCGTGAGGTCGAGGACGCCAAGAGGTGGGCATCGTGACCTTTCCGTCGGATCTCGACATCGCCCGTCAGGCGAAGCTCGTGCCGCTCACCGAGATCGCATCGTCGGCGGGCATCCCGCTCAATCTGCTCGAGCCGTATGGTTCGGGTGCGGCGAAGATCGACCTGGCTGCGATCGAGGCGATGGCGGATCGGCCCCGCGCCAAGTACGTCGTCGTGTCGGCGATCACCCCGACTCCGCTCGGCGAGGGCAAGACCACGGTGGCGGTCGGGCTGAGTCAGGGCTTCTCGCACATCGACAAGCGGGCCACGCTGGCGATCCGGCAGCCGTCGATGGGTCCGACGTTCGGCATCAAGGGTGGTGCTGCGGGCGGCGGCTACAGCCAGGTGGTGCCGATGGAGCTGCTCAACCTGCACCTCACCGGCGACGTCCACGCAGTCACCGCGGCCACCAACATGTGCGCCGCTGCCGTCGATGCGCACGTGTTCCACGGCAACGCGTCCGAGCTCGACCCGCACCAGATCACGTGGCGCCGTTCGATCGACATCAACGACCGATCGCTGCGCAACGTGATCACCGGGCTCGGCGCCCGCCTCGACGGCGTACCGCGCGAAACCGGCTTCGACATCACCGCCGCCTCTGAAGTGATGGCGACGTTGGCGCTTGCGAGCGACCTGCAAGATCTGCGACGACGGCTCGGGCGGATGGTGGTCGGCTACACGAAGGCCGGAGATCCGGTGACCGCTGACGACATCGAAGTGGCCGGCGCGATGGCGGTGATCATGCGTGAGGCGATCAAGCCGAACCTGATGCAGACACTCGAGAACACGCCGGTGCTCGTGCACGCCGGGCCGTTCGGCAACATCGCCACCGGCAACTCGTCGATCGTCGCCGACCTGATCGGCATCCACATGGGCGACTACCTGGTCACCGAGGCCGGCTTCGGCGCCGACATGGGCGCCGAACGGTTCTTCAACATCAAGTGCCGGATGTCGGGCCTCGCTCCCGACGCCGCCGTGCTCGTAGCCACCGTTCGCGGATTGAAGGCGCACAGCGGCAAGCACACGATCGTCGCCGGTCGGCCCTTACCCGAGGCGATCTTGGCGGAGAATCCCGACGAGGTCCACGAAGGCGGCGCCAACCTGCGCAAGCAGTTGGAGAACATGCGCATCCATGGTTGCACGCCAGTGGTGGCGATCAACGTGTTCCCCGGCGATCACCCCGCCGACATCCGTGCGGTCGAGGAGATCGCCGCCGAGTTCGGGGCCCGTTCGGCGGTGTCCACCCACTTCTCCGACGGAGGCGCCGGGGCGAAGGAACTCGCGCAGGCGGTCGCCGACGCGGCCGAGGAACCGAGCGAGTTCAAGGTGCTCTATCCCGACGACATGTCGCTGCGCGACAAGATCCACACCGTCGCCACCAAGGTGTACGGCGCCGATGGGGTCGACTACACGACGCTTGCCAACCGTCAGATCGACAACTACGAACGCAATGGATTCGGGAACCTGCCGGTGTGCATCGCGAAGACGCACCTGTCAATCTCGTCCGACCCCACCCTGCGCGGCGCACCGACCGGATGGACGCTGCCGGTACGCGAGGTGAGTGCCTCGGTCGGCGCAGGTTTCGTGTATCCGATCTGCGGGGCGATGAGCACCATGCCCGGCCTCGGCGCGTCACCCGCGCTGCAGCGCATCGACATCGACGCCGACGGCAACATCGTCGGGCTGAGCTGACGGACGACACGCCATGGCGACGTCACCGATCGACGAGTTACGCGCGCTCCACGAGGAACTGTGGGATCCCGAGCGCGGGATGGATCGCTACGCGCCGGGGGTGGCGCCCGGCGTCGACATCTCGTCGCTGCACCTCCATGCGGTGCGTGAGACGGCGAACGGAGCATTCCTCGACCTGCAGGACGGCAACGTCGAGCGGGCGGTGGTCGCCTTGCGCAACGTGCTCGCACTGCAGTTCCCCGACTCACAGTGGCCGTGGAGCGGGACGTTCCCAACGTCGGACAGGCAGCCTGAGCCACCCGGTGGCGACGCCATCGAATGGGTGCACTACGACCCGAACTGGCGCCAGTTCCTCGGCGTCACGTTGGGGCTGTGCGCGATCGTGCACGGCCCGTCGTTACCGGACGACGTCACGGCCGGGATCAACGTCGCGCTCGAACGGTGTGTCGCCGGTGAGCCCGACGACCGGATCCCGCGCTGGTACACGAACCCCAACCTGATGCACGCCTGGCTGCAGGGCCAGGTCGCAGCGATCACCGGTGACGTCGAGCTACGGGCCGCCGCTCACAGCCGTCTGTCGGTACCGATGGAGCGCCTGCTGCGGTACGGCGACGTCGATGAATACAACTCGCCCACTTACGACGGCGTCGACCTGCTGGCCATTGGGCTCTGGGCGATGTATCCACCCACCCAGGGTTTCGCCGACGCTGCATCGACCATGTTGCCTCGCATCGGTGAACGGGTCTCAACGCTGTACCACCAGCGTTTCGGTACCTCGTGCGGGCCGTACATCCGGGCGTACGGATTGGAGCCGACCGAGTACGTGTCGTTGTCGGGACTGCTGTACTCGGTGTACGGCGAACCCGCCGAACGGGTGCTGCCGTCGCCGATCACCGCCGACACCGTCCACGTCCACGATCTCTACTTCCTCCCCCTGCTCGAACATCTCGCGCCCGTGCTCACCTCGCACCTGCAGTTCGCGCCGGTCGTCGACGAGCGACACCACGTCCAGCGCTTCGGCACCTCGGTCGCCGAGAGCCTGCTGCGACCCGACCTCGCCGTCGGCTGGGACATCGGTCGCCGCCACGAGGCGTCGCTCAGCCAATACGTCCCGTTCACTGCGCACGTCGCCGAGGCCGATGGCTCGACCACGGCGTTCGGGGTCATGCTGCCGCCCGAGACCGCATGGGTCGACGTAGAACGCACCGACGACCTCGCGTTCGTCGTGAGCGCGGCGGCGCGTGCCGGAGCGGTGGGGTTGCGGTTGGTCGGTGTGGCGGCGACCCAGATCGACGACAGGGTGATCCGCATCGGTCGCATCACCATCGAGTTCGATGTGCCGCCCGACCAGGCGGCCGACGGATCGACTCGCGCCAGGCCCGAACTCGTCCTCACGTGGTCGGCCGGATCAGTCGTTGCGCGGATCTCGATCACCGACTGAGCGACCTGCTGCCATCGATCGCGGTCGCGGTCTACTGGCGCCGCAAGCGCTCCCGCGAGGCACGCAACGGACGGGACGTGAGCCGGATCGCGAACTCGCTCGCCCTGGCGGGCACCGGAACGAACGGGCCTTGGCGGCTGAGCGGAACTGCTTCTTCGACGACCAGGCGATAGGCGACGTACGCAGCGATCAGGCTATGCGTAGCAACGAGACACCAGAAGAATGCCGTCTCGCCGAACGACGCCATGATCGCTCCGGCGATGATCGGGCCGAGCACGGCGCCGGTGCCGTTGACTCGCAGCGACGTACCGCTCGCCCCCATCGCCGTGCCAGGCGCCGACCGGTCGAGGGTGTGCGACAGCAGCAGCGAGTAGAGCGGAAACGTGAGACCGCCCAAGACGAAGATCACGGGGAGTGCTGCGGTGTTGCCTTCAGGGATCACGCCGAGCAGAACGGCCGTCGACGCCGACGCCACGGCGACCACGAAAATTACGCCGCGACGTGGGAGGCGGTCCGACGCCCAGCCGATCGGCCACTGCATCGCAAGCGCCCCGAGCGACGGCAACGCGAGGAACGCTGCCGTCATCCCCGGCCCGAAACCGGCGCGTGTGGCGTAGACCGCACTGAGGCCGAGCAGGATGCCGTGCGACGCTCCGACGAAGAAGATGCCGACCATCCCGGTCGGGGCGGTGCGGTAGAACTCGCGCAGCTTCATCGTCGGCGACACCCGCACCGGCGGAGCATCGGTGGTGGCCGCGAGTGCGATCGGCACGAACGACATCGACACGAGGATCGACGCGACTACGAACAGCGTCGCCCCATTGGTGTCGCCGGTGGCGATCATCAACTGTCCGACGCCGAGACCGCCCATCGACACGATCATGTAGACCGCAAGCGTTCTGCCGCGGGTTCGTGGTGTGGACGCATCGTTCAGCCACGATTCGACCACGACGTACAGCCCAGCCATGCAGAACCCGAACACCAACCGCAGCACACCCCAGCTGAGCGGGTTGACCCACAAGAAGTGGATCAACACCACGCAAGACGCCAGTGACGCGAGGCTGGCGAACACCCGGATGTGCCCGACGCCCGACAGCCACTTGACCACCACCACCGGCCCGAGCAGGAAGCCGGCGAAATAGCACGCCATGACGACGCCGCTGGTGCGTACGTCGAAACCTTCGTCAACCATGCGTACACCGAGCACCGCGAGGTTGAGACCGTTGCCCACCATCAGCATCGCGAAGCCGAGAAACAGCGTCCACAACGCCACGCCGCCTCGCACCGCCGGATGCACCTGCTCGTCGTGCTCCGACTGTGGTTCAGGGTGCGGTTCGATCAGGGACACGGCCCGCGCACACTACCGACGGTGACCGCTACTTCGATCGGCCGCGGAGCCGATCGAGTTGGCGCTTGTCGCGTTTGGTCGGGCGACCGGTGCCGCGGTCACGTTGGAACACGGGCACGACCTGCTCGCGTTCGGGTGGTGGCGGGCTGAAGTCGACGAAGCACTCGACGGCAACGGCCGCACCGACGCGTTTCACGATCAGCCGGCTCACTTCCAGGATCCGCTCGCGATCGTGGAGGTACGCCTCGACACGATCGCCGACCTTCACCACGGTCGCCGGTTTGGCAGCCTTGCCGTTCACCTTCACGTGCCCGCCCCTGCATGCAGCGGCCGCATCGCTGCGCGTCTTGGTCATCCGCACCGACCACAACCACTGATCCACACGCGCCGTCTCGATGCCGACCAGCCTCCCACACCGCCCCCCGAGCGCCTCTCACCACCCCGAAATGGCGCGCCAGCGTTGCGCTGAGCGCAATGCTGGCGCGAAGTTTCGGGGTGGTCTCGACGGGTGGGGGCTGGGGTCAGGCGGGCGGGGCGGGAAGTTGTTGGGTGATGCAGTGGATGCCGCCACCGCCGCCGGCGAGGATGGCACCGACGTCCAGCGCAACCGCCTCGCGGCCCGGGTACTGCTCGGCGATGAGGGCGACCATGTCGGCGTCGGCTGCGTGGCCGCACGTGGGCACGAGCACGAAGCCATTGCCGAGGTAGTAATTGAGGTACGGCACGACCACCCGTTCGGGGCCGTCGCCGCGATCGATCTCGGAGAACGGGAGCACCGGCACGGTCACGACGTCGATCGCTCGGCCCCTGGCATCGAGCGCTCCCTGCGCGACCCGACGGTCGACGTCGAGGCGCAGCCAGTCGGGTTCGTCCTGATCATCGCAGCCCTGGAGCACGAGCCGACCGGGTGCGGCGAACGCAGCGATGTTGTCGACGTGGCCGTCGGTGTCGTCGTCGAGCGCCAGTCCGTGCGGCAACCAGAGAGTTCGCTCGGCACCGAGTTCGGTGCGCAGTATCGCCTCGATCTCGACCTGGGTCATCGACGGGTTCCGGTTCGGGTGCATGAGGCACTGCGTGGTGGTGACGAGCGTGCCGTCGCCGTCGCCAGTTATGGATCCACCCTCGAAGACCATGTCGATCGAACGGACCGGATGGCCCGCTGACGTCGCGAACCGTTCGGCCGCCGCGGCGTCGTCGGCGTACGGCAGGAACTTCTTTCCCCACGAGTTGAATCGCCAGTCGGTGGCCACGCGCTCACCCGCATCGTCGAGCACGTAGATCGGCCCGGTGTCGCGGAACCACGAGTCGTCGATCGCCACCTCGATCACCTCGACGCCCGGCCCGCACATCGCCGCCGCCCGCTCGGCCGTGCGCGGTGCGGCCAGCATGGTGACGGGCTCAAACCTGGCGATCGAGTTGGCGACCTCGGCATGCGCTGCCTGCGCGTCGGCGTACAGCTCCCCCCACATGTCGGCGCGCACCGGCCAGCACATCGCCGTGCCCTCGTGTTGCTCCCACTCCGCCGGCAGCCGCGTCATGGCGCGTCACTCCCCGCTAGCGATGAGCCAAACACACACATGTGGTGTGTTCGCTCATCGCTTCTCGAATCGAGCGCAGGCGGGTTCATTGTCGGCCGATTCCGTGATGGCCGTCGAGGGTGACGATCGGGCCGTACAGCTCGGGACGGCGGTCGCGGAACAGCCCCCACGCGGCGCGCTGGTTACGCAGCTGCTCGCGGTCGAACGTGGCGACCAGCACGGCTTCGTCGTCGCGGCCGGCCTCGGCGACCTTGGCGCCGGTGTTGTCGGCGATGAACGACGACCCGTAGAACGTGATCTCACACGTCCGGCCGACTTCGCGCCCGATGCGGTTCGACGCCACGAGCGGCATCAGGTTCGCGCCGGCATGCCCTTGCATCACCCGCTGCCAGTGCCCGCTGGAGTCCCACGTCGGGACGGGCGGTTCGCTCCCGATCGCCGTCGGATACAGCAACAGCTCGGCCCCGAGTAACGCCATCGACCGAGCCGACTCGGGGAACCACTGGTCCCAGCAGATGCCGACGCCGATTGCGCCATGCCTCGTGTTCCACACCCGGAAGCCGGTGTCACCGGGGCTGAAGTAGTACTTCTCGGTGTAGCCGGGGCCATCGGGGATGTGGCTCTTGCGGTAGTGGCCGAGCGTGGTGCCGTCGGCGTCGACGACCACGACCGTGTTGAACAGCGCCTGGCCGGCGCGTTCGTAAACGCTCAAAGGAAGCACGACGCCGAGTTCCGTGGCGATGGCGGCGAAGTGTTCGATCGTCGGGTGGCCGTTTAGTGGGCGGGCCCGATCGAGATGCTCGGGCAGCTGGTCCTTGCAGAAGTACGGGCCCTCGAACAGCTCGGGGATCAGGATGATCTGCGCCCCTTGCGAGGCGGCGTCGCGCACGAGACGTTCGGCGGTTTCCACGTTTGCGTCGAGATCGTCGACCATCGCCATCTGCAGGGCGGCAACACGGAGCTCGCTCATCGCCGAGACGCTAGTGGGCGGGACCCGTGTCAATCGTCGGTCAGGGCGTCGGCTCGTTGCCAGGCGGCTTCGAGACGATCGAGGCGCTCGGTCGCACTGGACCGCAACGCGGTCGAGACATCGGCGACCAACAGGTCGAGCAACGCGAGTGTGCCGACGTGACTGTCGAACGGTCCCGCCGACGCCGCCTCGACGACGAACGAGTGATCGGCAGCGCGGGCGAGCGGCGACAACACGCTGTCGGTGATCGCAACGACGCCCGCACCGTTCGCACGCGCCTCGCGCTGCGCGTCGATCAACCAGCGTTCGTAGCGACGCAGATCGAGCACGACGATCGTCGCCTCGGCACCGACCAAGGCCAACGTGCGCACGATGTCGATCGGGTTGCCGTCGAGTAGACGGCACGCGGGTCGCAGCTGTTCGAGGTCGCCGACGAACTGCATCGCCACACCACGAGACGCAACACCCGACAGCACCAGCACAGGGCGCGCCGTGTCGGCGAGCAACGCGACAGCAGCGGAGAGCGTTGCGGGGTCGGCGCCATCGAGGGTGACCTGGACATTGGAGATCTCGGCAGCGAGGTGTCGGGCGAGCAACGCCGCTCCCCCGGTTGCCGGCTCGTCGCGGATGCGTTCCGCGGCAGGCCGCAGCTGCCCGGTGAGGTCGCGACGGATCGATGCCTGCAGTTCGGAGTACCCCTCGTAGCCGAGCTTGACAGCGAACCGCACCACGGTGGCGGTACCAGCGCTCGCCGCTGCGGCGAGGTCGGCAACGGTGCCGAAGGCGACGACCTGGGGGCCAGCGAGGATGGTCTCGGCAATCCGTCGCTCGGACGGCGTGAGGCGTTCGGCGTGTTCGCGTAGCCGTTGCTCGACCTCCATGGACTGGCCACCGTAGCGGGCAACCTGGTTGCACGAACGAGCCGATGATTCACAGTGTTCCATCCAGCTGATATACTGGCACATCCGTTCCAGTCTGCAATCCGAGGAGGCGACCATGTCCACGACGCGTGCAACCACCACACACTGTGCGCCGGCAACAGTCGACGCTTCGGAATGGGTGCTCGGCGCCGAAAACGCTGATCAGCTCGACGAGGGTCTGGTTCGTCTCGCCGCACTCGGCGCCCGCGACCTCCCCGTCGAGGTGGACGATGCGGTCGTGCGCTTCGCGTCCGGGTCGCACCGCTCCGGCGCCCTCTTGATTCGCAACGCGCCGATCGGCGAACTCCCGCCGACTCCCGCCACCCCCGCGTCGACCGTCGACAAGGATCTGGCCACCGAGCTCGCACTGCTCACCGTGGCCCGGCGCCTCGGCCAGCCCGTCGGGTACGTCCCCGAACACGGCGGCCGGATCGTGCAGAACATCGTGCCCACCCAGACCGACGCCGACAGCCAGACGTCCACGTCGTCGCGTTCGAACCTGATGTTCCACACCGAGACCGCGTTTCATCCGTTCCGTCCGCGCTACCTGTTGCTGCTGTGCCTGCGCGGCGACCCCGCCGCCCACACCACGCTCGTTTCGGTGCACGAACTCATGGAACGTCTTCCCGACGACGTCGTCGACGTGATGTTCCAGCCCCGGTTCCGCACGGCGGTCGATGCCAGCTTCCTCGGCGGACGCAGCAACGAATTCGGCGTCTCCCGGCCGTTGATCAGCGGCACCCGCGACGAGCCGACGTTCATCTTCGACGCCGACCTCACCGTCGGCACCGACACCGAAGCAGACGATGTGCTCGTGCAGGTGCGCGATCTGATCGAGGAGATCACCACCTCGGTCGTGCTCCAACCCGGCGATCTGCTGGTGCTCGACAACAACGTCGCCGTGCACGGCCGCTCGCCGTTCACCGCTCGCTTCGACGGCACCGACCGCTGGCTACAGCGTTCGTTCGTGGTCACCGATCTCGCGCCGAGCGCTGGTCAACGCGTCGGCCGAGTGATCACCACCGAATTCGGCCACTGACCTTCACGCTTGGCGGCGAAATGTCACATCAGGCCCGGCACCGTGTGACAGTTGGGCGAGGGGGATTCAGCGTTCGAGGAGTTTGTTGCGGACGATCTGGGTTTCGGGGGAACTCAGCGGACGGTTGGTCTTCACTCGCACCGTCACCGTTTGCGTTGCGGCGCCATCGCCTGCGTCGGGTTCGTGGGTTTCGATGTCGCGCAGGAACACCACGCCGGTCAGCCCGACATCGTTCGATGCCTCGGCCAACCGCTCGACCACGCGTCGTTCGTCAGCGGCCGCCCAGTCGTCGATGGGCACTTCGATTTCGCTGACGGCAGGCAACTGCGACAGGTTCGTGACCGCTTCGACCGTGTGGTGCCCGGCGTGCCACGTGGCGCCGTCGGGGGTCCGGAGCCGGATCGACGCGGAGCCGATCAGATCCACGGTGCCGCACACGTCGGTGCCCGACACACGCAGCATCACCTCGTCGCCCACGGCGTAACGATCCTCGAGCAACGCCCGGGTGCCGCCAAGGAGGTCCTTCACGAAATCCTGGGCGCTCAGCGCGAGGGCGAGGCCGACGAACCCGGCGCTGGAGATAGCGAACGCCAGGTCGACCCCGAGGATCTCGAGCGCAGCGAAGATCGCGAACATGAAGATCACCACGGTGACCAGACGCCCGAGCATCCGCGCCACTGCGTCAGCCCGCTGACGCTTGCGGACGTCGGCCTGGCCGTCGTCGCCGAGCCGGTCGAGGCGCACCCTCCAGGTGCCGTCGGAGCGCTGCGCCCGGCGAACCGCCCGTCGTGTGAGCCTACGGATCGTCGTACGAGCGAGCCACGACAGGCCGAGAGCGATGGGGAGGAGGATGATGGCCTCGGAGACCGAGGCGAACCAGGTGAGCATCTGTTCCTTGCGGTGAATCGAATATTACGGTTGTGTGACGACATCTAGCCTGCCACGGACTCGCCCGACGACAACGTCGCCAACGATCCTGGAGCTGTGACATCCCTCACGTTGCCAGGGTGGTGCGTGCCACGGCCTCGAACAACAGGGCGATAGCGTTCGCACGTGCCTCCGGCCAAGCGTCCCGAACCGATCACCCTGGGATGGCGCGAATGGGTGGCACTGCCCGACTGGGACGTGGCCCACCTCAAGGCCAAGGTCGATACCGGGGCGCGCACCTCGTCGCTGCACGCCTTCGGGCTGGAGTGGTTCGATCGCGACGGAAGCCCCTGGGTGCGCTTCGAAGTCCACCCGTGGCAACGCTCGACGGCTGACTCCGTCATCGCCGAGGCTGCAGTCGTCGCCACCCGCGACGTCAAGAGTTCCTCCGGCGACGTCGAACACCGACCGGTCGTACACACCTCGGTCGTCTTGGCCGGACGGGCGGTCACCGCCGAGTTCACGCTCACCCGACGCGACGAGATGGGATTTCGGATGCTCGTCGGACGTGAAGCCCTCCGCCACCGGTTCCTCGTCGACCCGGGGGTCTCCTACCTCGGCGGCCGACCCGACAAGGCGGTGCGACGCCGCAATCGCAGCGAGGCAACCGGCACGACATCGCCAGTTGCCACAGCCAGCCCAACCCGCTCGCCCGAGAGGTCAACGTGAAGCTCGCCATCCTGTCTCGAGCGCCACGTTCCTACAGCACCAAGCGCCTCAAGCTCGCCGCACTCGACCGCGGCCACCAGTGCAAGGTGCTCGACACGTTGCGTTTCGCGATCGATTTGTCCGGCGACGAGCCCGACCTGCAGTTCCGCGGCAAGCCGCTGTCCGACTACGACGCCATCATCCCGCGCGTCGGCGCGTCGATCACCTACTTCGGCTCCGCCGTGGTGCGCCAGTTCGAACAGATGGACGTGTTTACACCGAACACGGCCAACGGCATCACCAACTCGCGCGACAAGCTGCGTGCGATCCAGATCCTGTCGCGCCACGACATCGGGATGCCGAAAACTGCGTTCGTGCGCGACCGCAAAGACGTGCTGCCCGCCATCGAACGGGTCGGCGGCGCGCCGGTCGTGATCAAGCTGTTGGAAGGCACGCAAGGCATCGGCGTAATCCTCGCTCCCGACAAGAAGGTGGCCGAAGCGATCATCGAGACGCTCCACAACACCAAGCAGAACGTGTTGATCCAGGAGTTCATCACCGAGAGCAAGGGTCGCGACATCCGCGCCCTGGTCGTCGGCGACCGGGTCGTAGCGGCCATGCGTCGGACCGCGCAGGGCGACGAGTTCCGCTCGAACGTACACCGGGGCGGCACGGTCGAGGGTGTGTCGCTGGATGCGTCGTACGAGCGCACCGCCGTGCGTGCTGCGCAGATCATGGGACTTCGCGTCGCGGGCGTCGACATCTTGGAGGGCAACGACGGGCCACTGGTGATAGAAGTCAATTCGTCGCCCGGGTTGGAGGGCATCGAGCGGGCCACCGAACTCGACGTGGCCGGAGCCATCATCGACCACGTCGCCAACCAGGTCGCCTTCCCCGAACTCGATGTTCGCCAACGACTGTCGGTCAGCACCGGCTACGGAGTCGCCGAGTTGCTCGTTCGAGAAGCCGGCGAATTCGTCGGCAAGACCATCGGCCAATCAGGCCTACGCGACCGCGACATCACCGTGCTCACGTTGCATCGCGACACCGACGTCATCCCGAACCCGCGAGACTCGCGCGAACTCGCAGCAAACGACCGGCTGCTGTGCTTCGGCAACCTCGAAGAAATGCGCGACATGATTCCTGCTCGCCGGCGACGACGCGCCCGCGTCCGCAAGCTGCCCGAACATCCCCTCCCCGACTCGGACTGACCCGTACGGGTTCACCGCTGTACGGTTCGACCGTGGATCACGACGTCAACCTGGATGACATCCTCGCCGCCCGCGACGTGATCGCCGACGTCGTCAAGCACACGCCAGTGATCAGCTCGCTCACGTTGTCGGCGGGCATCGGCGGCAACATCGTGCTCAAAGCCGAGAACCTGCAGCGAACCGGTGCGTTCAAGATTCGCGGCGCCACCAACAAGGTCGCATCGCTGGGAGCCACCGCGTCACTCGGTGTCACCACCGGCAGTGCCGGCAACCACGCTCAAGCGCTCGCGTTCGCTGCGCAGTACTTCGGTGTGCCGTGCGAGATCTTCGTGCCGGTCGGTGCAGCGATCACGAAGATCGACGCCTGTCGGGCGCTCGGTGCCACCGTGGTCGAACACGGCGCCGCGCTCGCCGAGGCCGTGGCAGCGGCCAAGGATCGTGCGAGTACGACCGGGATGACGTTCTGCTCCCCGTTCGACGACCGCGCTGTCGTGGCCGGCCAGGGCACGCTCGGGCTCGAACTGGTCGAGGACCTCGACGATCTCGCTGTCGTCGTCGTGCCCCTCGGCGGCGGAGGGCTGATCAGCGGCACGGCGATTGCCGTCAAGTCACTGCGACCCGAGGTGCGCGTGATCGGCGTGCAAGCTGCCATCTGCGCGCCCTACGCCGGCGGCACACCGGCGGACGGTCCGGTGATCACACTGGCCGACGGGATCGCCGTCAAGTACCCCGGCGAGATCACCGGTCCGCTCGTCGAACGATGGGTCGACGAGATCGTCACCGTCGACGAAGACGCCATCGCCGACGCGATGGTGTTGCTCATGGACCGAGCGAAGCTCTACGTCGAGGGCGCCGGCGCCGTTGGGGTGTCAGCCCTGCTGTCGGGGGCGGTCACGCCCAGCACCAACGGCTCCACCTGCATCGTGCTGTCGGGCGGCAACGTCGACCTCGGCGTGGTGCCGAGCCTGATTCGCCGCCACGAGAACAGCGCCGGTCACCGATTGTCGGTGGTCGCCCGCATCGACGACCAGCCGGGATCTCTCGCCCACCTCCTGGCCGTGTTCGCCGATGGTGGCGCCGACCTGATCGAGGTGCAACACGTGCGCGAAGGGCTCGAACTCCATGTTCGCGAGACCGGCATCCACGCCACCTTCGCGGTGCGCAGCGCCGAGCAGGCAGCCGCACTGGTCGCGTCGGCACGCGCCGCAGGATACGAAATCCGCTCCAGCCACTGGTGACCGTCATCAGACCGCCCGATACGCGGCGTCGAGACGCGGCCTGCTCGTGCCGGCGACCACCACGGTTCCGTCGTCGACCAGCTTCACGAGGTGAGCGAGGACGCTGCGGCGGGCGGGCTTGTGCAGCTCTCGCCGAACGTCGACATAGAGGTGCTCGACCATGGCGGGGATGGTGTCGAGGCCCGATCGAACGGCAGCGAGCACTTGGCGTTCTCGTTCGAGTCGATGCTCGATCAACTCGGTCACGAAACGGGACGGATCAGCGATCGGCGAGCCGTGTGTGGGGATCGCCACGTCGTCGGTGCGGCCGGCCACGATGCGCAGCGATTCGAGGTACGCCGTCATGTCGCCATCGGGCGGTGACACCACGGTGGTGCTCCATCCCATCACGTGATCGCCGGTGAAAATCGTGCGCGTGGTGCCGTCGTCGAGCGTGAAACACGTGTGGTTGGACGTGTGCCCCGGCGTGTGCAACGCCGTCATCCGCCAGCCGCCGCCGCTGGCCACCTCGTCGCCGGTACCGACGACGACATCGGGCGTGAACTCGCGATCGGTCGACTCTTCCACCACCGGTTCGGTCGGCTCCTCCACCACCGGTTCGGTCGGCTCCTCCACCACCGGTTCGGTCGGCTCCGCTGCGCTCTCGGCCCGTCGCTCGGCGGCTTCACGCTGTTCTGCCGCCAGCACCTCGGGAGGGTCGCCGCCGATGTCCCAGGTGTCGTCGCCGTGCGGGCCGAACGCGACGGTCGGCGCACCGGTTTCGGCGGCGAGCCACGCCGCGAGCGGCGAGTGGTCGGCGTGACAGTGCGTGATCAGGATCGAGCGCACGGTGCAGCCATCGAGGGCTGCAGCGAGCGCGTCGCGATGGCTGTCGAGACGGGGGCCGGGGTCGATGACGACGACGTCGCCACGACCCGTTATGTCTCCGCCGACGATGTAGGTGCCGGTGCCGTGGTACGTGAACTTCGACGGGTTCTCCGCGATGACCCGACGAACCAACGGCGCAACCGGCATCGACGTGCCATAGGTGAACGACTCGCGTTCGAGCGTCAGGAACTGCATCGCGTCCACTCCCGTGCTGCGAGCCAGCCGACCGGCTCGCCGCGGCCGAGCACCGGCACCGCGACCTGTGCAACGGTGCTCGACGCGACGGCGTCGACGTCGACACCAGCGGAGCGCAGGGCCTCTGCCACCACTGCCTGACGGGCGAGATCACTGCCGTCGGCCACCTTGAACGCGATCGCGCGACCATCGGCGAGCGCGGCCGCCATCACACCGGCAGCGCCTTCCTTCGCGACAAGCGTCGGCACGGTCTGCATCCACAACGTGATGTCGCGAGTCGGCCCGCCGACCATCGCCGGGTTCGACGACATCGCTCGGCCGACGATCGATCCGGGCGCAGCCAACGTGGCGAAGGCACCGGCCAGATCGCGTAGCGAAATCGCATGCGTCGGCGCACCACAACCGTCGATGCCGATGTGCTCGACGGCGGCGCCGAGACGCTCGATCCCCGCAGTGATCGCCACCTGCAGCGGATGATCCAGTTCGCAGTACCCGTCGATCGACCAGCCGCTGATGCGGCAGGTGGCCAGCATCGCGGCGTGCTTGCCGGAGCAGTTCTGCTGCAGCGGCGATGGCTCGACGCCGGCGACCCTGGCGCTCGCACGTGGCGCCGCTCCATACGGGCGTGCGGCGGTGTTGGCGAGGTCGGACTCAGCAAGGTCGTATCGCGCGAGAATCGAACGGACAGCGTCGAGATGCATGGCCGATCCGTCATGACTCGCGCAGGCAACGGCGAGCTGTTCGTCGGCCAGTTCGAGTCCGAGACCGACCATCGCATGTGCCTGCATCGGCTTCAGACACGAGCGCGGGTGCAGGACGAGGTCCGAATCGCCGAGCGTGGCCAGCGTGGTTCCGCCCGGACCGATCGCCACGCCAGCGCCGTGGTGTACCGACTCCTCCAGTCCGCTGCGCGTCGCCACGGCGATCGGCGCGAGCCTGCCGTCGAAGCGGGTCATGTGGGTTCCGGGGATGGTGTCCCGGCAGCGGGCGGCGCGTTCGGATCCCCACTCGATCGGGCCGATCGGGGTTCGGGCACGGCCGTGAGGTGGCTGTCCAACACGTCGTAGCGGTTGCCCCATTCGCTCATGAGGGCTTGGATCATCGCAGCGGCGGGGAGTGCCAGCAACGCCCCGACGAAGCCGAGCAGCGACGCGCCACCCAGTGCGGCACCGAAGGCGACCGCCGGGTGCAGTTCCATGGTGCGAGCGGTGATGCGCGGCGCGAAGAAGTAGTTCTCGATCTGCTGGTAGACGACGATGAACCCGATCACGATCGCCGCCTTGAGCGGCGAGTCGAGCAGCGTCAACAGCACCGGCAGGATCCCGGCGAGGTAGGTACCCACCACGGGCAGGAATTGGCTGACGAGACCAACCCACAGTGCGAGCGCGATCGGTGCCGGCGTGCCGATCGACTGGAAGACCACCCAGTGGAAGAACGCCGACAGCAATGCCAACAGCACCCGCGAATAGAGGTAGCCGCCGGTCTTGGTGATCGCGAGCTCCCAAGCCCTGAGCACCTGAGCCTGGCGGGCCGGGTTGAGGCGAGAACAGATGCCGCGCCGCATCCGAGGGCCGTCGGCCACGAGGTAGTAGGTGAACAGCAGTACCGACAGCCCCTGGAAGATCACCCCCACCACCGCCAACGACAAGCGCACCGCTTCGTCACTCTGCGACTGGACGAACTGCTGCACGCGTCCGTTCGGGTCGTTGAAGTCCTTGATCACGTCCTGCGGATCGATGTTCGTGCCGAAGTTGTCGTTCAGGAAGTTGACCGTATCGGTGATGTATGAGTCGGATTCGGCCAGCAGTTCGGCGACCTGGGTGCCGACGAGCGTGCCGACGGCCCCAGCGAAGATCAGGAAGGCGATGAGCACGCCGAGCAGGATGCTGATGGTGGCTCGACCGCGCCGCCACCCGCGAGCGGCCAGCTTGTTCACTCCTGGTTCGATCGCCAGGGACAAGAAGATGGCCACCAACAGCAGCACCAGCAACGACGAGAGCCGGTGGAACACGTGACGGGACGTGAACGTGAGCAGGTAGCCGATCCAGAACAGCGCGATGGCCGGGAACACCCAGCGCGGCAGGGTGCGGTCGGTGGCCCGTCGTTCCATCGGTCGGCCCGAGTCGTCGATGGGTCGTCGGCTCGATCGGGCAGTTGCGCCAGGTGCGCTCTCCGGGTCGGGCGGCATTTCTTCGGTCACCGTCGGATGGTACTCACGACACCGTGGCACGATGGGTCCATGGCGCTCGATGTTCGTACGTGGCTCGGTGAGCAGGTGCGGACACGGGTGATCGGTCCCGAGGCACCCACCCGTCACGCCGAGCTGTTCGACACGGGCGAAGCAGGGTGGTTCGTCGACGACGCTCCCATCCGACGGGTGCATGCCGACGCCTCGATGTTCATCGGCGGCATGCGCGCACTGCTCTTCCAATCCCTGCACCCGCTGGCGATGGCCGGCGTCGCGCAGCACTCCGACTACCGCCACGATCCGTGGGGGCGGCTCCAGCGCACTGCCGACTTCCTCGCCGCCACCACCTTCGGCCCGGCGTCGCAGGCCCAGCGCGCCGTCGATCGGGTGCATCGCGTGCATCGCCGGGTGGAGGGCGTTGCGTCGAACGGCGAGCCCTATGCAGCAAACGATCCGCATCTGCTCGAGTGGGTACACATCGCCGAGCTCGACAGCTTCCTCGCCGCCCATGATCGCTACGGCACCGAGCCGCTCGTCGGCGCCGATCGCGACCAATACGTCGCCGACGCGGCGGTCGTCGCCCGAGCACTCGGGGTGATCGACCCACCCGAGACCGAGGCGGCGCTGCGAAACCGCCTCACCGCGTTCCGACCCGAACTCCGAGGCACGCGCGAGGCGCGAGCCGCAGCGCGTTACCTCCTCCTCCAGCCACCGCTGCCGTTCGCTGCGCGCGCCCCCTACGGCCTGATCTGCGGCGCTGCAGTCGCCCTGATGCCGGCGTGGACCCGGATCCCGTTGCGCCTGCCCTGGCTGCCGGTGTCGGAGGCGGTGGCGCTGCGCCCCGCCGGTGAGATCGTCACCCGCACCCTCCGCTGGGCCATCCCACCACCATCATCACCCTGACACCGCCCAGCCACCCACGTTTGCGTGACGATTCTGGTGGGCCGGCTCACCGGAAACCGCACACAGACGTCAGCACCCCGGTTCAATGACGTTTGCGTGATGGTTTCGGTGGAGCCGTGCACACGGAATGCAACACAAACGTGGGGTGAGTCGGCGGCGCAATGGTGACGATGTGCCCTGCCCGCAACCTGGCTCGGTCGGTACCGTCGGATGTATGCGTTCAGTCTCCACGTCTGCGCGCCTCGCCACCGTCGGTGCCGTCATCGCTCTCGCTGTGTCCGCTGCAGCGTGCGGTAGCGACGACCCCACGCCAGCGTTGCCGGAGGGCGGAACCGGCAGCGCGTACAACGACGCGACCGGCGTCGATCTGACCGTCGACGCCACGGGTGGCGGTCGAGTCGTCAGCACCTTCGAGATGACCCTCGTCGCCGAGGAGTACACCGTGACCTTCGCCGACATCGACGGCGGCGAATTCACCGTGCGCGGCTGCTGACCGACACAGCGGCTCGTTTCAGCACCGACGCCAGGTCACCGCGCCCGACGACCTCGATCCCCGCATCGAGTCCGAGCCACTGCGCCATCGACGCGAGTTCCTCGGCGAGTTCGTCGACGACGTACCGCTCGTCGATTCCCGGCTCCCCGAACGCGCTCTGCACGAGGAGCCGGCCCGTCGCACGGTCGGCCTTCAGGTCGACTCGGGCGACCAGTTCGTCGCCGAGCAGGAACGGCAGCACGTAGTAGCCGTACTGACGCTTCGGCGCCGGCACGTAGATCTCGATGCGGTAGCGGAATCCGAACAGTCGCTCGATGCGGTCGCGGTTCCACACCACCGGATCGAACGGGCTCAGCAACGCTCGGGCGCTGACCCGTCGAGGGATCATCGCCTCGGGATGCAGGTACGCCGGCTTCGACCAGCCCTCGACCGACACGGGTACGAGGCGCCCCTCGTCGACGAGTTCGGCCAGCAGTGTCCGGGTGTGCGAGAGACGGTGGTAGTCGGTGAGATCCGACGCGGTGCCCACGCCGTGATGCCGAGCCGCCCGCACCAGCAATGCCTTCTTGGCCTCGTGCGCTGGCGGGCCGGGCTGCGCGAGCACGTCGGCCGGGATCACCCGTTCGGCGAGGTCGTACAGCCGGGCGAAGTCGTTCGGTCGACGGCGAGCCGCCACCTCACCGGTTCGAAACAGGTGCTCGAGAGCAAGTTTGCCGTCGTCCCAGTCCCACCAGGTGCCCTTCGGACGGTCGCGCATCGCGAGGTCGCTCGCCACGATCGGACCGTCGGAGCGGACCCGATCCAACACGTTCGCGACGAGCCGGTCGTTCGCTGCCGCCCACGCCCGCAGCGATTTCCATCGTGCGTGGCCGTGCATCGCCCAGCGCTGCAGCGGATACATGTCGATGGGGACGTGGCACGCCTCGTGCACCCAGAATTCGAACAGGTCGCCATGGCGGGTGGCGTCGTCGATCAGCGAGCGAGGGTGCGGTCCGAGGCGTGCGAACAGTGGCAGCTCCTGGCTGCGCACCAGCACATTCACCGAGTCGATCTGGATGAGGCCCATCCGTTCGAGAGAACGGCGGAGGTGCCGACGGTCGACCCGCCCGGTGGGACGCTGGTCGTTGAAACCCTGCGCTCCGAGCGCGAGCCGTCGCGCCTGCGCGTTCGAGAGATCCCCGGCCATCGACGCGACCGTACCGGGATGTGTCAGTCGTCGGCGACGGTGATCTCGACCGAGTTGATCACGACGTCGGTCTTCGGCTTGTCGCCGCCACCGGTGGGCACACTCTGCATCGTGTCGACGATGTCGAGACCCTTCACGACCTGACCGAACAGGCTGTAGGCCGGCGGCAGATTGACGCCGGACGCGCCGGACACGATGAAGAACTGGCTGCCGTTCGTGTTCGGACCGGAATTGGCCATCGCGACCGAGCCGACCTGGTACTCACGCGGCTTGGGCAGTTCGTCATCGAAGCGGTAGCCGGGGCCACCACGGCCGGTTCCGGTCGGATCGCCACCCTGGCACATGAAGCCGCTGATGATGCGGTGGAAGATCACGCCGTCGTAGTAGTGGTTCAGCGCGAGGAACACGAAGTTGTTGACCGTGTTCGGCGCCTTGATGGCGTCGAGCGCGATCACGATCTCACCGAGACTCGTGTCGAGCTTCGCTGTGTGACGCTTCGACGGGTCGATGCCCATTTCGGGTGCTTGCTTGAAGTCCTGCACCTTGGGTGCCGAACCATCGAACGGGGGAAATGCGGTAGCCATGAGCCCCGACCCTACCGGCCGTCCGGACAAGCCCCCAGCCTCACCGGGCTAGGTTGCTGCGATGCCGAGCGGCTCCGAGTGGATCATCATCTTGATGGTGCTGGCCGCTGCCGTGGCGTTCGTGCTCGTCCTCCGACTCGGCGGGTCACGGTCGGCCGTGCCGGTCGGTGACAGCTCCACGATCAGGCTGCTGGGCGACGGTCGAGGCTGGCTGGACCAGGTTGCCCGCGACATCGATCAGCTCAGCGGGCACAGCGTCGAGTGGTTGTCGGCCGATGTGCTCCAGGTGTCGTGGCGTCACCGAACGGGGTGGGTGTTCGTGGTGGCGATCATCGTGTTCCCGATCGGGTTGCTCGCCCTGCTGTCGACCATCACGAGCCACGGCACGATCGTCGTCGACGACGGCTCACCCTCGACGATGCGCCTGGGCGGCGAATTCTCTGACGCAGCCGTCGACGCCGTGAACGCACTCGTGCCCTGACGATCCGAACGAATCCGCGCGACGCACGACTCAGTTGCGTTGGTTGTAGCTGGCGATCAGCGCGTTGGCCTGCGCGACGGTTGCGGCGAGCGTGGATGCGACGTCGGCGCCGTTGAAGATCGCCGCCGTCGCATTGGCCGTGGCCACGCGCACCTCGCGCTGCGGACCGAGCACCGGGGCGAGCGACGTGTCGCCGTCGACGGCAGCGACCATCTGGTCGTAGGCCACCCGGAACCGCGAATCCTGGGCATAGGTCGTCAGCAACGGCTCGATGTCGAGCGCATCACTGCGCACCGGCACGTACCCAGTCTGTGATGCCCACTGCGACTGTGCCTCGGCGGTGATCAGGTAGGTGATGTAATCCCACGACGCTGCAGTCTTCTCGTCGCCCTTGCCGTCGACGATCCACAGCGATGCGCCACCCAGGTTCACGCCCGGCTCGGGGCTCGGCCCGGGCATCGGACCGACACCGACGTCGGCGCCGGTCAGGCCGGGCGCGAGACCGCTGTCGATGGCGGCGAGCACGCCACCGAGTGCGGCGCTCGTGCCGATCGTCATGGCACCGTCGGCGGCCGGATCGATCAGCTTCAGGTAGGTGTCCTGGCCGCCGGAGTTGTCACCGATCGACACCGCCAGCTCGTCGTTGATCATGTCCTGGACGAACGTCATCAACTCGACGCCGGATGCGCTGTCGAAGAGCACCTGGGTGGCGGGGGCGCTGCGGCCGTTGTCGTTGTCGGCGTACGGCTCGCCGGCGCGGGCGAACCACTGTTCGAGGAACCAGCCGCCACCGGAGTTGGGGCCCGAGTCGAGCACCCAACCATAGGTGGCAGCACCGGAGTCGACGATCTGCTGCGACGTTGCGCGCATGTCCTCGAGGGTGAGCGGGGCGACGTCGGCATCGAGGCCAGCGGCCTCGAACTTGGGACGCAAGTAATAGAGCACCGGGTTGCTCACGTTGAACGGCATGGCCCACTGCACACCCTGGAACGTGTAGGCATCGATAGCGCGATCGAGGAAGGCCGACGTGTCGAAGCCACTCGACTCGACGCACGCACCGATCGGGATCAGCGTGTCGGACTGGGCGAATGTCTGCAGCGAGTATTCGGGAAACTGGATCATGTCAGGCCGGCTGTCGGCACTCGACTGGATGAACTTGTCGATCGCCGCGTCGTATCCGGTCTGGTTCTGGAGGGTGACCTTCACCTTGTCCTGGCTGGCGTTGTAGGCGTCGGTCAATTCGATCAGCGAGTCTTCGAGTACGTCGTTCATGCCGTGCCAGAACGTGATCTCGATCGGGCCGGTGGTGGCGGCGGCGAGCGCGTCGGTGGGGCAGGCGGGGAAGTCAGCCAGCGGAGCGACGGTGGTGGTCGAAGCGAGCGCCGTGTCCTCGAGCGACCCGGTGTCATCTACAGCGGTGCCGGTGGTGCCACCCTGCGCCCCGGTGCTCTGGACGGGGTCGGCGCCGCTGTCGATCTCCAACGCCGACTCGCCCGACGAGCAGGCAGCAGCGATGGAGCCGGCGACCACGCTGAGCGCAGCGAGGCGCAGCAGCGGTCGGCGGCGGGCGACACCGCGATGTCGTGCATGCAGCGAGGGGAGCATCAGGTCATCCTTTCACGGCGCCCGCAGTGAGTCCGCGCACGAGTTGACGTTGGAACACGAAGAGGGCGATGAAGATCGGCACCGCAGCGATGACCGTACCGGCCATCACCAAGTTGGGCTCGGACAGGCTCGATCGGCTGAGCAGGCGCAGACCGCTCTGCACGGTGTTCATGTCGGCCTCGTTGATCACGAGGTTCGGCCACAGGTACTGGTTCCAGGTGCCGAGGAAGCTGAACAATGCGAGCGCGCCGATGGTCGGGCGCACGAGCGGCACGGCGACATGGCGCAGGAAGCCGAGGTGGCCGACTCCGTCGATCGCTGCCGCGTCGAGCAGGTCGCGTGGCAACGTCAGGAACACCTGGCGCAGCAGGAAGATGCCGAAGGCGGTAGCAAGAAATGGCACCGCCAGCCCTTGGTAGGAGTTGAGCCACCCGAGGCTGTCGACGGTGTCGAGGTTGACGACGAGCGTTGCTTCGAGCGGCACGAGCAGTGTGGCGACGAACACGACGAACACCGCCCGCTTGCCGGGGAACTCGAGAATCGCGAACGCATACGCGGCGAGTACCGAGGTGATCACCTGGGCAATGGTGACCACGAACGCGACCACGAACGAGTTCAACAGGTACCGGCCGAGGCGACCCTCGTTCCAGGCCTCGATCAGCACGTCGAAGGTCACCGCTGTCGGGAGCAGCGGGTTCTTCAACACCTCACTACCGGGCTTCAGGGCGGCGACGACGGTGGTGTAGATCGGGAACAGCACCACGAACGTCACCAGGCACAGCAGTGCGTAGCGTCCGATTCGCCCGGCAGCCGACGGCTGGTCGAACGACTGCATCGGGTGGCGCCTCGGTGTGGGCGCTGCAGCGTCGGCTTCAGCGGGCACGGGCGCGGCGGACACGGGCGCCGCTGGATCGTCGGTGAGTTCAGTCGCCATAGTGCACCCGCTTTCCGATACCGGCGAGCTGCAGGCCCGACAGCACGAGCAGCATCACGAACAGCAACACCGCGGCCCCGGCCTGGAGACCGGCGTCGTTGCGGATCGGCGAGTTCTGGCCGTAGATGAAGTACGGGATCGTGGTGGTGGGGTTCGTCGGCTGCGGCCCTCCTCCGGTGAGCAGGTCGATCTCGCCGTACGCCTGGAACGCCCTGGTCGACGACACGATCATCACGAACAGCAACGTCGGCCCCAGCATCGGAAAGGTGATCGACCAGAACCGACGGATGCCACCAGCGCCGTCGACCGCAGCGGCCTCGTGGAGATCGCGTGGGATCGACTGCAGCCCGGCGGTGACGAGGACGAACGTGAAACCGAGGTTCGCCCACACGCTCGACGCGCTCACCGCCCACAGAGCGGTGTCGGGGTCCTGCAACCAGCCGGGGCTCTTCACCGACGGGAACAGCGAGTTGAACCAGCCGACGTTCGCGAGCGCCCCGACCGACGGCTGCAGCAGGAACAGCCACATCAAGCTCGCCACGGCGACCGAGGTGGCGACGGTCGAGGAGAACACCGCCCGGAAAATGCCGATGCCGCGCAGGTACTTGTCGGCGAGTACGGCCAAGCCGACACCGAAGATCACCCCGGCCGGCACCGTGATGAGGGCGAAGCGGACCGTGACCTCGAGCGCGTTCTGGAACTCGTTGCTGCGGAACAGGTCGAGGTATTGGCCGAAGCCCTGCGACACACAGTTGTCGCCGAAGTTGTCGCATCGCTGTTGGCCGAGCCACACGGCCCGACCGAGCGGATACAGCACGAACACCCCGAGGATGACCGCCGACGGAGCGAGCATCGCCATGGCGAGCGGGAAGTCTGCCCATCTCGCTCCTGCTCGCCGACGCTGCGCCACCAGGCCGACACTATTGTGCGGTGCCACTCGCCGCCGGTTCCTCGCTCGACCAACGAGTAGCCTCGCCCTCTGTGACCGACTCCTCCCCCGAGCCGACGACACCCGAAGTCGTTCGAGATGTTCCTGACGCCTCTCGGACAGAGGTCGCACAGGAGGTCGACTTCGACGTCATCGAACGCGATCTCGCCGCCGTCGAGACCGCTCTGCAACGGCTGTCCGACGGCACGTACTGGACCGACGAGGTGACCGGCGAGCCGATCCCCGAATACGTCCTCGCCGCCGACCCCACCACTCGGCGGGCGTGATGCAACGCAAGGCGGTCGCCGGACTCGCGTCGGTCATCGCGCTCGCGGCTGGGCTGGCAGCCGCTGCGCAGAAGGCGAAGGAATCGCCGCTGACGAGCCGGTTCAACCGGTCGGCCCGAGTGTGGAAGCTGTCGGCACGCAACTCGGCGCGGTTCGCCGTGTCGAGGGTGCGCGGCATCGGCTCCGCCGAAGAACGCCGGGCACAGCTCGACGAGCAGTTCGCCATCCGCACCGCCGAAGACGTCGCGAAGGAACTCGGTGAGATGAAAGGCGTGCTGATGAAGGCAGGCCAGATGATCTCGTTCATCTTCGAGGCGCTCCCCGACGAGGCCCAGGAGGCGCTCGCCACACTGCAGGCCGACGCTTCGCCGATGGCGCCGACGTTGGCGGCCGGTGTCGTGAAGGGCGATTTCGGCAAACCGCCCGAAAAGCTCTTCCTCGATTGGCAGGACATGCCGGTCGCCGCCGCGTCGATCGGTCAGGTCCACCGGGCCGTCACGCACGACGGTCGCGACGTGGCGGTCAAGGTGCAGTATCCGGGGGTGCACGAAGCGATCGAGAGCGACCTCGACGCCGCCGAGATGATGTACGCGATGTTCTCCTCGATGATGCTCAAGGGCCTCGACGCCAAGGGCCTCGTCGACGAGTTGCGCGCCCGGATGCGCGAGGAACTCGACTACTCGATCGAGGCGGGCAACCTCGCCGAGTTCGAGTCCCGTTTCCAGGGCCACCCCTGGGTGCGTATCCCGAAGCTCGTGCCCGAGCTGTCCAGCGCGCATGTGCTCACCACCGAGTGGATCGACGGCATGTCGTTCGATCAGTTCCGCACCACCGTGTCGTACGAGACCAAGCAGCGAGCCGGCGAGGTCGTCTGGCGGTTCGCTCAAGGCGCCATCATGCGCCACGGCATCTTCAACGGCGACCCCCATCCCGGCAACTACAAGTTCCACCACGACGGCAGCGTGTCGTTCCTCGACTTCGGCCTCGTCAAGCGGTGGGCGCCGGGCGAATGGGAGACCCTGCGACCCACCGTCGACGCGATCATCGTCCAACGCGACCCCGAACTGCTCGTGCGCGAAATGGTGCGATCGAACTTCCTGCCCGAGGGTCACGGCCTCGACCCGGCGCTCGTGTACGACTACGTGTCGAGCCCGTACATCCCATACCTCACCGATGAGTTCACGTTCACGCGTGACTGGATGCGCGACACGATCGGCAAGATGTTCGACGTGCAGGGGCCGCACGGTCCGTTGATCGAGCAACTCAACCTTCCGCCGAGCTTCGTCATCCTCGACCGGGTGGTGTGGGGTGTGAGCGCCATCCTCGGCAAGCTCGAAGCCACCGGTCCGTGGCGCGCCATGGTGCTCGAATACCTCGCCGACGGCGAGCCGGCCACCGACCTCGGCGCCGCCGAAGCCGCCTGGCACGCCGGCCGCCCGATCCCGTAGCTGTCACACCGAACTGTCACACCGTGCCGGGCCTACTGTGACACTTGCAGCCGCCGGACAGCGGTGAGCGCTGCCGATGTTCCAGGGGCGATTCGCTCATCGCACGCCTGGGTCGGAGTGGGGAACCTTGCGTGAGTAACGTCGCTGGGATGGGGAACACGGCGACCGCGACCGACACCGCTTCGACTGCACGGGCGCCGTTCGCTCCGTGGGACCGGCGCGACATCCCGGGATCGTTCAGCGTCGAGGCCACCGCACGCCGGGTCGGCAACTACAAGTGGACCGAGATGAAGCTTTTCGAGGCCCTCGGCGGTTGGATCGCCACGGTGCCCGAACTCGACGTGAAGATGCGCCTCGGCACGCACTGCTACCACCACGCCTGGCACGCCGATCTCTGGCACAAGCGGTTGCCGGAGCTGCGCGAGATGAAGCCCGAGCGCCTCACCGTGCCGGCCAACGAGGCAATGGAGCGATTCATCGAAGCAATGACCGAACCCGAAGCGCCCGAGCTCACCATCGAGAAGCTGGTCGGCGTGTACCGGGTGTTGATCCCCCGGTTCATCGCGGCCTACACCTACCACCGCAACAACACCAGCGAGATCACCGACGCACCCACCATCCGGTCGATCAACTTCATCCTCCAGGACGAGTTCGACGACTGGCGCGACGGCGAGATGCTGCTGCAGTCGCTGATCACCACACCCGACCACGTCCGCCGCGCCGCCGAGCACCAGGCCCGACTCGAAGCAATCATGGTCGAGGCCGGCGGCATCACCGGTGCGGATAGCATCGGCACCGGGAAACACACCAACACTGAAGGGGGCGCCTGATGCGTCAGTTCTTTCCGGTGGAAGACCTCGCTCGCGACGAGCGGTTCGTGCAGACGAACATGGCCGAACGCATGAAGGACGGTCGCACGGCGATCGACGTGAAGGCGTCGTCGGCGAAGAGCCGTGGCGCCACCAAACGCCTCACCCCCGATCGTCACGATGCGTCCGACGCCGCTCGTGGCCTGATGCACGGGATCATGGTCGGTGAGATCCAGGCGCTCGAAGGAGCCGGTCGCACCGCCCACGACTTCGCCACCGGTGACGGCACGAACGACACGGTGCCGTTCGAGTTGAAACTCGACATGGCCCGCCAGGCCTGGGACGAGGCCCGCCACGTGGAGATCAGCGCCAAGCTGTCCGACTGGATGGGCACCGAACTCGGCGAGTTCGCCGAGAACACGGTGCTGTTCGAAGCCGCGTGCTCGAACGATCCGATCCTGCGTCTCGCCGGGGTCAACCGGGCGCTCGAAGGTCTGGCCATCGACGTGTTCACCCAGATGAAGGAGTTCGGCGACGTCGCCGGCGACCCGTACCTCGAGTTCTGCGAGGACTGGATGCTCGCCGATGAGGTCACCCACGTGAAGATGGGCTCCGATTGGTTGCGTAAGGTCACCGCCAACGACCCCGACCGGCGCACCAAGGCGCTCGAGTTCCAACAGGTCGTCGACAAGCTGTTCAGCTTCGGTGGCGCCCGCGGCGAGAGCGCCGAGAGTTCGTTCAGCCTCGCCCGCCGTTTCCGCGAACTCGCCGGGTTCACCGATGACGAGGTCGACACGATCTCGCAGATGGATCACGACGCGCTCGAAGAACGCAAGGAAGCCGTCCGTAGATATCGCGAACGGGTCGGCGCCGACGCCTGACGGCGAGCGAACCATGTCCGAGCTGTCGACCTCAACCGCCACTGCCGGTGTCTCGACTGCGAAGGTGACCGTCTCGCCGGAGGAGTTCATCTTCGTCGAGTACGACGCCGCGGAGATCGCGACCATCGTCGCCGAACTCGCTGCGCAGCTTGAGATCGCCAACCCGATCCGGGTGATCGTCGACGAGACCACGCCGCTCGCGAAGGTGTACGAGGAGATCGATGCGGCCTCGTCAGACGCTACGGTCACGCTCCACGCCGAGAGCGGGGCGCTCGAAGACCGCAAGCACCTGCAATCGTTCAGCCCCAAGGCTGCGCGCGAGTCGCTCGGACGGATCCTGTTACGCGCGCACGACCGAATGCGCCCCGAATTCGCCGACGCGCCGCCCGACCTCGAACTCACCCTCGAGCAGAACGCCGCCTGGGACACCTACTGCGCTGGCCGGCTCGCTCGGATGGGTGTCGAGGTGAACCAGCAGCGGTGGCGCTACAACCACCGCAACCGGTTCGGTTTCGACGACGGTGTCGACGCGAAGTTCGACCTGATCTGGACGTCTGACGACCTCGGCTGGTCCGATATCGCCGCCGGCGGCTGACCCCGACGGGCGACACCGGCGGGCGACACCGGCGGGCGACCGACGATGGCGCTCCGGTTCGCAGCGTTCGTGGCCCGTCTGCCTAACGTCATTCGATGACCTGGACCACCCGACGTATCGCAACCAACGGTGTCGAGCTCGACGTGATCGACGCGGGCACCCCCGGTGATCCGGTGGTGGTGCTCGCTCACGGATTCCCCGAGAGCTCATACTCCTGGCGGCACCAGATCGAGCCACTCGTGGCGGCCGGATACCGCGTGCTCGTCCCCGACCAGCGCGGCTACGGCGCTTCGAGCGCCCCGACCGATGTCGCTGCGTATCGGTCCGATCACCTGGCAGCCGACCTGGTGGGGCTCGTCGACGACGTCGGCGCCGACGATGCACTCTTCGTGGGCCACGATTGGGGATCGATGGTGGTGTGGGACCTCTCCCGTTTGCACCCGGACCGAGTCCGTGGCCTCGTCAACGTGAGCGTGCCGTACACGGCCTGGCCGGCGCGGCCGACAGATCTGTTCCGGGCGCTGATCGGTGATCGGTTCTTCTACATCCTGTACTTCCAGGCGGTCGGACCTGCCGAAACCGAGCTGGAGGCCGACGTCGCCGAAACTCTGCGGCTCACGCTGTGGGGCGGCTCCGGCGAGATGTTCGGTCCACCGCCCGATCCGCTTCCGCCGATCGACGGCACCGGCTTCCTCGACTCGATCACGCGCGGCGCGCCGGTGCCCGACGGTGTGCCTACGTGGATGACCGCCGACGACCTCACGACCTACACCGAACAGTTCACCGCCAGCGGGTTCTTCGGGCCGCTGAGTTGGTATCGCAACCTCGACGCCGACTACGAGATCACGACGGATCTCCCACCGCCATCGGTGCCCTGCGCATTCATCGGCGGCACGCGCGACGGGGTGATCGCCGCCCGCCTCGACACCCTCGACGAGGGCCACGCCGACTTGCCGGAGTATCGAGGATCGATCCTGATCAACGGCGCCGGCCACTGGACCCAGCAGGAGCGCCCCACCGAGTTCAACGCCGCACTCCTCGAACTCCTGGCCCGCGTCTCCTGACCCGCGCCACCTGACCCACCCCGCCCTGTTTGCGTGACATTTCCGGTGGGACGCTCCGCCGGAATCCGTCCCCAAACGACCATGGTCAGCTCCCGGAACGTTTGCGCTGCAGTCTCGGGGGAACGGGTCACCCGAAATGCAACGCAACGGGGTTGGGGTTGGTCAGCGGCGGATGGGACGCACGACAGGTTTTCGCCAGCCGAGCCCGCCGACCTTGCCCGACGGCGGCCAGTGATCGTCACGGCTGTAGGCCCACCACTCGAACGGGTTGAGGTAGTACGCACACGACTCGACCACCTTGGTGAACGAAGCGTCGCGTCGACGCGTCACCCACACCACCATCCCGACCGCTCCACCGCCGACCATCCAGGAGCCATAGAGCAGCGGGTAGAGAGGCCCGAACCACCGTGACTGCCACACGTGGACATCCTCGTGATCGGTCACCAACTTGCGACGCCTCGGGTTCGACGTGTCACCGGCGCCACTGATCACGCTGCCGACGGTGATCGCGAAACCACGTCTCGGTACGAAGCCGCGCTGGAACACCATCCGGTTCGACCGCCGACTGAGCGACGCGTCGTAGCCGGGCCGACAGCGCACCAGACCGAGCACCTGTGATGCCAGCCCAGCAGCGGTCATCGGGATCGACCACGTGGAGTCGAGCGTGAACGCCACGACGCCCTTCGAACAACCCCAGTCGTAGATCCGACGCCAACCGGTGATCACTCCGTTGGCTGCGCCGATCACGGCGAACGGCGCAGCGAGCCCGAGGGGTGCTCCGACCGCAGAAGCAACGACTCCACCGAGAACGCCGACGGCGGCAGCCTCAGTGAAGCTGCCGCCGTCTGTTTGGTTGATCGTCATGATGAAGCGCAGGCCGGGTGGGTCGGCCCAACCGGGGTCACTGGCGTAGGTACGACAGCAGGCGCAGCAGTTCGAGGTACAGCCACACGAGGGTGACGACCAGGCCGAGAGCGGCGACCCATTCGTACTCCTTCGGCATGCCGGCGTTGGTGGCACGCTCGATGAAGTCGAAGTCGAGCGCCAGGTTCATCGCCGCCAGGCCGCACACGAACACCGAGAACAAGATGCTGAGGACCATGTTGTCGCCGTTCAGGAACGGCAGCGAACCACCGAACAGGCTGAAGACGAACGATCCGAGGTAGAGCACCATCACGCCGAGCGTGGCGAAGATGACGGCCCGACGGAACTTGTCGGTGACCTTGATGATGCGGGTGCGGTAGAGCACGAGCATCACGGCGAAGACCGATGCCGTTGCGAGCACCGCCTGGAGCACGATGCCGTTGTAGAAGGTCTCGTAGCCCTTGGAGATCGCACCGACGGCGAAGCCGTACGAGATCGCGTACACCGGGCCGAGGAACTTCGCGAGCTTCGGCTTGAAGCTCGACAGGATCACGGCGCCGAAGCCGACGAAGATCCCGAGCATTGCGATCGCCGGGAACTGGAAGGTCTCCGTCACGACCCCTTCGTTGGACACGAGCGTCGGGCCCGTCGCAGCCGACCAACCGAAGGCCGCCGACACGAGCAGAATGGTGAGCAGCACCAGCGACGCAGTGATGGTCCCGTTGACGGTCATCGCCTTCTGCCATCCGGACACCGGGCCGTCGGACTCCGGCCGGTTGGCGACGTGGGTGCCGGCGGTCGGGGCCCCCCATCCTCCTTGTCCAGCGCCGGCGGTGGCGCCCGCTTTGGCGTTGAAGTTCTGAGACGCCGACTGGAACGAGTCTGCATTGAAAACTGGATTCGACATGATCAGACGATCTTAACGCGCGAGGTCGGCCCGCGGCCCTCCATGGTCTCGGCTTTACCGAGTTCTCACCATGCCGTCGAATGGAGCCCGTCGAATGGAGCAATCAGCGCAGATCGTGGGCGCTCGTGGCGTCCCAGAGGTCGATGTCGGGCGCGTGCGACAACACGCCGACACACCCAGTGGCCATGTCGATCATCACCTCGGAGTCGAAGTGTGCCTGCTGATACTCGGGCGTCTCCCACTTCTGCACGACGAGATGCCGACCGGGCTGGGTGGCACTCGAGCACAGATCGACGTTGCGGCACCCGTCGGCCATGCGGGTGAGCACGACGTATTTCGACAAGATCGCGAGCAACGCCGCGTCGTCGGCAGCGTCGAACGTCATGGTCACCATC
>Ga0209491_10002400_pt1 | contig 33521 bp, 29 predicted proteins | sample BON02_FD_187213 | JGI IMG/M metagenome (GOLD analysis project Ga0209491, IMG submission 187213) | Freshwater microbial communities from Lake Bonney liftoff mats and glacier meltwater in Antarctica - BON-02 (SPAdes) (version 2) | ecosystem: Environmental > Aquatic > Freshwater > Ice > Glacier... | reverse complement strand
AACAATTTTGTCACCAATCTCATCGCTGGATTAATCGCCTATTCTTTCTTTGCTAAAAAACCAGCAATCAAATATCAACCAGTGGAATCAAACCAATTGGTCGTATTTTAAAATCGAACTCAGGTTAATAGATTGTAACGGGTGAAAAATCATACTTTTTTGTCAATTTTCCTGTGAAAAGTATAGAAAATCGTTTGGATCTTTATTTTGCCCTTTTCAATCAGATAGGAATCAGCGCCGTCTAGAATATAAGATTCTTCAGAATCTCCTGTCCAATGAAGAAAGTAAATTTTTTTATGGTAAAGTTTGAGTTTATAATCATAAGTTCCCTTTGGAAGTTGATTATTCAATAATTCAGCTGCCTCTTTAGTCCCCTTATGCCCATGAAAAGTCCCATAATTTGTCAGTAGAACAATATCTTCGGCATAATTATTTTTAAGGTCTTCTTCAAGCTTGCCTTCCTGTGCAAGTTTAAGGTGGTTTTCAAAGACTTCATTTGCGCTCCGTTCAGAAAGATTTTTTGTCTCCATTTTCAATTTTTTTTGCAGAATCGGATATTTAATAATGAGCTGAAACTTACATGAAGTTACAACAGATATCTTTCAATTGAGACTCGTAATATTCAGAAAGCAGCAATTTGGATATGGTACCGTTTTGGGTTGTAACTTGTTTTTTAGAATTACTGCTAACATCAACGAATTTGAATGGCTGAAGGATGTACTGGAAAGAATCCAGAGCCATAAGCAAAAAGACCTGTATCAACTCCTTCCCTCAAATTGGCAACAGTATCGCAATGACCCAATCCCCTGAAATTCCTAAAATAATTTATATGGGTTCATCGGATGGATACAGACAAAGCAAAAAATCTGATAGGTAAAATGTAAAGCATTAGTTATTTGTAAGCATATTTAAAGACCTTAGCAGAGAACGCTCGACCAAAGTAAAAGAGTTACCAAAGCCAGCAGGAACAATACACAAAAAAATACGCGAAACAGTAGTAAAATCAAAGCTTTTGGCTCATATCAAACTTTGTGCTTAACTGAAAGCTTGGTGCTTCGAATCGTCTGTATTTCATACACTGACCGTTAGCGGCAACCTTAAAAAATGACAGTGGCAACTTTTAACGGACGGACATAAAACAAACTTTTAAATAGCGACAATGGAAAATATTTACACAACACTTGAATTTGAAAATGCGAATTTCTTCCAACGACTTTTAAAAAAAGAGCCAAAAGAAAACGCTTTTATAGAAGTCAACAATCTTCTTGCGACAAGACCTCTGAAAGAAATAAAACTTGAAGAGATAGAAGAGATTTCAGCAAGGTATAAAGTTGACTTGCACAATAAATTTGGAGAACGACTAAAGGAACTTTATCAACGCTATTTGAAAAAATGTTTTGCTGACAGCTTACTTACAGAAAAAGAACTTGATGAGTTGACACACTTAAAACACCTTTTAATTTTGCAGGACTATGAAGTGAATATATTTCACGAACAGCTTGGCGGAGAGATTTACAAAAAGAATTATGAGGAGGCAATAAGCAAAGGGACATTAGAGAAATCAAAAGAAGAATTCATTGACAAGCTCCAACAAAATTTAAAGTTGCCAGACAGAGTTGTAAATAAAATTTCTTCTGACAGTCGCAACCACTTTATGGATTTGCAAATTGGAAAGATAACCGAAGACGGAAAAATTTCGCCAGACGAGTGGGAAGAACTCATAGCAATTGGGAAGAACTTAAATGTTGAAATAAAAATTGACGAAGGTTCAAAAGCGAAACTTGAAAAAATGAAATTGTATTGGCTCATTGAGAACGGAGAACTTCCAATAAAGCAAGTTGACATCAACTTGAAAAAAAGTGAGCAATGTTATTTTTCAATCTATGCTGACTGGTTAGAAAACAGAACTGTTACAGAAAGAATAAATTATGGTGGCGTTGGTTATCGTATGAAGATTATGAAAGGTGTTTATTACCGTGCTGGTAGTGTAAAAGTTCAACGAATAACATCAGAGCAACAACAAGTAATTGACAGAGGAAATATTTATGTAACTAACAAACGAATAATTTTTGTTGGCGCAAAAAAGAATTCAAACATTCAATTAAGCAAAGTTCTTTCTGTTACGCCATACAGTGACGGAGTTGGAATTGAAAAGGACAGCGGGAAAAGTCCGATACTTCGTGTTTCTGACAACGCAGACGTTTTTGCCATGGTATTGGGACGAATGATAAACGATTTACAAAGTGTATAGCAAACTTGGAAGGAAACATCTTTGTCAGGAAAGAAAGGCAGCCGATAGTCGAGTAGGTAAAGGGGAATTCCACTCCTAACCTCTCTCAGAACCGTAGGTGAATCTCTCGATTCATACGGTTCTTATTGTGCAGTCGGTCAACAGTCCATTAAGCTAGACTAATTTGTATCCTAACTCCCAATGATAAAACAGGTTTGGAAACGAAACCGTTACTTGCTTAAGCGATCTTACAGCTTTGATCTTGGAGCCCTTGTACTTGTTCAGAATCCACCTGACCATTCGATGGCGAAGGTAATAAAACACAGGTCTTAAACTTCTGCGGCTTATTTTCCCACACTAGTGTATCCATCCTCGGATCTTTGGGTTCAGCATTGTAGCCAAATCCTGAATACCTCGTTGGGTTTTGTTATGGAAATTCAGTTTTTGAAGTTCCCTGTTGATAGGAACTTTAGACTTGCGGCTCATCTTACAATTAAATTGCAGAAAAATTCCCCCATTTCTCAAGCTGTTTCTCATGGGCTGAAAACTGAAACCCAGAAAATCAAACTGTACAGGGTACCCGTTCAAATTTCTGCCTTCTTTTTTACAGTAAACAATTTTCGTCTTTTTGGGGTGGGCTCTCAAGCCGCACTTTTCCAGACCATCCTTCAAAATCCGTAAGTGTCCCTACAGCTTCCGGCTAGGTGCTGCAATGGCTAATAAGGTCATCAGCATACCGAACCATGATTACAGATGGATGGAATTTATCCAGCCAATTATCTACACAATAACGCAAGTAGAGATTGGCAAGAAGCGGACTGATTACCCCTCACTGAGGAGTACCTTTTCACGTGGGCACTTTGATTGTTAAATCTTCAAGGATGATCGGTGCTTCCAGCCACCTTTTGATATACACCAGTATCCATTTCTGTGAAACGTATCTTTCCAAACCTCTTAACAAAAGCCCATGACTGACATTTTCAAAGAACTCCTGTATATCCAAATCTATTACCCAGCTATACCTGAGTACATTTTGTTGTATTTTTCGGATTGCTGCATACACATTTCTGTTGGGACGGTATCTGTAAGAAGTATCCACAAATACTGATTCCAGCCTTGGTTCAAGGTACGACTTTACTACCCGTTGGACAATCCTGTCGCTTACAGTGGGAATACCCAAAGGACGGGTTTTACCCCCTCCCTTGGGTATCGTTACCCGCTTTGTCACAGGTGCAAAGTAACTTCCCGAGGCCAGTCTGTTCCATAGTTTATACAGTTCCTTTGAACGTACCCTGTCAAAATCTGACAGGTCTGCTGGCCTATTCCGGCACTGCCTCCGTTGCTTTTTACTTTCTTGTAGAATTCCCATACCATCTCCTTGGCAATCGGCACCGACTTTGTCTGTTCTTTAAAAATCATCCTTAGACCTTTAAGTCGTTCTTAAATTAAAACTGCCTAATTGAAGCCCTTCGCGCTACTCCCGTTACAGAAGTTTCCTCGCTACTACGGCTTCATCCGCTACCTATGTGCTTATCAGTAATCAACTTGCAGGTATTTCCTGCTTGTATTTTCCTTTTTGCATAACATATGAGTTTCTTCTGATTCCATGATAAAGCCTGGATTGAAGTCATGCACCCTTTATGACAGTTGCCGTATAGACAGTAATTAGGTGCCCGCTATACTCGCCTCCAACCGCTCGATATAGCTCAGATTTTAACAATGACTGGTCTTTTCGTCACTTCATCTGATGGTTCGCTTTCGCTTATCGCTTCCATCATTACCTGACTGTTTAGACAGCCTTTTCTTCTATCGCTTCACACATCCTTGTTACCACAAATGCATCATAGAAGTGGTTTGATGGGTTTTCCTAAAAACCCTCACCTGGGGGCCTGCCCTTATCTTTATCATAACTTACGCAGTACACATCGAGTAGACGGCCCCGCCAGATTTCTGTAGCCAAGTGCGCCTACGCCATGGTACTACTGGCAGGGCTTCAATTATACTTCAAATTCCCTAATATTTCATCAAATATACCTAAGGTAGCTATCGGTAAACTTGCTTGGTTTTGGAGCCGCCTGTCCCGAAAATCGGGATTACCCCCGCGCTTAAGGGATGCCGAAAAAAGTCGTCACGGGTATTTCACCCGTTGGAACAATCCTCTTTTTGGTCTATATTCACCGTTCAAGGCACATATAATGCATATAAAAAATAGGCGAAACAGTAAGAAATTCAGCGCTTTTGGCTCGTATCAAAACTTGTGCTTGACCGGAAGTTTTGTGTTTCGCAATCGCCTACTTTTCATATACTAACCGTTAGGCCTAAGCTTGAAAAGCAGGAATAAAACAAACTACATAATATGAATATAGCAGTAGCTCAATTCGAGCCAAAAGACGGAGATAAGAAATACAACTTATCAATTATTGATAAGCTAACTCAAAAAGCTAAGCTAAATGGTGCAGATGTAATTAGCTTCCATGAAATGTCAATTACTGCATATACTTTTACAAAAGATCTGAATTTAACAGAAATAATAGCTTTGTCGGAAGAGATTCCAAATGGAGAAAGTACCAAACAACTAATTACACTGTCAAAAAAATATGATATCCCAATTCTTGCAGGATTAGTGGAAAAGGAAAATGGTGAAATATTTAATACCTATATATGTGTAAATAATGGACAGGTAGTGGCAAAATATAGAAAACTACATCCCTTTATCAGTAAATACATGTCACCCGGTAGCGATTATGTTGTATTCGATTTACTAGGATGGAAATGCGGTATTCTAATTTGCTACGACAATAACATCATTGAAAACGTAAGAGCGACGGTTTTATTAGGGGCTGAAGTGATTTTTGCACCACATATAACTGGTTGTACACCATCTGCAATGCCAGGTAGAGGCTATGTAGATGATAAATATTGGCAAAATAGGGAGTTGGATCCTGTTTCTTTAAGATTGGAATTTGATGGACCCAAGGGGAGAGGATGGCTGATGCGATGGTTACCTGCGAGAGCTTATGATAATGGTGTATATTATGCTTTTACAAATCCTATTGGATATGATGGAGCACACTTAAAAAATGGAAATTCTATGATAATTGACCCCTATGGGGAAGTTCTAACCGAAATAAGGTCATTTAAGGAAGATATTACAATAGCAACTATTACTAAAGCTAAGATTTCACTTTCAGGTGGCTTTAGATATAGAAATGCTCGGCGACCAGAATTATATAAGGATATAATCGGCAGCGAACATAAATCAGATTTTAAACCTGTTTGGATGAAAGATTAACAAATAATGAAACGCTAATGCCTAATATTTTATATAAGTATTGGTAGGTAACGTGCTAATTACTAATTTTTTACCCCACTCAAATCGCATTAAGATTTAATAGGAAAGTATTACGTAATCTGCCACTACTTATATAATTTGCCCTTACAGATCCCTTAAAGACAGGATATGAAATTCATAAAATCCATTGTGATTATTTTACTTGCCTTTCTAAATTCTTCTTGTGTAGACAAGAAAAAAGAGGTTCTACCACGAATTTAATGGGTAAACCAAGAGTTAGGTAGTGTTTCAATTTAGTTGATTCTCCTAAAGCACAATAAATCAGCCAATACATGATTTCAGTAAAAGGTACGTTTTATATGTTAAGTCAATTTATTTATATGTTCCACTAACTTAGGGTAGAACCATAAAACAAAAAGGTAAATACTGTAGGAATTGATTAATGCTTTGTGGGAAAGGAAGAATGTAAGTAATTAAATACGTGGCGGAAAACCAAAATTGAGGAAATAACCACAATGAGTATGGACATGTGTGACCGGCTTACATCAATTCAGCGGGGGAGCTGCTCCCCAATGCTGTAATCACACACGATCGGTTTCATCTGATAATGTATGGCAATAAGGCTATCGATCAAGTGTGTCGAAGGGAAGTGAAGCAACGCGACGAGCTGAAAAACACCCGCTATGCCTTACTTAAGAATCCGGAAAACCTCACCGAGAAACAGCGGATCAAGTTTGAGTCAATTATAGATGCTAATTATGAGTTTAGCAAAGCTTGGCAGGTACGCGAAAACTTTAAAGAGCTATTCAGTTCAGAAAAGCTTTTTGCTTGGACACTATATAACAAATGGACTGCTGATTCGAAACGGAAAAATATAAAAGAAATAGACAACGTAGTAGATATATTCAACAACCATTTTTCCGGAGTGGTAAATGCATTGATACTGAACCTAAGCAATGCACTAGCTGAACGGCTAAATGGTAAAATTCAAGAACTTAAAACAGTAGCAAAAGGCTATCAAACCTTCGCCAACTTTAGAAGTACACTACTGTTTTTCCGTGGTGGTCTAGACCTATATCCCCACTAACTTAAGGGTAGAACTATACGTTATATAGTTTTACGTCATAAAAAAATAACGAAATACAAAATGGTCAATATTTATTATTGATTTGCTTCTCTTATGGTCGTGTGGAAACAATCAGGAGTACAAGGCAAATAAGTAAATGGCACGAAATAGGAAAAATTATAAACCATAAAAAAACCAATTGAGAGGTTTTGACAGGATAATGATCGAAACAGATTATTGCTATCAGGAGTTGTTCTTGGCAGGACAAGACGAAAATCAAGATTATGCCGATTATCAAATTGAGAAAATTCGGAAAGCCATCGAAAACGGTTCAGAACGCAGATCCAAATGCGCAAAATCCGTAGCGCATTTTTTAACCATATCACTTCCTGAAATGGAAAAGGCAATTGATTTAAAAGATATCCTAGTATTCAACAAGAACTTCTAAATGCTGGAAATAGTTACAGTAGTTACTACGTAATGGAAAGAATACTATATTCTTCGGTAAATAAATCACTTTATAGATAATCACCAATTAGAAAATAATGATTGAATTAATCAAACAATTAGATACTGCTATTCTACTCTGGCTAAATGGTAATCACAATGATTTTTTGGATAGTTTAATGTGGTTTTCCAGCAGAAAATATACTTGGCTACCATTTTATATACTATTGATAGTGCTGCTAATATGGAAATATAAAAAGAATTCAATCTTAATGATTTTCTTAATAGTATTGCTTATAACGATAAGTGACCAGTTTGCTTCAGCCATATTTAAACCGCTCTTCGAAAGATTTCGACCGAGCCATGATCCTGATTTGATGGGAAAACTTCATTTAGTCAATGATTATAGAGGAGGTAAGTTCGGTTTTATTTCTTCTCACGCTGCTAACGTATTTTCGTTGGCATTCTACCTGACTTTGGTAGCGCGTGACAAATTGAAATGGATTCCTTTTATCCTTATTCCTTGGGCAATTTTCGTTAGTATTAGTAGAGTTTACCTTGGCGTTCATTATCCAACAGATATAATCGTTCCAGCTATCTTAAGTATTCCGATAGCTTTGATAGTAGCTCGAATTTATGAAGTATATAACCCTAGTTTGATTAAAAAAATAACCTGAAATATTCCAAAAAAAATTAATTCAGACAATTTCAAAACTACCATTCTTATTGCCCTGAAGGCAGGTTCTATTTTCCTTTCAGAAGGTATGCCAAAATTCTTATTTCCAGTTATTCAGAGTACAGACCGATTTGAAAAAATCGAACTTCCATCAACAGAATTTCTTGGTTCATTTGTGGGCATTTTTGAGATTGTTTGAGGTGTATTGATTTTATTTGGCTTGTTCACAAGATTGGCAAGTATTCCAGCATCCATTAGTATGCTGGTCGCCATCACAACCATAAGATCAGAAGTTTAGTCAATGATGGATCTTGGGCAATGATGCACGGAAGGAGAACTGATTGGGCAATGCTTTTGAAAAGTCTTTTCTTGACTATTAAGGATGGTAGGCATTGATCAATTGATAAAAAACTTTCAAAAAATGGATAAGAATTTAAAAGAAGTAGCAAAGTTATTCTTCAAATTAGGAAGTATTGCTTTCGGAGGTCCTGCGGCTCATATCGCAATGATGGAAGATGAAGTTGTAAAAAAAAGAAAATGGATGACTCATCAACAGTTTCTTGATTTAGTGGGAGCAACCAATTTAATTCCTGGACCAAATTCTACCGAAATGACAATGCATTGCGGGTACGAAAGAGCAGGATGGAAAGGGTTGATTGTTGCAGGGGCTTGTTTTGTTTTTCCCGCTGTAGTTATTACAATGGTTTTTGCTTGGCTCTACCAACAATACGGACAATTACCTAAAGTTGAGCCATTTGTTTATGGTATAAAGGCAGCTGTAATTGCTATTATTCTTGGCGCAGTATATCGACTTGGCAAAAAAGCACTAAAAAATGTGGAGCTTGGAGTTTTAGGTGCCTTAACTTTGATTGCCTGTTTGCTTGGAGTAAACGAAATTTTAGCATTGTTAGCCTGTGGATTGTTGGGATTGATTTTATTTTTCATCCGAAACTCCAAGAATAATCTAAACAGTCTCACTCCACTCGTTTTACTACAAGTTGCACTAGCTCCAAGTACCCTGAAAATCCTTTGGATTTTCTTTAAAGTAGGTGCATTACTTTATGGAAGTGGTTATGTATTATTTGCCTTTTTAGATGCGGAATTAGTTACTACAGGTCTACTAACCAGACAAGAATTGATAGATGCAGTAGCAGTTGGACAATTTACTCCCGGACCAGTTTTATCTACCGCTACATTTATCGGCTGGCAATTAGGTGGTTTTTGGGGAGCAATTGCAGCAACAATCGGAATTTTTCTTCCATCATTTTTCTTCGTCTATCTATTAAATCCATTTATTCCTAAAATGAGAAAATCAAACATATTTTCTGCATTTTTAGATGGTGTAAACATTGCAGCAGTTGCAGTTATTGTAGCAGTTTGTGTAGAAATGGGAAAAGAAACTTTGACAGATTGGAGGACAATCCTGATTGCGGCTATAAGTTTATTATGTGTTTTTGTCTTAAAGAAAATGAATAGTGCATTTATTGTAATTGGTGGGGCATTAGTAGGTTATCTATTGACATTGATATAAAAGTTAAGACCAAAATCCATATATATTTGCAACACACACAAGTCAATGCCAAATCCCAAAATTGCAAGAAGTATGTCTTGCCAATGCTAAAAACTGAACGTGAGAGAAGAAAAAAGGGCATAGTCGAGTAGACGGCCGTGAACAATAAGCCCTTAGTGAGCCTAAGCCGCGGCGCGCACAGTCTCACAGTACCCCCGAAAGCTTGTAGGGTTCGGGTCTTCCCGATAAAAGTTGGGACAGGCTATATATGGCGGTTCACTGGATTTTAGATTGTGTCTCGAGGTAGTAAGAGCGCATAGATTCATACCTATTCTTCTCAGGTCTGACAAGATGCTAGTAGTTCCAAGTATCGGACTCTGATCCGCGGCGACGGACCATCGCTCTTTTCTGGTTCTACTCCGTGTATAAGCATGGTCTTGATGCACCCCCAATCTGATCAGATTTTTACATTTTCGCTCAGATTTTTTCTCCTGATATTCCTATGGCTCGTTCCTTCTAGCTACTATAGCTTCGGCTGACTGCTCTTGAATGTTCACTGTAGCTAGAGATCTCCCTCGGTAAGATTATTATACTTGCATGTATCGCTACAGCTACTATTTTGACTTATCTCTGAGAGTCTACGCTTAGGACTTCGCTATGATCCTGATACTCGGGAGAGGTAATATCAACTCATTCCCCCTCATATCCTCAGTATAGCATTTCCCGCTTGGGCGGGACAGTCTCTATTCGTCAGAATACGTACCACAGTCTGTTGCTTACTTCAGTTCCAGCTTTACAGCTTATAAACCTTGCCTCTTGCTTCGCTTAAGGATATGACTCCCCCTCCCAAGGGATCAAAGAAAGTCGGTATAAGCATTACACGCGTTGGAACACCCATTTTCATGCGCCGTATTCATAATACAGGTTGCACATACTGTCTAAAAAAAATGGCAAAATAAGTGTCAGTACTGCCTATTTTTCCCGTTAGTTGTGAGCCAATTAGTGTAGCAGTATCTGTAAATTGAGATATGTCATATAGGATTGAAAAAATAGTCTGACTGTTAATGACTCAATTGGTAATCTAATTAGCATGATAGAGCTTGCAGTCAAAATTTAAAAGAAGAATACAAATGGAGATTGGAAAACTGTTGTAGAAGTCGGTATAGAGAAGACCAACAATAAAGTATTTGCCACTAATGTACCAGAATAACAGCGGTTTAATTGCTAAAATCAATTAAGTAAATGTAGGAAAGACCAGTATTCACCCGAAAAATTAATGAGTGTAAATCCGCTACTATTCTTGTGATAATGTTGGCGTGTATGCGATAAAAATGGAAAACTTAACGGACCTTTTTAAATACTAATCCTAAAGTTAAAGTAAAAGAATTCAGAAAAGGACATATGCTCCAGAGAGAAGGTGATTCCAAAGTTTCAATGTTATATGTTAAGCAAGGACTTTGAAGAAGTCACATCATTGATGGTAAGGGAAAAGAGCATATTTTTATGTTTGCGCCTGAAGGTTGGATCATTGCCGATGTAGAGGCGATTGAGTTTAACGAACCTGTTCAACTCTTTATTGACTGTTTGGAAGACAGCGAGGTTATTATCTTTGACAAAGATTGCCTGTTCAAAGCTGATTTATCCAAAGAAAAAATCGTGGAGAACGCTCAACTTTTATATAGGAGGATTGGAAAATTACAACGTAGAGTTCTTATGCTAATGGATTCTCCAGCAATAGACCGTTACAATTACTTTTTAAAAACCTATCCTGCATTAGCTAATCGTGTTCCCCAACGGATGATTGCATCTTATTTGGGTATTACTCCACAAGCGTTAAGTAAGATAAGAGGTCAAATCACTCGTTCAGAATAATTCGTGACTATTCCCATTTATTAATCTATGTGACTGCTTAATTAAAATTTACTAATTAAATTAGTAAAAATAAAATTTTTAACTAGTAAACAAATTATCATGACAAATTTAGAAAGAGCAAAGGACATTTATAACCAAGTGGGTCAAGGGCAATTAATGCAAGCTTTTGAGACTTATTATGCCGAAAATGTGGTAATGGAAGAGCCTAAAGGTAAAAGAGAGGGAAAGGATGCCTGCAGAGCAGCAGAAGAAGAATTTCTTAACAGTGTTGAAACTTTTCATGGTATGGAAATAAAGGCAATCGCTGAAGATAGCACCAGTGGGAAAGTGCTTATAGAGGTTTGGATGGACATAACTTTTAAAGGAGCTAGCCGCGTGTCTATGGAGCAAGTTGCAACACAGACATGGGAAAATGGACAAATCGTTCACGAAAGATTTTACTATAACGCTGGGTAATTTTTTATGGAAATGAATTCGATGGAATTCATTTCCATAACCACAGACCAACGATTAAAGCTGTTTTTATAGCTGTTGATCTTAAATTATATTCAATAATATAATTATCTGCAATTATGCCACCAACCTAATTTTCTTTGCTCAACTGGCAGGCAGGCAGGCCCGCCAAGGCGAGGCAGGCCGATGACATTCTGGTAGCCATTGGAAAAAGTATTAGTAATGTTAATATTTTCCATACATCAGGCTGATTTTTGATTTTTACTGGTGCAATTGCGGATATACGTATAGAACTATTTCAGATTTAACTTAATCTACCGAAAGCTTCAAAAATGGTAGATTGGCGTTTTAAAATGCTATGGAAAGTGCTGCTGAAAAGTAATGATTTGACTAATGGAAGTGGAAATTGTACCATCGAAAAAAATATTTTCAAAGGCCCACTAAATTAGCGACTATTTCAGAAAATTTATTCAGATTGTGATCCAACTGGTCTACTGGATTGGTTTGAATCAAAACTATAATTTTCCCACTTTCTATGATTTTGGTTAGTATCGAGTTGATTTAAGTTTTCAAAGTCCACGCTTAATGCAGCTAATTATACTGAGTTCTTACCATTTTTATTTTCAAGATAAATTAATCGCTCCAGATAAAAATAATGTTTAAATCCAAAATTCATTCACTGTCAATTCTAGCGTTTATTTTTCTCTTTTCATGTGGACTTGGTTACGATCCTCCTGAATCATTTGAATACTCAAAAAAAATAATTGGTAAATGGCAGCAGATTAGGTCCTTTAATTTGATAGATGAGACGAAAAATCCTATGGCCTATGATTGGATCGTTGTGGAGGATGGATTTACGTTAGGATTGAATACGGATGGCACTTTCGAGTATACTAAATATGGTAATTGTACAACAGGTAAGTACATCTTCTACCCTAATTTCGGAAGAATAGAATTCAATTTCGATTGCGAAATTAATTCCAATGGCGAATCTGTCACTAAAATTATAGAATTGATTAATGAAGATGTATCTCAAAATAACCAGTTATTTTTAGATCATCCTCGTAGTTCTGATATATGCAAAGAGGATTGCATGAGTATTTTGAAAAGAATTGAATAGGTTGATTTATTGTTGAGAGGAAAGTACTTTTTTACAAAAATGGTTGTCGGATTCATGATTAGTTGAAATGTAGTTTCGCCTTTTGGATTAATCTAGTAGGTTTCGGGATATACCACTCATCGCTTTCCAAATTCACTCCATCGCCGAGTCTTTCTTGTACCATTCGATCGACAATGAAAACTCCGGTTTGAGCCATATTTTCAAAGGTGTCAATACCATCATTTGGGAAACCTCCACGAGTTCGATGGATATTGAATTTATTTGCAAATTTTCGCCCAAAGGCTTTTTATACGCCTTCTTTGCCCAGCATAAAGCCTAATAGTCCTCCCCAAGTTGCTGTTGGATTATCGGAATCCCAGCCTGCTAAAGCTCCGATTTTTATGGTTTCTAGGATATCTCCCTCCCCATAAAAGAAGCTTACCAAGCCAGCTCCAAAATTGATTCCTCCAGCAAAGCAACCGTTACAAACTGGATCTTTGTGGTACCAATCATAGCCAGCCTCTTCGTTAACTTGGTATTTGATATGGAGACTATCTCGGGTAGTTTCCCATGGGGTCCCAGCGTCATAACTTGTCTTCACAAAATCATACATACTAGCCACTGCCGATCCTGTCGGTAATCTCTTTTTTGCTTCTTCTGCCGGCGAGAATACTCTATCCTTCATTGATGAGTTTTCGTCGGCGGAGGATGCAAGCGAATACATGATTACATAAAACTCTGCAGCCCACTGAGCATTGTATCGAGCAGTAGTCTGAATTGGAAGTTTTGCGATTTCCAGCGCAACTTCAGGTCGGGTAGGGGCAAAAAAGCCAAAGATCTCTGTGGTCAGCTGTGCATCAATCATTTCATAATCCTTGTTGTTCTCTGGATCACTTGTGGCTGGAGGAAGGATTCCTTTTACCATGAGATCATGTGCTGTTTGGTTAGACACCCAGAGGTAATTCTCTTTAGAAACCCCATCCTTTCCAATGAAAGGGGTATTTTCATCTGAATAAATATGTTTCAGCCAACCACTTCGAATTTGTTCCGCACTTAGTGAAGTCGTTTTATTTCCATACATGAGAGACTGATAGATATATTCAATATCCGTATCGTCATCTGCTCCCCAAATACCTTCTTCTGACTCAAATACAAAGTCTATATTTCTGCCCATACCTTCTCCAATTTCATCCCAAATCGCAGGTTCATCGGGACCGCCCCAATTTACCCGAGTATAGAAACCCGCGCCTTTCCCATCCTTTCCTTCACCACCGATTTTATCCATTTCGGTCACCAGTCCAGTCCAGTTAGCAATGCACTGACCCAGCCAAAAGCCGTATAGTCTGTCAGCGTATACTTTTCGAGAAAGTCGAATATCACCTTCTTTTGGAGTATATGCTTGGTATTCCAAATTGGGGTTGATGCTGCCAGAAAGACTTTTCTCTTGTGGACTACATGCAACGAAAAGCATCGAAAAGGCTAAAGTGGCGAAGCTGAGGATTTTCATAGTGTAATATATTTCCATTAAGATAAGGAAAGCTTTCGCTACTTGAAATTGAGCAAATAATTAACAGGCTTTTTAATTGATCAATAGCTTATCCATTCGAATTTATTTTTTCCGGATTATCATCTTTGAAGTGTACCAGAACTCCCTTCTTGTAAGGAGGAAATAGGATTGACTAAATAACTTCGGACTGATTGGATTAGAATTAATGTGATGGAAAGAAGTGAAAAAAGAAGTACTGGGGCCGATAAAATCCACCAAGTGACATCAGTTCGGAAGGCATAGTTTTCCAGCCATTTATTCCCTAGGAAATAGATAAAAGGAATGCTCAAAACTCCTGCAAAGATCAGTGCCCCAAAAGTGCCTTTTCCAAGCATCTTTGAAATGTCAAGTAGTCCTGCTCCCAATGTTTTGCGAATACCAATCTCTTTGATTTTCGAAGAAGCAAGAAAATATATCAATCCGAAAAAGCCCAATGAAGCGACTAAAATAGCTAAGGCTGAGAAAATTTGAAATACCTGAAAGAAGTTTTGGTCTTGCTGATATTGTGTATTGTAGAAGTCATCTAGAAAAAAATAGTTGAAAGGGTTTCCAGGAAAAGAAGCTTTCCAATAATCTTTTACTTCCTTTATCAAGGATTCCTCTGAAGCTTCCTTGTATTTTAAGAAGACAAATAAGTCGGGTTGATCACCGAGTTCGAAAATGATTGGCTGGTAGGCTTGCTGAAGCGAAAATTGATGGAAATTTTTGACTACCCCGATGATTTCAGGAGTGGAGTTGATCCGGTAATAAATTTGCTCCCCAATTGCTGCTGCTGCGGTATTAAATCCTAATAGTTTTGCAGCTTCCTCATTGATTATGATGGATTGACTGTCATTTCTTTTTACGTCAAAGTCTCTTCCAGCTAAAAGCTCAACCTCAAATTCGGAAATGAAATTCTCATCGATTTGGGTGAATGAGTAAGTGTTGGCCTGATCTTCAGGGCTTCCTATTTTTCTTACATATCCTTCAGCTTTTCCCTTGATGAGTTTTCCGGGAATAAAATTAGCGCTTGTTAATCCGCTGACTTTCGGGTTTGATTTTAGTAAATTTTGAAAGCTGTTGATTCTTTCATTGAAGTTGAATTCCTCGCTTTCTACACTTGGTCCAGACAGTACTAGGGTTTTTTCTAAGTCTAATCCTGTGTTGGTGTCCTCCATAAATCTCAATTGGGAGGAAATGAGAAGCGTAAAGCCAATTACGAAAATGGAAATCGCAAATTGGAATATTACGAGTGGCCGTTGAATTCCAAGTTGAATTTTTGACTTTGAGGAAATCGATTGGTAGGAACTTTTGGAAACTAGCCAAGCTGGATAGAATCCTGACAATAGAATAGTCATTGCTATAATCCCAATTTTCAGATACCAAGCTGTAGCGAATATTAGCTCATGAAGCAGATCGATACTTGTGATTTGGATCAGTAGTGGATTGATCAGAATGATTACCAAAACCGCAAATCCTAAGGCAATTAAATTGATAAAAAGTGCTTCAAAAAATAGCTGTGTGAAAAGTTGTCCCTTTCCTGCCCAAAAGATTTTCCGAAGACCAATTTCCTTATGTCTCTGAATCGCTCGAGCTGTCGCAAAATTTATAAAGTTCAATGCAGCAATTACCAAAATCAAAATTGCCAATGCTGCCAAAAGAATTAAAACTTGCTCGCTTCCACTAGCCTTAAATTCATTGATCAAATTTGACTTGAGATGTATGTCCTCCAATGGTATCACATGGAAACTGATTCCCATTTTTGGAAAAAGGTTTTCTTGAATCGTAGCCAAGGAAGCCTTGAGTTCGGAAGCCTGTTCAGAAGATTCAATTTTGATATAGGTGTAGAGTTGATCTCCCCAGTTGGAAAATTCTTGATCGGGATTAGGGTAAAGATTTAAGGAGATCAAAGTGGAGAAATCCAGGTGTGTATTTGAAGGTAAATCTTCAATGATACCGAGTACGGTATAGTTTTTAAACTCTTGGTAGCCGTCCGGTTGGTATATTCCATAGACTCCGTTGATGATGATGCTTTGCCCCATGGGATCGGCTTTACCGAAGAGCTTATCGGAAAGAGATTTGGTCAAAATCACCGATTGTGGAGTTCTTTTCCATTGTTCTGCCGAACCTTTGATAAAGTTAAAATCAAAAAAATCAAAGAAAGTAGCTTCTGCTCCAATGATTCCTTCCTGAGTAATGATGTTTCCATTTGCTTGGATACTTGTGTTTTGACCTGATCTGTGAATTCGAAGGACTGATTCCACTGCACTGGAACTGCTCCGAAGTTCTTGGCCTACTTTTGAAAAGGTACTTGCTGAAAAGCTCGAACCTCCACTTTCGAGTATTTTTTCTTGGTAGACTCGAAGTGTCTTTTTTGAATCAGTATGGAAATTATCAAAGCTTTGCTCAAATGCCCAATAGCTAAAAATCAACATGCAAGATGCCAATCCGATACTCAAGCCAAGAATACTGATAAATGAATAAAATGGGTGAAATCTTATTCCCCGTAGCGTGGTTTTGATGTAATGTCTTAACACAATCTTCTGCTTTTTATCAATTTATGTTTCCAAAGTCTTGCCAACAAAATCCTCTCAAAATGGAGAGAATGACCAAACCCGAAAGTTTCAAAACTTAAAAACCGAACGAAATTGTCCGAAAATGGAACGTTTCCTGATTCAGTGACAAGAATTGAAAACTTTAAAAATTCGTCATTTTAGAAAAAAATCCTGTTTTACTATTGCTTATTATTTTACTTACTGACCAAATCCAATACCTCATTAGGCAGCGGTCCAATCAACTTTTTAAGCAGATCAGCATTTGAGTCAACTCTTAATATTTTCATGCGTTTTCGGTCTCTGGTTTCCAAGCTTGGATGATCAATGAGATTCCCAGCTACGAAAGGATGATAAGATTCATCAGTTTTCTGGTCTGCCTACAGATAGCGCAAGGTCTTTCATCCAAAAAAAAGTAGGGTATTCGATACTTTTTATCTTCATATACCTGATTGTCAACTGCCAAAATCAGATTTCTCAAAGCCAATAGAGAGTTTTTATAGACTCCTTTTTTTGCGGGTAAAAAGCATCTTTTTCATTCATGGCTGTTTGACAAAAAAAATCGGACTCTGAAATAAATTTCAAAGCCCGACTTCTCAATCATCTAATAGTGTAGGGGATTAGTTTTTATTTCCTCCAACCCCAATAAACGGAACTGCACCAGCTCCAGTTACTTCAGGAAGGATGCCATTCCACTTCTCGATGGCTTTCAAATTAGCTTCGATTTTTCGAAGTTCGATTAGATCTGGAGAAATATTCATTTTCTGAAGTCTCAATGCTTCTGCCTCGGCAGTTGCTGCAGCGATAGTCTGCTCTGCTTCCACTCGGATTCGATCCAAGTCTCTTTTTGCTTTCAAGGCATTCTGCTCGGCAGTTTGCTTGGCTTCAATTGCATCAGTAAACGTCTGAGAAAAGCTAAAGGAAACAATCGAAAACGCATCTACCGCGATGTTTGATTCCAACATTCTCTGTGTAAGTGCATCCTTCATCTCGGTACTTACCGCTGGTCTTTTGGTGATTAATTCTTCGGCAGTGTATCGTGCAGTTACAGCTTTCATCACTTCCTGAATCGCTGGATCGATAATTCGCGCTTTAAATTCAACCCCGATAGATTGATAGACAATATTGGCCATGTCGGGAATGATATGGTAGTTAAGTGCTACCGAGAGATCCACATCCTGAAGATCCGAAGAAGCGGCCCCCGCATCGGTAATTGCTTTTTGGATTTGCACATCCATCAAGACTACTGTCTGCATGATGGGTACTCTAAAGTGGATTCCCTCCCCAAGTACGGTGTTTTCTACCGCTCCGAAATTCATTACGACTCCACGCTCACCAGCGCCCACCTGAGCCCATGGCTTGAAGGCAAAGAATAAGAACAAAACTACCACTACTATAGCTACAGGTTTCCATAATCCCTTTCGCATTTTGTATTTTATTTCTTCGAAATCCATTTATATCTTTTTTGATTAGGCGGCAAGATAAGCTATTTTTTGAGTGAAAAGTCTTGTAAAAGATATTGCTTGTAGGGATTGTTTACTTTCAATTTTGCGATAGCCAAAAGATTGAAAGGACTATCAGTTAAACGCCTTAATAACCTGCTGCTTGTCCATCTTTTCGGGATTCAGAAGCACCTGAATAAACTCGATTTGCCAAATCAATCCCAATTGCTTGATATCCCCCATAAATACCAACTGCAAAGGAAATCCGATGTCCCATTTTTCGGAGTTCTCGGAAAACTTCGGGTTCAAATCCACTTTCTAGGTTGAGTGTACCCCCATCAGTCATCACAGACCCGGTAGGCTGAGAACTTCCTGAATGCCTCATCCGAGGTGCATCGCCCGCTTCTTGAAGATTCATTCCAAAATCCACAATATTCACTACTATCTGGGCATGTCCCTGTGGTTGAACGGAGCCTCCCATCAAACCAAAACTTACAAATGGCTTTCCATTTCTAGTGATAAAAGCAGGAATAATGGTATGAAAAGGACGCTTGTAAGGCTCTAGCGCATTTGCGTGATTTCTATCTCGTACATTGAACTGTGCACCACGATTCTGAAGAACAAAGCCCAATCCATCAGGGACCATTCCTGAGGCAAATACAGAATAAATACTTTGAATCAGCGAAACCATATTGCCATCTTTATCAGCAACGGTTAAGTAAGTAGTATTTCCCAATTCAATCTCCAAATCTCCTGCAGGATAGTTGCCCGCAGCTTGTTTGGGATCTATCAAAGCCCTTCGCTCAGCTGCGTAGCTTTTGGAAATCAGTTTTTCCACTGGGATTTTATTGAATTCTGGATCTGCGTAGAATCTAGCACGGTCTTCATAAGCTAGTTTTTTTGCTTCTGTGAGTAGGTGCAGATATTGCGTACTGCCAAAACCCATAGATGCGATATCGTATCCTTCCAGAATATTCAAAATTTGCAGGACCGCTGTTCCCTGTCCGTTTGGAGGAAGCTCCCAGACATCATAGCCACGGTAGTTGGTGCTGATCGGTTCGACCCAATTTGAAGTATGTGCGACAAGGTCTTCGTAACTCAAAAACCCCTCATGTTTTTTCATGTATGAATCAATCGTTCGGGCAATCTCCCCTTTATAAAAAGCATCTCTGCCGCCCTTGGCAATTTTCTCATAGGTATTTGAAAGGTTAGCATTTTTGAAAACCTCACCTTTTTTTGGGGTATGGCCATTTGGCATGTAGGTCTCCGCAAATCCGGGCATATCCACCATCTTACGGTAGTTGCTTTCCATCTCGTAAGCAATCACTTCAGAAACCGGGAAGCCTTCCCTGCCATAGTCAATTGCAGGTTGTAAAATAGTGGCCATTGGTAACTTTCCGAATTTTGCATGTAAAGCAAACCAACCATCAACCGCTCCTGGAACAGAAACTGGAAGTGGACCTAGATCAGGAATATATTTTATCCCTCGGTCTATAAAGTAGTCAATAGTGAGTGACTTGGGTGCTCTTCCACTGCCGTTGAAGCCATAGAGTTTTTCGGTTTTTGCATCCCAAACAATCGCAAAAATATCTCCGCCTATTCCACAGCTGGCAGGTTCTACAAGTCCCAAAACTGCATTGGCTGCTATTGCGGCATCCATGGCTGAGCCTCCTTTTCGTAGCATGTCCAGGGCTACCTGTGTTGCAAGTGGTTGACTGGTTGCAGCCATCCCATTTCTGGCAAGGATTTCTGATCTGGAAGTAAAAGCCTTTCCAGTCAGACGATCTTGAGCAGAAAGTTGGCTGACTAACGAAATGAGAAGTAGAACGGTAAAAATCTTTTTCATAGTAATGATTTATTAATGGTCAAAACTAATAAAAATTATCCGATGCCATTTTGTCCATTGTGAGATCTGCCTTGTAACGGTACAAAAGGTCAGATCCAATGTTCTAGAATGTGATGAATATATGAGCTGAATGAAAAGCAATAGGAATTCAAAAAGCTAGACTACGGAATAAATCATGGCAGCTCCAAAAATAAAGGCAAGAGGAGTAATTAACCTAGCATGTAGTGGTTTCAATAGTCCAGCCCATTTCATCGAATAGGCATGGTGATATTTTCGTGGTACAAAATATAGCACTAGCGATGTGGCGATCATAAACCAACCGAAGCCCATGAGTATTTGTGGAGATCGTGAATAGGATGCATAGATGACTAAAGCAATTGCTGGTATGAGTCGGATTGTGATTTCTGCGTAATTGATAAGGTTCGTGCTACCAGCTTTCCGAAGCGTGGATAGTGCCTTTTCGGGATTAACGAGCATTAGAATACCAATGGAAATGATGAAAACCCCAAAAAAAATTACTACATATTTTGATAGCAGTGTCATGCTGGTAATAGGAGCTTAAAGCTTTTAAACAGATTCATTTTTTCCCAGATAAGAACAAACCCGGCCAAAATAAGCTTGGCTGGGTTTGTTTTCTAAATTTGACACATGCAAAGATTATCCCATGGTAAATCCATCACGGTAGGTTCTTGCAACGAATTGATTGGCTTCTTCTAGATTAGTAATTCGAAGATTTTCACCGTCCCAAAGGAGTTTCTTTCTGCCAAAGAATTCTGCCTGACCTTTGCTGTTTTCTCTTCGCAGCATATAGCTTCGAATAGCCAAATTTCCCATCAAAACTGTCTCGGTCATAGGACCTGCATAGTCGAAGGAAGAGGTTAATCCTTTATGTTCTGAACTTCCGAATCCTGCTTTGCAAGCATCTACCCAATGGCGCTGATGTCCATATTCAGATTCCATATTATCTTCTGATTGAGGACCAAATTCTGAAGTTCCATCATTTAGGTAAAGCTTTGGCTGAAGCGGAGAAGAGTCATTGATATTGGTGGAAATAATTCCTTTATCACCGATAATCAATACGCCGTTTGCTGATCCGCTGCCTCCAATATCATCATCTGCTGGAATAATATCCGGGTGAGAAGGCTTGATTCCACCATCACTCCAAGTCATCTCAATAGGCGACTTACTTTTAGAAGTGGCTGCAAAATGCAATGTGATAAATGAGGAAGCTGGGCATCCCTCTGGATTATAATCAGGAGTCCACATCTTCGAGAAGACAGTTCCAACGCTGCATTCCGCATCAGTTGGGTATTTCAAACCTAAAGTTCTGAATGGGATATCAATCAAATGGCATCCTACATCTCCAAGCGCTCCTGTGCCATAATCCCACCAACCCCTCCAGTTGAATGGATGAAGATTTGGCGTAAATGGAATCTCAGGAGCTGGACCTAGCCAAAGGTCCCATTGCATATCATTTGGTTTGGAACTTGTCGCTGTTGCAGGAAATGCCCCCCCCTGAGGCCAAACTGGACGGTTGGTCCAAACTTGTACTTTTGACACTTTACCAATTTTATCGGTATCTATCCATTTTTGAACGATATCCAGGTAAGGATTGGATCCACCTTGATTTCCCATTTGTGTCACTACTTTTTGCTTGCGTGCAAGCTCAGTGAGTATTCTGGCTTCTGAGATGTTGTGGGTCATCGGCTTTTGTACATACACATGCTTACCACGGTCCATTGCGTATTTGGCAGCAGGTCCATGGACGTGGTCAGGAGTGGAGATAGTCACCGCATCAATATCTTTTTCGGTGTCAAGCATTTTGCGGTAATCTGCATAAAGCTTTGCATTCGGGAAACTATCTACTGAGCGTTTTGCCGAACCTGAAAAGTCCACATCGCAAAGGGCTACTATTCGCTCACGACCTTTGACAGAGGCGAGCATGATATCACTGGCACCTTTGCCACCGGCTCCGATTGCCGCAATATTTAACTGGTCAGATGGAGCGGTGAATCCAACTCCTCCGAGCACATTTCTTGGAACAATAAAAAAAGAGGAAGCTATAGCTGCGTTTTTGATAAAGTCCCGACGACCTTTTTCCAAAATAAGTTTGTTAGGTTTTTTCATTGAATAAGGGTTTGATTGTTAAATGAATTCTAAAGTAGGAAATTTTGCCCTATTTTAAATCATTTTTGGATAAATGACAGTTATGGTGAAGTTGTATTTAAATTTGTGCCATTCAGCGTGGAAATTAGCCCATCATTAGCAGCATTAATTTTGTTATTTCTATTCCATGAATAAATCTTAATTTATTTAGAATCATCAAGGGTTATTATTTAGTAACTCAGTCAACCGAATTAATTTAACTATACCTAAAGCTTACTTAATTATGAAAATTGGTGTAGTCAAAGAAACCAAAGCGTTTGAGCGTCGTGTCGCTTTGAGTCCAGATGGGGTCAAACTTCTCATCAAAAAAGAATATGAAATCCTAGTGGAATCCGGTGCAGGAGAATCCTCCTACTTTTCTGATCAGGATTATGTGGCTGCTGGCGCAACAGTCGTTTCTAAATCGGAAGTATTGGCAGTCGATGTGATTTTGAAAGTCAATCCGATGACTTCGGAAGAAGTTGCTGGCGCAAATGAGGGCGCTGCTTGCATTTCATTTCTGTATGCGTACACCGTTCCGGAATTGATCAATGCCTTTATTGCAAAAAAAATCACCTCTATCTCCATGGATGCTGTACCTCGGATTTCCAGGGCCCAAAAGATGGATGCGTTGAGTTCTCAAGCAAACCTTGCCGGATACAAATCAGTCATTTTAGGTGCCAATTACCTTGGGAAAATCTTCCCCTTGTTGATGACAGCCTCTGGCACGATCACACCTGCAAAAGTTTTGATTTTTGGTGCTGGAGTGGCAGGTTTGCAGGCTATCGCTACTGCTAAGCGCTTGGGTGCAATTGTCGAAGTGTCCGACGTTCGACCTGAAACCAAAGAGCAAGTGGAATCGCTTGGAGGCAGATTCCTTATAGTAGAGGGAGCAGAAGAGGTAAAAGTTGAAGGAGGCTATGCCGCTGAAGTGTCTGCGGAATTTCTTGCAAGGCAGAAAAAACTCATCGAAGATAAAATCAAAGATGCTGATCTGGTAATTACTACTGCTTTGGTGATGGGAAAAAAATCACCGATACTGGTCACAGAAGAAATGGTGAAAAGTATGAAAACAGGTTCGGTCATCGTCGATATGGCGGTGGAATCGGGTGGAAACTGTGAGATCTCAGAAATCAATAAAATAGTTGTTAAACACGGTGTTACCCTAGTCGGAGAATCTAATCTGCCAGCCATGCTTCCCGTGAATGCCAGTCTATTGTATTCTACTAATATCAGCACCCTGCTACTTCATCTCAGTAACAAAGATGGATTGAATCTCGACTTCGAAGAGGAAATCACACGTGGATCTGTGATCACCCATGAAGGTGCACTAATCCATGAATTCACCAAAAAAATCCTGAATCTTTAAACCCCGCAATCCATGAACGCAGATTCATTACTAATACTTATATATATTCTAGTCTTGGCGAGTTACCTCGGCTTCGAGCTGATTACCAAAGTTCCACCTACGCTTCATACGCCTTTAATGTCGGGTTCGAATGCGATCTCGGGAATCACCATTGTCGGCGCGCTGGTTGCTTGCAATGAATTGGGATATGGCAGTCTGAGCAAATGGCTCGGAATGCTTGCCTTGATTTTAGCTACCATCAATGTGGTAGGTGGCTATATGGTGACAGATCGTATGCTTAAAATGTTTAAGAAGAAATGAGTATATTAATTCAAATTGCCTACCTGATTTCCTCGATTCTATTTATTGTCGGGATCAAAAAACTTGGTAAAACCAAGAGTGCCCGTGAGGGAAATATTTACTCTGCTGTTGGAATGCTGATTGCGATTGCAGCGACATTGGTAACATTGGACATCCTCTCTTTTGTAGAGATTTTTGTATGTATCCTGATTGGAGGAGCAATTGGTCTGTACATTTCTCAGAAAGTAGAAATGACTAAAATCCCAGAGATGGTTGCGCTTTTCAATGGTTTTGGGGGATTAGCATCTTTTGCTGTAGCGCTTTCAGATCATTTCTTGAAGACCCAGTCAGTAAACACCTATCCTGACTCAGTAAATGCGATCAGTATTATCGTTTCTGTTCTGATTGGAGGTATTACGTTCACGGGGTCGATGATCGCCTATATGAAGTTAGACGGAAAAATCTCCGGCTCGCCTATTACTTTCAAGGGACAGCATCCACTCAACTTGATCTTACTTATAGCCTTCATAGCAGCGGGTGTACTTGCGTATTTAAATCCTGGAGACCCAATTTACATGATTGGGCTGATCGTGATTTCCCTACTCTTGGGTATCCTGACTGTAATTCCTATCGGAGGAGCTGATATGCCAGTTGTGATTTCTTTGCTGAATTCATATTCTGGAATGGCTGCTTGTGCTACAGGTTTTATTCTCAATAATAATGTACTTATCGTGGCAGGTTCGCTTGTTGGAGCTTCAGGAATTATTCTGACTCAGATCATGTGTAAAGCAATGAATCGCTCGCTCACTAATGTACTTTTGGGAGGCTTCGGACAGACCGTTGCTGGACCTGCAGTAGATGGTCCTCAGATTGTAGTCAAAGAAATTGGAGTTGAGGAAACAGCGATGTTATTTGATGCAGCTTCCTCGGTATTGATCGTGCCAGGATATGGAATGGCCGTAGCGCAGGCGCAGCACGTGATCCGAGAGTTGATGGAGCAGTGTGAAAAGCGTAATATCGACTTCAAGTTTGCCATTCACCCGGTAGCAGGACGGATGCCTGGACATATGAATGTCTTGCTGGCTGAGGCAAATATCTCCTATGACAAATTGATTGAAATGGAATCTATCAATGACGAGTTCCCAAGTACTGATCTGGTTTTTGTGGTAGGTGCTAATGATGTGGTAAATCCAGCAGCGCGAACTAATCCCGAAAGCCCAATTTATGGGATGCCAATCCTAAATGCTGATAAAGCCAAAACGGTGATCGTAAGTAAGCGAAGTATGGCTAAAGGCTATGCAGGAATTGAAAATGAGCTTTTCGGTTATCCAAACTGCCTAATGCTATTTGGCGATGCAAAGCAGACGATCACAAAGGTGGTCGGTGAGCTGAAGGAAATGTAAGCTCATTTACGATTTAAGAGTGACGATTTACGAGATCTTTAGATCTCAAATCATTGGTTCAAGTCTTCGGACTTGGACCTTTTTTTCTGCTATACTATCTAATTTCCCATAAGTTTTTTGATGTTTTACCTTTCAAACTTAATTTCCTGAATTTCAAACTACTGAAAACGGTTTGGAAATAAAATCTCAATTTTTAGTCAAACTTAATTTGCAATAGTTAAAAACTATTTCTGTCTATGGAAAATAAATTTTTAATTATGACAACCAAAAACAACTCTATTTTTAGCTGTTTTGTCAATTTTCGGGCTCGCACTAGCGACGAGCTCATGTATCGAAGATGAGTTAGAAGATCCTGAAATCCCGATTTCATCGGAGGTTTTAGAGGCCAAAGCGTGGTTTGAGTCTAATGAATCTTCATTTTGGGATGCAGGTTCTGAAAATGCAGGAGTCAGTGCCAAAAAAATTCGGAAAAAAGTAAACTGGGATCGAACAAAGACTTACAACCAAGCTGATGGAAAGAAGGTCATCGAAGTGCAGCTGGATTATCAGGGTTTGATAGTTCCGGAACACTCAATAGGAGCTTCATTTTCTGAAGAAACCATCTGACATACCCTGATTCTATTTCCCAAACCCAATGGAAATTATGTTCCTTATATCCTAAAAATCTATCTGGATGATCCGGAAAAGAGATTTAAGTTGACCGACTTTCTCACAGGAGGATATCAGAACATACCTGCTGACTTCTCAGGGAGATATTTGTTTTACAAATGGAATGAGAAACTCATCGGAGGCTGGAGAATAAAAGATGGCGAGAAAGTTAAAAGTATCAAGCCTTCGAAAAAAGATAAACTCAAAAATAATAGTGTAAACTCACGAATCGCTGGGGAAGTTGTTTGCTATGAAATCATTACTACGGTGTATCAGACTTCCTACCAAGAAGGATTCGGTTGGAGTGACCCAATAGTTTAGGAAAGAAGTGTTCATGTAGAATGCGAATATACCTCAACACCTCCTCCCCCAATCTTAGTTGGTGAAGGTTGGGAAGGTGGCGGAGGAACAACTCCACCTGAAGCTGATCCTTGCGAAGTTCCTGATGAAAATATTGGGTTGCGAATGGATTGTGAGGAAGATATTGAGGATATTTTGCAGAAATTGAAAGATTATTTCAAAAAATTAATCCTTGTGAAAGAGAAATAATAAGGAATAATCTCCATCTTTTACCATCTATCTATCAAGTTTACAAAAATAGCGTTCATGCTAATGCAACTACAACAATGTTATATAGTATTTCTGAAGTAAAAGAAGGTCATAATAATTGTGCAGATGCTTTTAGGCATGCGTATTGGAATGCTTTAAATGCTATTTCAGTTCCAGGGAAATTAGCTAAAGGACTTGCGGACGCTCATGAATGCTGGGCGACTAACGAAAAAGAAATGGATCTATTCAACAATTCGGTTGGTAGGAATATTGGATATGGTTACTCTTTCCTAAATATTTATAACATTAATGATATGCGAGTTCTTCAAAATAATATAATCATGAATCTATGATGGGGTAATCTAAGGGTAATTTATCCGCTAAATTCTGATAATGAATTGATTTCTTATTCTCAAATAGTAGGTTCTGAATTACACTGCAATTAATATGAAAAATATAATATGTTTAATTGCCCTTTTGTGCTGTATTGGGTGTTCTGGTTTAGAAGAATGCCAGTATGAAGTAGCTCAATTTGATTTGAATACTCCTTATGAAGAAGAAATTAACTTTGCGGGTTGCGGTGATAATATTGATTACTATAAATTGAATATTGAAGGAGAATTGGATGGAGAAATAATAATCAAAAATATTTACAAACTTAAAGCCCAAGGAAAGATCGATACACTAATTCAAGGTGAATACTATTCCAATAAATTCTATTTTAAATACAAACCAATAGGGCCTGTTGAAGGGAGACTGAAGTTTAAGATAACTTTGATTTAAGGTGATATCTTTCCTATTTCAAATTATGAAAGGTTCAAGTCTTCGGACTTGGACTTTTTTTTGACCAAAGGTACTTTTTACTCAATCATTTTTTTTTCCTTAAAATCAAATCTTTCTGGCCTACCTTATAACGCAGGATAGTGTCTGGACGGCTTTTTTTTAGCTTGAATCCCTACAAAAACCCAAAATTAATCCAAAAGACAGCCAAAGCTCCCTAAGAAGTCCCTGATGAGAATATTATTGGGTTGCGAGTGGATTGTGAGGAGGAGGAAGTGGAACCCTGTGATATTGATGATACTGAATTGGCTCAAATTTTTACTAATGGGGATCCACTTATATTGAATGTTTTAAAGGATTTAATTAATGCTTATGGCGAAAATTTTGGGTTGATTGATAATTTTGTAATGGCTCATTTTTTAGCCCAAGCTGGCCATGAATCCAATGGATTTACTAAAACTGGATTTAATGAAAACATGAATTATACCACACCTGAAAGATTGCTGAAAATTTTCCCAAGTTTTTTCTCTCTTACTGATCCTAGTAAGAGGAACCCTAATGAATATGTACGACAGCCTGAAAAATTAGGTAATTTAGTTTATGGTGGAAGAAATGGGAACGGTGATGAACAACCAGGAGATGGGTTTAAATATAGAGAGCGAGGAGCCTTTCAATTAACTGGGAAGGCAAATTCCCAAGCTTTTACTGATTATTATAGTAATTTCATTGGTTCAGCAGAATACATTATGACAATTACTAACTTAATTGCTAGTGACTTTAAAATTGGTATAATTTCAGCGATGTGGTATTTTAAAACAAGAGTATTAGATAAATTAAATGAATTAACGATAGCAAGTGTAACAAAAAAATAAACGGCACTTATACAGTAGATTTAGAAGATAGGACATCTTGGTTTGAATCAGCAATAGAATATATTACTTGTTAAAAAAAATGAAAAATATTATATTAGTTATATCAATAGTTTTATCAGGGTATTTTGACCAGTCCCAATCAATTATAGGTTCTTGGCAATATGAAGATGATCCAAAATTGACTTGGGTTTTTACTAGTTCTGGTGAACTTATAGAAAAGTATGGAGATACAATAAAAGTAAGGCCGAGACTCTCTAGTGTTTATACTCTACTAAATCGGTCTCAAAGTTGTAGCCATTTGTCTACGGATTCAGAAAATGAAGAGTATTTAAAGATAAATGATCCGAATTTGGGGGTTTATGAATGTTATTATTTGGTAACTCTTTCAAATGAGGTTCTAGTATTGATTAATACAAGTTCTGGGAAAATGTTACTATTCAACAGAGTTTAGATTTAAGTATTGAAAATATCCAATTCTTTATTAGGCTCAAGCACTAGGGGCGGCAGACCCCATTTGTGGTTACGATTTAAGAATGACGATTTACGAGGTTATTGAAACTCGAATCGCTGGTTCAAGTCTTCGGACTTGGACTTTTTTTTATTTTCTTGATATAGCGAAAGATTTTGAAACAGAACTTGAGTAACCAATCCTCCCTAAATCCGATAGGCGCTTTTTATCCTAATCACAAAAGTGGAGAGGCTCAAGATAAACAGGAACTAAAGCGGGACACTGAAAATGATGCGTATAAAAATCAGAAAAAATGAGCCAATGACCACCTTGGTCCAGTCGAGGTCTTGGTATTGAAAAATCACCAAACTTGAGGTTCAGGATTTGCAATCCTGAATCGATATCATAGGATTTTCAATCCGTAAAAAATGAAATTATTTGTTTATTATCAGTTGTGCTGGAGGATTACAAATCTTCGGATCCAGCTTCGAGATCACATCCGCGATAGCAATCAGAACTCGAAGAGCAAAAAATCTCAAACTATTGATTTAAGCCTGTCTGCAGGAGGTAGATCTTCGGACTTGGACCTTTTTTTATTTTTCTCGAGTTGCTCTGCTTCTCCAAAATCTAGAAGGAAACTTACCCCTAAATCCGATAGGAACTTCTCACAGAAAAAAGAAATGCTGCTAATCCTAACACCGCAATCAGCCAAAAAGGAATCCCGAAAATAATCAATAGGAAAATCAGGAAAAATGTTGCGATAATACCCTTCGTCCAACCGATGTTTTCAGATTGAAAAACTATCAATCCATACAGCCCTAGATTTATTGCAGGGAAAAACAGGATGAGATTCAGCGCATCAAATGGCTGGACTCCTGAACTTAATTTTAATCCGACCAGAATCAATTCTGGAAGTAAAAGAATCATAAAACTTACGAAGTGATGGCGGATTTTCTGAATCAAGATTCTTGGGTAATTCAGGAAATAGCCTAATTCGGCTGTTTCAAATCTTACTTTTTCCAGCCAAATAGGATAGTGCAAAAAGGCAGCAATCAGTAATCCAAAAGCTATCCATCGCAAATCATAATTTCCCGATTCGAAAGCTAAAATGAATCCATTCAGCAGTAGGACTGACACAGATTTTACTACTAAAATAAGCGTGGGTCGCTTTGAACTGAGATGCTTCAAGAACCAAAAGCTGAATGGGATTTTCGGAAATAATAGAGCTCTTGAAATGACTCGATCTGGGAATGGTCTTCGGATTTTGAAATAAATGGTTCCGAAATCAATACAAAATATCCCGATCAAAATAAGCCAAAGTAGAATTGGTTTGATTAATCCACCCGAGCTTATTCCAGTGTAGGTCAGAAAAATGGTATAAATGAGAAGCAGGGCATGTGTTTTAGTCCAAATTCCCAGAAATATCCTCAGTAGTCTTGGAACAGGTAAAAATGCTAGGGAATGATAAACACGGTAACGAGTTTCATTCATCAAACTGATTTGAAACCGGATCTGAAAAATTCCGAAGATCAAAAACAAACCAACCACAGCAAGAAAGGCCAAGTCATTTTCCAGTATTCGCTCAGCAACCAACACATGCTGCTGATATTCCATAAAGACTCCCGAAATCAGAAGTACTAGAATAAAAAACCCTAGGAAAGCCTTGTAAAAAGGAATGACAAAGGATTTGGTGAAGAAATCGTCGCTAACCATTTTTCAGTTTCCCGTTGGAGATTTCAAGGATGGAAGTGTAGCTGAATAGCTTTTCAAAATCTGCCAGATGAGAAGTGATCAAAAAGCTGATTCCATCAGTAACCGAGGAAAGAATCAATTTTCTCAAGTGCTCCTGAGTAGCTATATCAATTGTGGTAAAGGGTTCATCCAAAATAATCAAAGAAGGACTTCCCAAAAATGCCAAGATCAGACCGGCTTTCTTCAGCATTCCAGAAGAGTAGGAGGAGAGCGGATTTTTGGAGAAGGCTCCAATTCCCAACACTGTCTTCAGGTGATCAATCTGGGATTTTCCTGCTTTTTTGGTTTCTGCAGCAAACGCAATCAATTCATCCAGATTCAAAAAATCCGGGAACATTGGTTCGGCATCCGAATAATTCACCAGCCTTCTGTAACGTACCGGTTCTTTGGTCAAAGAAATACCAGATAGTAAAATCTTTCCTTCAAAAGGATGGATTCCTGCTAAGGCTTTAAGTAAAGTGGATTTACCTGAGCCATTTTCACCTTTGATCAAATGGATCCCTTTTGGCAATTGAAGAGATTCGATAGCGAGTTCAAATCCGGTGTTGTAAGCTTTTTTAAAATGTTGGACTTCTAGCATTTTCAGGCTTAAAATGTATGGAGCTTGGTTTTTCAGGATTTAACGAAAGTAACCAGAAGATATAAGTGAATTAGGGCTTTAGCTGATAAAAATTGTTGATTAATTGGATTCAGCTAAAAAAGGCTGAGTTTTGTTGATCACTGAAAACGCTTGTTTCTATATTTGGAAACATTTTTTAACTTGTCATGTTTTAAAAATGATAGTAGCGAGTGAGATATTTTGAGACAAGGTTTATGTTGGAGGCCAATGATTTCATTGCTAAACATGACCAAAAATCCATCAAAAAAATCTTTTATAATATCGACTTAGCAGAACAGACCAATGATCCAAAACTCTTAAAAAACTTCAAAGTGATATTTGGGAGTTTAGAACAAAATATCGGGGACAACAAATCAGGCTTTTAGCTTTTTGGGACAAAACCGACAATAAAGAAACTTTGGTAATTGGGACTCATTGATTTATGAAAAAAGTGGACAAAGTTCCTGCAGAGGAATTGGCAGGGCGCTGAGATTGAAGGACAAATACTTTGAAAACAATAAAAAGAAATAATCAAATGACAACTAAAAAAATCAAGACCTTTACACTAACCGAAATGAAAGACAAGTATATCGGTGAAGTTGGAACAACCGACAGAGACGAATATGAGTACGAACTTCGGATGGATGTATTGGGGAAAATGATCAAATCTGCTAGACAAGAGCGAAATTTAACTCAAGAGGAGCTTGGGAAGCTAGTTGGTGTGCAGAAAGCTCAGATTTCCAAGCTTGAGAGCAGTGCCAATAGTGCCACAATTGATACTATTTTGAAAGTATTCAAAGCACTCAAAGCAGAGATAAATTTTAACGTAAAACTGGAGGGTAATTTTGTAAAGCTGGTTTAAGTTCGATTTATGGAACGCCGATTTTGGAATTACATCAGATAATCCGAAAAGAGATTTTGAATCTAGAATTTTTGTTCACGTCTTCGGGCTTGAGCCTTTTTTTGTCTTTTATCCTAAATAACCACTATGGAAATGTTATCCTGCTTCTCCTGAAGCTGGACTATTTGGTATAGACTTTTGATTTTGAAAATTACAAATCCTCGGATCGAGCTTCGAGATTGCATCTGCAATAGTAGTAGAGACCCGAAGAGCTGGATATCGAATGATGAATTTTGAACATCGAATTTTGAAGTCTTTTGATGCTATTTCGAATTGAGCTTTCGGAATGAACTCAACACAAATCCAATCACAAAAATTGTCAGCGTGCCCATCACGATTGTCATATTCGCGTGCAGTGGATTTGATAGACTTTCAGGAAATCCATTTGCAACTAAAAAAATCGATAAACTCATCCATCCAATCACTAAAACTCCTCCCAAAACAGCGAATCCAGCTTGGCGACTGGTAGTTTTCCGCAGGATAAATCCCAATAAAAACAAGCCCAATACGCCGCCGCTAAAGATGGAGGCCAGCGCCCACCAGGTCTCCAGTGCCGATTCTACACCGTTGAAAGCAAAACCAACCAAGATGCTTAAGGCTCCCATCAGCAGAGAAGATAATCTCAAAACGCGCAAAGAAAGGATTTCTGAAGGATTGGGATGAATATATTTTTTGAAATGGTCTGCGAGAAAAACCGTAGCCGAACTGTTGATGCTTGTCGAGACGGTACTCATTCCTGCTGCGAAAATCCCTGCAATCAGCAATCCTGTCAATCCGGCCGGTAATTGATTCACGATAAAATAGGGGAATACTTGATCTGCTTTTCCGGTTATTTCGGCTGGGAGAAGTTCGGGCTGAGTCTGATAAAATGCCCAAAGTGATGTCCCAATCAAGAAAAACAGAAAAGAAACCGGCACATAAAGTAAACTCCCCAGCCAAGTGGATTTTATGGCATCTTGGGCTGTTTTGGCAGAGATGTACCGCTGCACATAGCTTTGATCCACTCCGAAATTCTGCAAATTGATAAATAGTCCATAGATCAGAATCATCCAAAAGGTAGAAGTTGTAAAATCCAAATCAAAGCTTCCTAAGCTGAACTTATCCGATTCCCATGCCAATTGGAAGCCTGCTGAAACTCCGCCGGGAATCGTCCAAAATATCACTCCCAGACAAGCCAAAGCCCCGGCGATCAGCACAATTCCCTGAATCGCATCCGTCCAAACCACAGCTTCGATCCCACCAAACATGGAATAAACAATCACACTCAGGCCTGTACAAGCGATAATTACCGGGATACTCCAACCAAAAAGTATCTGCATCGGAAGCGCCAATAAATATAGAATAGCACCCATCCGGGCTAGTTGGGTAAGTAGATAGAAAACTGAGGCATAGATTCTCGCCCAAGTTCCAAATCGCTCCTCAAGGTAGAAAAAGGCCGATTCAGAGTTGAGTCGACGATATAGCGGAACAAAGAATTTGACTGCAATCCAAGCTGCCACGGGAATTGAAAGACTGAAGACAAAGCTATTCCAATTGCTTCCAAAGGCATTTCCAGGTAAAGCCAAAAAGCTGATGCTGCTTACGAAAGTCGCAAAGATCGACATTCCGATTGCCCAGGAGGGAAGGCGACCGCCGCCAGTAGTAAAGTCTTTGGCCGTACGCTTTCGAAATGAAAAAGAAACTCCAAAACCGATTACCGCAGCTAGGTATATTCCGAAGACAAGAAGATCAAGGGTTTTCAGGGACATATTGGATTTGTGATTTACG